>Ga0180433_10008621_pt1 | contig 12645 bp, 14 predicted proteins | sample SS_ome_8_FD_132980 | JGI IMG/M metagenome (GOLD analysis project Ga0180433, IMG submission 132980) | Hypersaline lake sediment archaeal communities from the Salton Sea, California, USA - SS_1_D_1 metaG | ecosystem: Environmental > Aquatic > Non-marine Saline and Alkaline > Hypersaline >... | reverse complement strand
AACGCTCCCTTTAGCCCAATTCTTAATTTATTAAGTCATCAGTCCTGCTATATCCTTTCGCCTTATTCTACCCCCGCAACACAATACATTCAATTAAACGGAAATTTAATTGGCACTGGTCCCTACATGTTTGATAAAAGCATTCCAAACGAAGAAATTCATTTTTCTCGATGGGAGGGATATTGGCGAAATTTAGCTCATTTTGAAAAATTGATTTATATAATTGATCTTGCTCAACCTCCAGATAATATAATTGATTGGTATTCCTCCTATCATTGGAGTTATGGTAATCCTAATACTACTATAGTCAAGGATTTTACTGAAGACACCGGGATTCCGAGATTGACATATCATTACTTAGGATTCAATAATAAAATCTATAATGTTTCGTGGAGGAAGGCAATGTCTTATGCAATCAATTATAGTGATATATTTTATTTAGCTTATGATCTCGCGATAAGAGCAAATTCAGCTATATCACCGGGATTTATAGATGCATACAACTCATCAGCTAAAGCACCTAATTATAACCTCACAAAAGCGAGATCAGTTATGCAATCTATGGGATTTGGTCTAGGATTTGTAAATGATTCTCAATGGCAGACTGTTGCGGAAGGTCCAACTCCGTATTTGACTGTAAATTATACTTTTAACACAGGTAATACTTTTAGAGAGGAGATTTTCGAGTTAATAGAGGAAAATCTTAAGGATATTGGTATAAAAATAATAAAAAATGGAGTAGCTTGGAATGAGTTTTTATCTTATATATACGACACCCCAGAGCTTCTGAGTTTATACGCATATGGTTATTATCCTGAAGTTTATGATCCTTTCTATGTGTTTCGCGACTTGTTTCATCCAAATTCAAGTGAAAATACAGCCCAAGTTGACGATCCATGGCTAAATACTAAACTTAATTTAATAACATATACACATAATGATACTATTAGAAATAACATATATAAGGAAATTCAAGGATATATCACAGAAGTGGGATATTATCACGCACCACTTTACCATTCCAAACTCTATTTTTGGCATGCATCAAATATCTACAATCCCATTTATAATGTGTTGGACTTATTCGAGGTATATTATATGTATCGCAGTTAATAAAAGATAGTATCCATTTAACTTTCTTTTTCCTTTTTGTTTAAGTTTGGATTCGGGATTTTAAACTTATGTTTGCAGAAAGGACATATAGTTTTTACTTTTGGTTTAGTTTCAGTTGTAAATGCTGAAAAGGTTCCGTTACACTTTGGACATATTATTCCCAAATTTCCTCTCAACTCTTTTCTTATTGTTATTTTAAAAGTTTAGATACTTAGTATTAATACTTTTAGATCTCCTAGATCATATTAATTCTATCTCCATTACTATTATAATTCTTTATTAAAACTAGATCTATTAAGGATCGATAGATTTATCGAAAGTATATCTTTTTAATTGATAATAAGATTTTATGCTTAAAATAAAACTAATAGTAACAAGAAAAGCGCTGAATATAAAAGGAGCACTAAAACCTACATAATCATATAAGACACCAGCAATGAGAGGCCCCGGAATAAGTGCAAAACTAGCAACTGATTGAGCTAAACCTAAAAAACCTCCTTGCTCCTCCTCACTCGTAATTCTTGAAATAACTCCGGGAATTGATGTTCGGACAAAGCCATTTCCTGTTGATATAAATCCGATTAATATGTAAAAGAAAATTAGATTTGGGAAAAATGGCATGCTGAAAATACCGAAAATTATAAAAATAGAGCCAATACTAATAAGGATTCCCTCTCCGACTTTCTCAGCAAGCTTACCCATAAGAAATCCTTGAATTAGAAATTGTAGTGCTCCAATAAATATGAAAACAAATGAAAGTTCAACCTCAGTGAAGCTAAAGAACGTAATTCCAAGATACGGAATAAGGACTGGAATTGCAGCGAAAGATACATTAGTGATGAAGAAAATTAATAACAGTATGGGCAAAAGCGGTCGCGTCATTGCTTTTCTCAAGCTTGAAATAAAGTTGTATTGATTAACCTTCTGGGAATAAGATTTCTTATTTTTTTCTAACCTTTTCCGGGTTTCGGGTAAAAATAGGAATACAAATACGAGATTGATTAAAGTTAAGATCATTGCTAATAAACCTGGTGCCCAGAATCCCAATCCACTTAATAAACCACCAATCGCCGGACCAATTATTACACCCGCTGAAAAAGCTGCGCGCACTTTTCCCAATCCGTAAGTTCTTTTTTGGTTTGAAGTGATGTCTGCCATATAGGCTTGAGCTATGGAAATTTCAGTAGCAATCCCAGAAAAAATTCTTGAAAGAAACAAGAACCAATAAGAAATCGCAGTAGTGAACAATAGAAAACTAAGGCTTGACAAGAAGATAGATACTAATAGCAACTTCCGCCGCCCATACTTATCTGATAAACGCCCCATAATTGGAGAAAAGATAAATTGCATAAGTGCAAAGATATTTAAGAGAAATCCGAGTGGTAACGCTCCAACATTAAATGTTGCGGCGATAAAAGGTAATAATGGAATGACCATAGCGTATCCTATTGCATCAATGAAAATCGTCATTAGTATGACGAATTGTTTAGAGAAATTACTTGAATTTTCACTTGATATCAGAATTTACATCTCTGGTCTCAAAATTTACTTTTCGAATAATAGAGAAAAATAAAATTTACATTTAATATTTAAGATTATAAATCGAAAATACCTAATTCTGCAAAAAAAGAAGAGATGTTAAATCAAAAGCATTGAAAATAGTGGTATTTAGTTTAGTTAAATAATCTTTTATCTTCGATATATTTAACTCTCTGTGGATTTCCTTCAGCTCGATTTCTTATGAGAGATATCAAATACCAAAGACCAAATGGTGTCAAAATTTAAATTTCTATCATATTGACAGACAAATCCGTATTTTCCACTTAGAATAGCTTTGGAATACTCAAAATTATCATGAGATTCAATTATTTTTAAAGCATTGAAGGCAGTTTGATACCTGACATCAGAGAAATATTCATTGCGATCACTCGCATCATGTTTCCACATCTCTTCTGAAGTAAAATGATTTACTGCCACGAAGCATATTGGAAATTTGGCATTATATTTTTTAAATATGAAGCCCATCTTCTGTCCAATTTCGTAATGCTTACCTTTTAACCTTGGATGATACATTATATACCGCTAAGAGTTATTGTATATATAATAAGATTTTCATTTCTTAAATCTTATTAAAGAAGGTAAGAATTGAGAAGGTTTCTCATATCCAAGAAGTTTTAGTATTGTGGCGGCTATATTTCCTAATCCCGGCTTTTGTAAATTCGTGTTTATTTTATACTCGTTATCGTAATTATAAGGTGAAATGGGATTTTTAATCCTTTAGCAACTTGGAATGCAACTGGAACTCCTCCTCTAGAGATTGCTAAGATTAGTGTATTTTCAGTATCTTTTAGCTTCTCATCTAATTTATCCTTTAATTGCTTTCCTGCATCAATTCTATTCGCAAATATACGATTCATTTTCGCCTCATTCTTTCAATATTTTGCGAATTTTTTTGAATCGTTCATTTCTACTTAACGAATTTAATACGGGATTATGATCTCCGTATAAAGCCTTATGATATACCTGTCTTTTTCCTTCATAAAACACACCTAAAGTAAATCGGTGTGAATTCCGAGCTAATTGTAAAGCTTCTTCTTTTGATTTGGGCTCGCTTTCTAGGAACTCGATTCTTTTATTATATTCTGACCATTCATGATAAGGGACGGCAGGTTGCAACACTTCAATAAAAGAAAAACCTTCATGTTCTATAGCTCGTATCATAACTTCCGTTAAGTGATCCACTTTTCCAGCAAAAGATCGTGCAACAAAAGTTGCCCCAGCTTCGATTATAAGCGAAATAGCATTAAACGGAGGTTCAAAACTTCCTTCTGGAGTTGAAGGTCCATCCCATCCTTGTTCAGTTAGGGGGGAGAATTGCCCCGTAGTTAGCGCATAAACGCTATTATTATGCAAAATCATGGTAAAATCTTGATTTCTTTTTGCGGCAAATAAAGTATGTGCTAAGCCTTCTCCTAATCCATTTCCATCTCCAGAAAAGTCGATGACTTTCAAATTAGGATTGGCAATTTTCATACCCTGAGCAGTAGCAGCGTCTCGTCCGTGAAGAGAATAGAGTCCACTAATATTTAAATAATCATGAATTTTTGCGTGGCATCCAATTCCAGCAGTCATAACGAATTTCTCTCGCTTAATTCCTCTTTCTTCTAACTTATTAATTGCATTTCTGATCGCTGTAAAGATTCCGAAATTCCCACAACCTTTGCACCAAGTGATTTCAGCCTTGGTTTTCAACTCATGTTCAGTCATATTATTTAACCACTTCCTTTAATTGATTATGTAATTCTATTGGATCAAATGGACGTCCGTCATATTTTTTAATAGTCTTTTTAAATTCTAATCCTACTTTTTCTCTTAAGAGCGCCGTAAATTGCCCAGTAAGGTTTTGTTCCACTACAATATTTTCCTGATCCTTAAATTGCTCTAATTCCCAAATTGGGAGAGGATTTAAGTAAATTGGTTGAATGACCCTTGGCTTTAAATCTCCATATTTTAAAGCTTCAAGAACACTCATATAAGTTGATCCATAAGTAAAAATATTTAGTGAATTATCCCCGGGAGTAACATTAACGGTTTTCTTGGATTTAAGATAATTAATAAGCGCACCAATTTTTTTTCCTCTTTTTTCATGCATTATTCTAATTTGTTCAGCATTTTCGGTGGTAATCCCGTATTCATCATGCTCATAACTATCCCATTTGATTACTTCTTTTGATGGAGGAAAGAGCATAGGTGAAATCCCATCCTCAGTATTTAAGTATCGTTTGAAATTATCACCAGTATACATTTTTGGTTCAGCCCAACTTGCATCCTCTGCTTTAATATCCACAGTCATACTACTTTCAGATAAGTGCTTTTCTGTTAGCAAAATTCCAGGAGTTTGAAATTTCCATACCAATGCAAGCATTTCAGATGCAAGATAATATGCCTCCTCAACAGTTCCAGGAGATGCTATAATTCGAAGAAAATCTCCATGACCTGCCGTGAGTGCAAAAGGAAGATCTGCTTGCTCGGTATAGGTTGGGACACCCGTCGCAGGTCCCGATCTTTGAGACAATACCACCAACACTGGTGCTTCTGTCATACCAGCTAGAGAGAAACCTTCCGTCATTAGCGCGAAACCACCCCCACTTGTTCCCACCATTGATTTTGCGCCGCTAAATGTGGAACCGATGGCCATATTTATAACAGCAAGTTCGCTTTCCGCATGCACAACTGCAATACCGAAATTTTTCGCATTTTTTGCAAGAAAGTGTAATATTGTAGATGCTGGCGTCATAGGGTATCCATAATATGTATTTAATCCTCCTGCAACTGCTCCTAAGCTAATTGATTCATTTCCAGTTATTATAACTCTTTCTTTATCTCCCTTTTCCAAGGGAAATTTATTATCACATTCCTCATTCACTAAATCATAGATAGTATTAGCAAAATTAATATTATCCTCTATACCATAGGGATATTCATTTTTAATAATATCATTCATTTCAATTTTTTTAAATCCTATCGCAGAGGCTAAGATGGCAACTGCCCCAACGCCATACATTAACTTTTTCATAGGATACTTATCAGCCTCCGAGCTTAGCGGTATCCCAATTCCATCGACATCTTCTTCTTCATCGGAATTGAATACGATTATCCCATTCTCTGCAATATCATCTTTATGTGTTTGACTACTCCTTTTATCAAAATTAACTACTAAGTTTGCTTGCATGTAATGACTACTGATCCATCTAGTGGAAGTGGATACCACTGAAAAGTTATGTCCACCGCGAATCAGAGACATATAATCATCCATCTCGAAAACATAGCGTCCCATGCGGGAAAATATATGAGCGGCTACTGACCCAGCTTTTTTGACTCCTTCACCAGCCTTCCCACCAACTAAAAATGTAAATACATCATTTTCCATAAATCGTTCACTTCAAGGCAAAATTTAGAATCTTAATTACTTGGTTCTCTTTAATGAGAATGGGAATAGCTAATATTTAAAAATATTTCTTTAAAATCATTTATTTAGCTTTCCTAGAAAAAAATAACACAAAAATTCAACAGTAGTTTTTCTTAGAAAGATTAGTAAAAAACAGACTTTTTTTTCAAAATACTTTCTGCTCTCAAACATACCTATTCATATACTAAATTTTTTAAAATACAATACTTTCTAAAAATTAAGTTTGTCATATCATAATGATATCATGTGTAAATTAAGAACTGTGAAGTAAGTTATCTTACAAATATAAAACTGAATAATGATGACAAAAGCAGATTTTAACCCTTATATATTAGGGATATGTTGTAATTGGTGTACTTATGCTGGAGCAGACCAAGCTGGAACTTCTCGTATGCAACGTCCAGCTAATCTGAGGATTATGCGAGTTATGTGCGGGGGGCGAGTCGAACCTCACTTTATATTAGATGCTCTTATGAATGGAGCTGATGGAGTTCTAGTGAGTCATTGCCACCCAGGAGACTGTCATTATGTGGAGGGAAATTATAAAACTATCCGTAAATTACCCATGCTCCATCTTTATTTGAAGCAATTTGGTATCAATCCTAAGCGAGTAAAATATACATTCGTATCTGCTTCAGAAGGGGCAGAATTAACGGAAATTGTCGAAGAATTTGTACATGAATTAAAAGAGTTAGGTCCTAATCCAATTAAAAAGGAGGCTTAATTAAATGCAAGTATTCAAAATATCTGTTAATAGAAATCGTTGTTTTGGTTGCAATGATTGCGTTGTTAGTTGTCCGCTAAATTTCAATCAATTAAGAAAAGATAGTTATCTTAGTGAAAAGAATGCAGTACTTCTCGTTAAAAATGGAGTCGCTTATCCAATTTATAAAGAAGATCGTGAAGTTAATTGTGATGGTTGTGGAGTTTGCGTCCAAATTTGCCCCGCACGGGCAATTAGAATAGAAACTATGGAGGAAGAGTAAAAGTGTCATTTCCAAAAATATCAAGATCTATAGATAAACAAGAAGAACATGTAACTGTTCAATTTCTTACCGAAAGTTTAGAACTTATTTTAAATCGTGAGAAATGTGTTGGGTGCGGTACGTGCGCAAGAGTTTGTCCTAAGGAAGCTGTATCGCGTGGCCCAGTTGGGGCCTCACGTCGTTTCCCAGAAGCAGAAGACATTATTCCAGAGGTTTATGATCCGAAAAAGTGTGTTTTTTGTGGGACTTGTGTAGTAATGTGCCCCTTTAGCGCTTTGACGTTAAAAAAAAATGGAAATATCATTGAATTAAAGGATATTCCCATCGTAGCTCAAAAAGTGGTTCCCAAAATTGAATTTAAAGCAAAAAAGATTAAAAATAACGAAGGATATGAAAGGACCGTTAAACAATATGCAAAAGCAGAAGTCTCAGTTATTGACGAAGAATGTGCAAAAGGATGCGGTTCATGTGCTGAGGTATGTCCTTCTGGTACTATTGTAATTGCAAAACGCCCAGAACATGGATGGGAGATGTCGAAGAATGTTGAAGTCGCAGATCCCGACGCATGTGTCGCATGTGGTGCCTGTGATAACGCATGTCCCACAGGAGCTCTCAAACTTAAGATTATTGAGGTAAATACTTCTGGCGATTTCAGTGAAATGTTTTGGCCTCCGTTAATCGAACGTTTAAAGAACTTACGATGGAGTAAAAAGGGTGAGAAATAAAAATGAGCTTAAACGATTTAATTTTAATTACAGGACGTACAATTAACCAAGGAGTAGCATTAGAAGGGGGAAAAAACACAAGAGAGAATGTGAGAGCAGCAGGGATTTGTACGTTTGATAAAGATGACTTTATAAAGCTTAACTGCCTTGCAGGAACCCCAGTAAAGGTAACTACTGATTATGGAGAGGTAATAGTGTATTCTACCATTTCCGAGGAAGGTCCTCATCCAGGCATAATTTTCATTCCTATGGGTCCCTGGGCTAACCAAATTGTAAATCCCGACTCTCAATCTACGGGAACACCAACCTTCAAAGGAATCAAAGCAAAAGTAGAAGTCGTTAAGAATGGAAAAGTTTTAGATGCAGTTCAGTTAATAAGTAAATTAAAAGAGGCTTAAAGGTGGAAATTAATGGTTGAAAAAAAGTACAAAACGTTTTATGATGTAATTTGTCCATTTTGTGGAACATTATGCGATGATCTCGAAATTGATGTTGATGAAAAAGCACAAGAAGTAGTAGAAGTTCGGAATGGGTGTCAAATTGGAACTCGAAAATTTTTCTCTTCAAATCCTAGTGGTCATCGATATATGACTCCGTTAATTAGAGAGAACGGTTCTTATAAAGAAATTTCATGGGATGAAGCTATTGATAAAGCTGCGGACATCCTAGCAAAAGCAAAAAGACCACTTTTATATGGCTTTGCAAGTACTGAATGTGAAGCTCAAAGCAAAGGAGTTGAGCTAGCGGAGATTTTAGGTGGAATACTAGATAATACTGCCTCAGTATGCCACGGACCAACTCTTCTCGCTGAGCAAGATGTTGGAGTTCCCACCTCTACGTTAGGAGAATATAAGAATCGCGCAGATTTAGTTATTTTTTGGGGATGTAATCCTGTGCATGCTCATCCAAGACATTTAGGTCGCTATAGCGATTTTGTCAGAGGATATTTCCGACAAGATGGACGTAATGATCGTTATATTATTGTAGTTGATCCGAGAAATACAAATACAGCTCAAATAGCCGATCTTTACATAAAAGTAAACCCTAATGAAGATTATGAGTTGATGAATGCGATTCGAGCTACATTAAGAGGCGTCGAAATTGACCAAAAAGAAGTTGCAGGTGTTAAAAAAGAAGATTTAATCAAGGTCACAAATATTATGAAAGAGAGTAATTATGGAGTTATATTCTTCGGAATGGGTCTTACACAATCAATCTCTCATCACAGAAATATTGATACTGCAGTCTGCTTAACGAGAGAACTTAATGATCATACAAAATTTTCAATAACTCCAATGCGAGGTCATTATAATATTACCGGAAGTAATACTGTATTTACTTGGAACACGGGTTATGCTTATTCAATAGATTTTTCACGAGGGTATCCACGGTATAATCCAGGAGAGTTCTCTGCTGTTGATGTATTATTGAGAGATGAAATTGATGCGTCATTAATTGTTGCATCCGATCCCGCAAGTAATTTTCCCGCAGCAGCCGTCAGAAATATGTTCAAACATCCTATTATTTCTATCGAACCTCATCATACTCCAACCTCTGTCAACGCAGATATTATCTTACCAGCTGCATTTGCAGGTATTGAAACCGAAGGTACTGCATATCGAATGGATCATGTGCCATTAAGATTGCGAAAAGTGAAAAATCCACCAGGAGAAACCTTACCCGACCGGGAAATCTTAGAGAAATTAATTGAAAAAGTAAAGGAAAAGAAGGGTGAGTAAAAATGGCAGAAATTAAACTGAAACTAAAAGAACAACCACGATTTCCATTAGAAGCAGAAGTTATAACTCCTGATAATTTCGCTACAAAGACAGCAGCTCAAATTAAAAAGTTGGAGTTATTTCATGGGAATGAAATCGTGAAATTAGGAGATTTTTTTGAGGTATCGGGAAAATCCAACGATGTTAAAGATACTAAGATTGTTATTGAAGGCGATCTTTCTAATGTGAAACGCATAGGAGAGAAAATGACTGGCGGTGAAATCATCATTGATGGTGATATAGGGATGCATGTAGGAAATCAAATGAAAGGTGGAAAAATAACCGTTAACGGGAACGCAGGAGACTGGGCAGGTGCTATGTTAAAAGGTGGTGAATTAGAAATAAACGGTGATGCGGGAAATTATATTGGAGCAGCATATCGTGGATTTTGGATCGGAATGGAAAATGGTGTAATCAAGGTTAAAGGGAAGGTCGGTAGAGAATCAATGTTATGGGCGAGGAGCTCGAAAGGAGCAAACAAATTTCCATTGTTAAAGTGTGGGAGTGCTGAATCATTTTTAGGCATGCATAACCACGGAGGTACTATTATCGTCGAGGGAGACGTCAATCTCTATACTGGTGCAGACCAGGCATGGGGACAAATTATCATTAAAGGGAAAGCACCCCGATTGTTGCCATCATATAAAAAAATGGGGGAAATCTCTGAGATTGAGTTAGCCAATGGAGAAAAAATAACAGGCAAATTTATAGAATATAGCGGCGATCATAGCGTAAAAAAAGAAACCAATGGCAGAATCTATATTGCCAATTAAATCTTTTATAATTCTTAACCCAATTTCTTTTTAATATTTCACCAATTAATAGCTTAACAGAAGATTAACTTAATTTTTTATTATGTTTAAACGAGTAGTCGATATTACAAGAGTTCATAAGAATTCATTGGAAAAAGTTAATGATATAATTCTAATCGAGACTCCAGTGGATCTCATTGTAAATGGAGAACCATTAGTAAATATAGTCTGCTTAGCTAAAGATCTTAATTATTTAGGAATAGGTTTCTTATATTCAGTAGGAATTGTTAACTCGTTTACTGATATTGAAGATTTATCGGTTGATGAAGTTGATAACAAAATCTATATTCAACTCAATAATGATATTAAAGTGGATCTTAACCTCTTACAAGATAATCCAGTAAGTAGAGTCATTGATACCAGTTGTGGTATTTCCTCACCATGGAGAAACATAATCAAAAAGTCGTTAGATAACCAAAATCTAAGTCAACGTAAAAATGATGATTTTAGAGTCAGCGCAGAGACAATTACCAACGCAGTTCTTGAAATGCAAAAAAAGACACCTTTATTTAAAGAAACGGGAGGGTGCCATGGAGCGGCAATTTTCAACCAAAAGGGGGATATGATCGCCGTTTTAGAAGATATTGGCAGACATAACGCAATAGATAAAATAATAGGCTATGCCTTGAGTAATAATATTGATATGACTCATCATTTCTTAACCACTACTGGTCGACTTACGGGAGACTCTGTATTAAAGACTATAAGAGCAAATATACCCATATTAGCATCTTTGTCAGCAGCAATTGAATCCGGAGTACGATTAGCATTCGGATACGGATTAACTTTGATCGGATTTGTACGGGGAAAAAAAATGAATATTTATACTCATCCACATAGAGTCCAGGTATAAAATCATCTTTAATCGAAGATTAAAAATATAATCTTGTTCGATGATATGTTTTAAAATAATACTAAAGAATTATATGGAAATATTTATCTATCATCATAATAGGTATTTTAATTATTAACTGAAAATTTAACCTTAATGGAGTGAACAAAATGGAGAATAAAAAGTGGATTATTTTGACATTGATCGGTGGAATCTTAATGATAATAGGCTCAGCAGTAGGGAGCACAGCCTTTTATGAATTCTTGTATAATATTTTTTCAGATTATATTACTGAAGACTTGAAACCATTGCTTTCAGCGATATTAGCCATTATAAGCTTTCTCGCTGCGGGAGGGGGCTATACTGTAATAGCAGGAGTCATATTAGTAATGTTAAATCAATATAGATTAGGAAGGATCATCATTTCATTCGGAACGGGGTTTGGGATTCTTGGAATCATTGTTTATATCACCTATTATGTAGTAGAACTTACCGGAGTTATAACTAATCCAACAATTTTAGCTTATTTAACTCAGATATATGGATTATTTTCATTTAATACAGGTTTTGGATTCGCAGGAACTATTTTAGCTGTGATCGGAAGAATAGGTTTGAAAAAACCAACAAAGATCGCCAAAGAAGAACCCATACCAACACGAGATGAAGATGCTTCAGAAGTCTTTGATGCTCAGGTGAAGTATTGTCCCAATTGTGGAAAAGTGTTACCTCTGCACGCAAACTTTTGTAATGAGTGTGGGGCAGATTTTGGTGAACGTTAAGGAGGAATAAAAAAATGAAGCATAAAACTGGTTTTATTTTAATGTTCATCGGTGGAATATTAATGATAATTAGTTCCACCGTAGGAAGTATAAAAGTCTTTGATTTTATCTACAATCTTATTGTGAATCAATGGCCACAATATCAACAAATTGCTTCTATAATCCTATTAATATTTCAATGGATTGCGGATTTAGGAGGAGTAGCTATTATAATTGGAGCAATTCTAATACTAGTAGGTGCGGTTAGGTTTGGAAAATTCGTAGTGTGGATAGGGTTAGCTTTTGGTACATTTGCGTTGATTATCTGGGTTGCAAGTCAAATTGTTAACTTAACGGGAATTATAACTGATCCAACTATTATTACTTATATCAATCAATTGTATGCTCAATTTAATTATGGCTCAGGACTCTCTTTTGTTGGCGTTGTTTTAGCAATAATGGGGCGTGCATTTGTAAGGAAAGTGAAAGTTCAAAAAGTGAAAGAAGAAAAAGAAGAATTCACAATGGATACTTACGAAGAAATGTAATTTTTTTTTATTTCTTTTTTAATTTTGAAATATTTTGAAAAAAAAATGATATTTACATACATCTATTCCGATATTTTTCAACTCTTTTTAATGATACCAAATAAGAACGCTTATGTACTTATTT
>Ga0180433_10008620_pt1 | contig 12646 bp, 17 predicted proteins | sample SS_ome_8_FD_132980 | JGI IMG/M metagenome (GOLD analysis project Ga0180433, IMG submission 132980) | Hypersaline lake sediment archaeal communities from the Salton Sea, California, USA - SS_1_D_1 metaG | ecosystem: Environmental > Aquatic > Non-marine Saline and Alkaline > Hypersaline >... | reverse complement strand
CTGCCCGGGGCCCACCCCGTCATAAGAGCTGCCGGTCTTTTAAGGGCATAGTCCCTGGCAAGCCTCTTGATCACCTCTGCCGGCACGCCGCAGAGAGGCTCAGCCCACCGGGGACTTTTTTGAACCCCGTCCCGGCTTCCCATGACATAATCCTGGAAATGCTCAAAACCATAGGTGTACCTGTCTATAAAATTCCGGTCAAGCATATCTTCGCATATGATGACATTTGCCATGGCTATGAGCATGGCTGCATCTGTCCCCGGCCTTATTGGTATCCATTCACTGGCTATTGACCGGGCCGTCCTGTTTTTCCTGGGATCGACACTTATGATGTGTGTGCCTGAATCACGTGCCTTCTTAAGGTAATGATATGTGTCGGAACCAAACCTGGTATCCCTGGGATTCCATCCCCAGAGTATTATATATTTTGAGTTTAATATGTCATCCCTGGTGCTCCCGGTGTACCTGGTCCCGAATGTAGCCAGGGACGACTGAAGGGCAGCTTCCAGGGATTCCCCGCCCCATACAGTGGTGCACTTACCCAGGCGTCCGAAAAATATCCCGGCGGCGGTCCCTATATGGTTAAGGCCGCTCTGGCAGCCCGAACCTGCAAGGAAGAATATTGACCCGGTACCATATCTTTCACTAGTCTCAACCAGCTTTTGGGATACAATACCGATGGCTTCATCCCAGGTCACAGGTTCGAATTCTCCTTTGCCTCTTTTACCAGTCCTTTTTAAAGGCGTCTTCAGCCTGTCCGGACTGTACAATACTTCCTTCTGCGCAAGGCCCCTGGGACATGCTTTTATGCGCAGGCCTTCCGGACTGCCTGACCTTATATCTGTCACCCTTCCGTCCCTGACATCCACTTCCAGCAGGCACCTGCCGCCGCAGTCATAGCTGCAGGTGGTTGTTATCTTCCTTAATGTCTTACAGCTTTCCTGGTTCATCCTGTCACTGCCCTTCAGGGCCGGCCCAGGCCAAAGCCATAGGTAGTCTTATAAGAATAGATATCGCCTTTTCTCAGGATGCAGCTGGAAAAACCCTCCTTATTGGGGGAGTCGGGATAGAATTGTGTCTCCAGGCAAAGACCGAAGTACTTTATGTATTTCACACCTCCGTGTCCGGAAATGCCATCCAAATAGTTGCCGGAATATAGCTGCAGTCCGGGCTTGTCAGTAAAGACCTTGAGGGACCTTCCCGAAAAAGAGTCATAGACTTCGGCACATATACCCTTACTGTCCAGCACATAGTTGTGGTCATATCCTCCAGTTATCTCCAGCTGGGGGTGGGCGTCACCTATGCGTTGACCTATCCTTTTCATACGGGAAAAATCAAGCGGTGTACCCTCCAGCGGCGCTATCTCTCCTGCCGGTATGGAACCGGCGCCCACCGGCGTATATTTTAAGGCATATATCCTGAGTTCATGATCCAGTATATCGCGGGAACAGCCGGTAAGGTTGAAATAGGCATGGTTGGTAAGATTGATGATGGTGTCCCGGTCACAGACAGCATGGTATTCTATATCAAGTTCATCATCCCGGCTGAGGCCAAAAGATACATGTACATCCAGTTCCCCAGGATATCCCTGGTCCCCGTCAGGGCTTATATGATGCATCACCAGCCGGCCGTCCGAAATCGAACCTTCCCAGAATACCTTGTCAAAGCCCTTATATCCCCCGTGAAGATGGTTATCGCCTTCATTTTTATCAAGTCTATACCGCCTTCCGTTGAGCACGAAACTTCCGCCTGCAATTCGGTTGGCATATCTTCCCACTGTGCTTCCGAAATAGGGATGGTTGTCGAGATACCTCTCAATATTGTCAAAACCCAGGACTATCTCCTGGAGATCATTATTCCTGTCAGGGGTTCTTATGGATGTAATAGTGGCGCCGTAATTGGTTATCTTTACCGATACACCATTTTGGTTTGTCAGTTCATACAGCTCCAGGCGGCAGCCGCCTGTATTAAGGGATGATATCTTTTTTATCATGCTTTATACTCCCAGCTCTTGCCTTACTTTTGCAATACCGGCGGAGAATGCGCCAGTATATCTTTTCTCATGCTCTGACAGGAAACCCTGCCAGTCCCGGCTCTGGTTTATGGCTTCCTGCACCGATATCCGGGACAGCATCTTTTTGCCTCCGGAGTTTACCTGCCTGACAAGAAGTTTTGGATTATTTTCGATATGGGCCTTTAATCGGTTATAGAAGTCTTCTTTTTCTTTCCGGTATCCGGTACTCATATCCTCCAGCTGATCCAGGAGTTTTTCTATATATGCGGTATGGGGATCCTTTTTCAGGTGCTCCAGGGCAAGGACTGCCATTTTCCTTCTATTTATCTCTTCCCGGGGAAGGTTTATGGTAAGAGTATCTATAAGTCTTTCCAGCAACTGGTCCAGGACCGGCTTCTTTTCCTGCCTGAGCTCTTCCCAGAGGCCGTCCGGGTCAAGCTCTTCCCTGAAGAACCTGGCCAGGATGGGGTCTATTTTCTTCTTTATCTCAATGCGCTCTTTTTCCTCTTCCGATAGGGATAGTTTTTCCGCCTTTTCCATGGCGATCTCTATGGCAGTCCTGATCTTTTCTCCCATGACTAACCTCTTTTGATGTGTTTGCTAATATTATATAGATAATATTCTAAGAGATTTTTCAATAATTTTAAATATTAATCGGTGAGCAGCACCTTCCAGGAAAACTTCCATAGGAAATGCAGATAACTGGGATGGCAGCAACAATCCAGTTGAGCTGCCGCCAGAGGGTTCTTTTAAAATTGAAGAGAATAAAGCAGCAGCATCACCAGGACCTGTAGCCTGGATACGTACCATGCCCATGACCTGCCGTCAGGTCTGGGTAAACGAGGATAATAATTTCCAGTTCATATTCTGGTATCCCTATAAGGACAAGAACTATATAAGGATATATGACATGGAAGCAAATATGGTCTTTGAGGTTGACCTTCCAAGACATGATCCCAATTTTATAGTGGACCTGCCTGACGGATTCTATATTGTAAGGACCTACCATGACCAGGATATGCTTCAGGAGTTCTTGATAGGCAAGCCATAAGAGCTAAATGGAAAAGTTTAGAATATCGGCTTCTATTGGCCCCGGATTCTTCTTTATATTATAAGATAATAAACCTGGCAAGCATCATATGATATGAGCTCAATTATGATAACCGCTATTATCTCAGCAATTGTAAGTCCAGTGGTAATACCTGCTTAAGGAAAATCCGGAAAATATTCCGGATGATACTGCCAGACAATGTTATACTTATTTATTCATCTTCCGGAATGCAATAGTAAAACTTAACCAGGTCATGCTCTGTAAATATAGGGCACTGGCCGCAGATACAACCCATTTTTTCTATATCACAATTAGATTCCTTGCCGGCGCAATAAAGGCCCTCCATATTATCTTTCATGCACTGGCTGTATGTTGGGCACTGGCCGCAGATACACTTCATGAGATTTTCCTGGGTGTCGGGTATTTTCAATTTTCTCTCCCTCTATATATGTTTTAGATCAGTATCCTGAAAAATAATCAGTTTTTATCTTATGCTCTTCAATGCCGCCTTCCATAATCGAATCCCTAATTTTTTTTATCATCATCATGGGACCAGATATAAGGAATAACCTGTCCTTTAGGTCCTCGACCTTGCTCTCCAGCAGCTCGTAATCGATCCTTTCCGGGCTGAATACATATTCCACTGAAAGACCAGGGTTCTTACTGCTTACTTCTTCCAGAAGGTGCTTAAAAGCTATATTGTCCTTATCGGTCCCATAAAAGAGCAAAATATCATTAACCTCTCTTTTATAAGCCAGGTCAAGAAGTATAGCCCTGTAAGGGGTTATGCCTATCCCTCCGGCAATGAATATTTTTTTATGTCCTGGATCTTCTACAATAAGATCGCCTTCCTGTGCAAATACCTCTAATTCATCACCCGGCTCTAGCCCTAATAGCGCTTTTTTAAAAGAGCTTCCTCTATTATAAGCAAATTTTGTGGTAAGTCTTATATTTCCCTCATGCGGCGCAGAAGAAATAGTAAAATGCCTTATTATACCCCTATTATCCGGGTCCTTATGAGGTAACTTGTAGTAGATAAACTGGCCTGCTTTCCATTTAAGTGTTTCTGCCGGTTTAAAGATAAAAGAAAATATATCTTTTGACTCATGATTTTTTTCAATAAGTTCTGCCTTCATTATAAAATCACCTGATCCTTTTTTTTCTTACCTCTAGTGTACCATGTATAAGTATGAGGATAAATAAGATAAGGTAGGCATACCAAAGAGGTATCCCAATCAGCTCCGGACATGCGCTGGTATCTATACTTTTCCGGCAGAAAGCCATACTGCCACAGCCAATCCTCCTAGTGTCTAAGATGAAAACAAGACTACTTAATATTGTCAAGAAATTTTCAGGGCTTTTGCCTATATTAATCAATTTCTACATTTGATATCCATTAAAAAAATATTTCTCTAATTTTAAGAATGCTGTCTCCGATGGAGTATTGTGAGCATAGAGCCCAGAATTATTCGATCTTCCCCAGCAAGATCCGGTTACAATTTTTCGGTGGAGCCCGCGACCCTTATTACACAAGGGTGATAGTCAAATATAAAAAATCCGATTAAGATTTAAGTTTATCTGCGGGAACCCCTATACACTTATTTAAGTGATTTTAAATCCTATTTTCCAAATATCCCCAGCTCAAATAATTTTGAGGAATGAAAAACCCTCATTATAAAAACTATATCACCAGTTATCTTAAAAATTGTCCTGTAGTCACCATAAATAATATGACGGTAATCAATACCAATGTCATCAGCCTCGGGAATAACACTGCCTCTTGCAGGAAATTGTTTTAATGAAGCAATCTGAGATCTTATCTCGGCTCTCCAATTTGCTGCTGCCCGGGGATTGTCGTTTGAGATATATTCAAATATATTTCTGATATCTTCTTCAGCTATTTTAGTTATAAGTACTTTATATTTTTTTGCCACTGCTAAAAATCCTCCAGGAACTCATCTGCATCTCTTACATGACCAGACTTAAGGTCTTTCTCTGCTTCTGACAGAAGGCTCCCTAGATTAAGAGCTTTTAACTTTTTCTCAAATATCCCGGCGTCAATCAATACTGCATCAGGCTTTCCATTTACTGTAATTATAACCGGCCTGCCTGTCTGGTGTATCTGTTTGAATATCTCATTTGTCCTTTTTTTTAGATCAGTTACTGATTTTATATCCTTTGTAATGCTCATTGACATCTTACTTCATATCCTTTCTAATACTATATCATGTATATATTATGATATATTATAAAGTATCTTGATTCAATGATCATTTCAAATTTATCCAAAGGTTCAGTAGTAATACTGAAAAACAACCGTCCGAGCTATATAGTCCTTGATTTTAAGAAACTCCAGGAACTGCAGGTATCAGAAAAGGATAGTATAGAGAAACTGGACTCCAGGGTCTTAAGTGACAATATTGAAGCTTTCAAGGAGCTGGCTAAATGACCGGGGTAAGGTCAATGCCTTATTAAAAAACCAAATGACTACAACGTGTCTAATTGAATAGCATGTGAAAAAGGTGTGCCAATATTAAAAATATAATCAATTGAAGCTTCAAAACCTTCCCTGGAAAATGCTGCCTTTAGTGCCTGGTCTATTCCGGGACTTTCTTCCATCATCCGGTCACTTTCTACCGCTCCGATGTAATTAAGATCTATGCCTATGGATAGTCGTGGTATATCGAGTAAAAATAGATTTAATGCAGTGCCCCCTTTAAGAACCCATTTTCCCTTTAGGAAAGGATGAGAGTTTAAGCTATTGAGAAGATTTAGAAGAAGGACTACTTTTTCTACCATCTCTACCTGAAACCTGTTTTGTCAGCTATTGGCAGAATATCTGATCCTGTAAGTCTCATTTTTCCTCCCAGGATCCTGTAAGCATCTCTTCCGGTATCATAAGGTTCCATTCTTTGATAAATCTGCATCCACTGCGGATATTCCTGGATATATAATGTACCTGCCGGGGTCGGAGCTCCTGCAGTTCTTTTAAGTAGGCTTCATCTACCATCAAAGATTCTCTATTTTGATATATCTACAAGATAGTATTAATATTTTTACTGCTTAATAGATATACTGTCAAATACGGTCCCCGCGACCGTGCTCTCCGAGTTGTGGTGTCTTATTTTTATGTTAAACAAAATAACAGAAGACTTATTATATAATATGACCATGTTAAATGAAAAAGATAAAAAAATAATACAGTCTCTTTCAAAGAAGTACAAAGTAAAGCGTGTACTGCTTTTTGGATCCAGTCTTGACCAAACGAGTTCAAGTCGTGATATTGATATTGCCGTTGAAGGGATCTCTCCTAAAGAGTTTTTTAAATACTATGGAGACCTGCTTCTTAATCTTTCAAAACCAATTGATGTAGTCGACCTTTCTGGTTCGTCGAAATTTATCAGCCTGATCAAAAAAGAGGGAGAACTGATCTATGGCTGATATCAGGGACCGTGTTGAAGCAGAATATGAGGCTATAGAAAATATATTAACTTTACTCACGGATAAAGCTGTCTCCGAATTATCCCAGTTAGGGCTGGCCGGCCTGGCAGCTCTTATCCATAATTTCTATAATGGGATAGAAAATATACACCTACGGGATCTTCATGGCATCAGGAATTACTGATCAAAGCTAAAGACAAAGAAATTATTTCTGATGAACTGGCAGATAAACTTAAAGAATTTCTTGCATTCAGGCATTTTTTCTCACATGCTTATGCCCTTGACCTGCATCCTTCAAGAATAGAATCCCTTATCGAGAAGATTGAAAACATTTTTAATAATTTCAAAGAAGAGATCAGCATAATTATTTAAACTTCATCTGTAAGAGCCAGATATGGTAACCGTTATTTTAGCAGAGAGCCGGAGAACTCTTTTTTTTGTGGAGCCCGCGACCGGGTTTTACCTTTTGTACTAGTAAATAAATCGAGATATAAAAGATACTAATACGAATTATTCAGAGCTCTATCTCATCAATATATACTTTGATATAAATATTTTTGAGTCAGAGAACCTTCAGGTCTATACTTCCAGTTTTTCCTAAAATCAAATAATACTTACAGGTGGCCTTCAATTCCCTGAATAGCATACAACGGTATATTGACTAGCCACTCTTCTTTTCTGTAGTCTGACATCGAGGTACGGATTGAGACTTCCGGGTTAAACTTTTCTTTGTACACCTTCAGGCTCTTTGCCCGCAGGTTTTCAGAAGATTTTACTTCAACAGGTCTTATAGTCTCACCTATTTGGATAATGAAATCAACCTCCGAGGTCCCAACCTCTGCAGACCAATAGAAAATATTTAAACCTTTAAAACAATTAAGCTGCTGGAGGACATATTGTTCTGTAAGAGCACCCTTAAATTCATCAAAAATCCTATTTCCTTCAAGAATAGCCTTAGGCCCCAGACCAGATAAAGCTGAAAGCAGACCTGTGTCCAGTATATATAATTTAAATGCACTACTGTCTTCATAGGCTTTCAGCGGTATCCCTGGCTTTGTGATCCGGTTCACTTTATGTATCAATCCGCTGTCGTTTAACCACATCATTGCCATTTCGTATTCTCGAGCTCGTGCTCCTTTACGTATAAGTCCATACATAAATTTCCTATTTTCTCTTGAAAGCTGGGACGGGATAGAATTCCAGAGCATTCTTATCCGCGGTACTATATTGTTTGGCGCGTGCTTTGAAAAATCCTGCTCATAGGCCAGAAGTATCCGCTCCTGTATATTTCGTGCCTCAAGATAATCATGGCTTTTGGAAAATGCGGCTACTACCTCAGGCATTCCCCCGGTGAAGATATATTGTTTGAGAAGCTCCACATAGCGGCTTTTAAAACTTACGATGAGATCCCAATCTTGTTTTATCAGTATTTCCAGATACTGGCTTTTTCCCATAGCTTGCATGAATTCAAAAAATGTCAGTGGGTAAAGATCCAGGAAAGTCACTTTTCCAACAGGGAAAGATGTACCAGGATGAAGTGCGACACCGAGTTGGGAACCAGCAGCAATAATATCATACTCTGGTGCATTTTCCTGAAAATACTTAAGACTTGTCAGTGCATTTGGGACTTCCTGTACTTCATCGAATATGATCAATGTATTATCTGGCTCTATGGAACATTCAGCCTCAATATTTAAGCCGCCCATAATACGCTTAATATCAAAATCACCTGAAAAAAGCCTCTGCATATTATTATTTCCTTCAAAATTAATATATGCAGTTTGTGGGTACCTGGTCCGGCCAAACTCTTTCATCAGCCAGGTCTTCCCAACCTGTCTAGCCCCCCTGATCACAAGTGGAATCCTATCCGGCTTATTCTTCCACTTATCAAGCTCGCTGATAGCCTGCCTATACAAATTATCCTCCTAAAAGTAACATTATTACATTGAATTATAGTTGTATTATTCACATATTTCAAATGAACTTTTGTTAATATAATCACATTTACTGATAGTAACTCATCTAACCAGACTTGAACACAGAAAAATAGCTTATTTAGACCATAGCCCATCCAGGGAGATTTGTTAGTGCCCGTAACTGATATTACATAAAGGTGTTAGTTAAAAATTAAATATTGAGACCGTAAGTTTCGGAATATACCTAGTTCCAAAACTATCTTCAACATATACCTATTAATTACTAACCACAAAACTAGAGTGCCCAATATATGTTATTGGTAATGCTATTACCCCTATTTTAAGGTCTTAAGATTCTCGAAACCCTGGAGATAATCATCATAGGTAACCTGGGACTCTATACCTAAATCAGAAAGAAGATCAAGTACTTCGTTTACGGAAAAGTCCAGCTCTTCTGCCATTTTTCCCAGTGATACTTTATTTTCACTGTACAGCTTAAGCCAATAAAAGACCCAGCCTGCACGCAATAGTCCCCTTACTACTTCTGATTTAGCCTCTTTTTTATGTTTTGATAATCTGGATATTATATCAATTTCTTCTTTACCCAGACGCAAGCTCATCACACTCATATTATCAACCTTTCATTATTCTTTTTTCTGCATCCTCTATTATCCTGGCTGAATATCTTCCGTACTTATTTAGTAATTCCAGTTTTGCCATGGCAATATCTTCTTTTAAGCCAGCTCCTATCAGGAAGTGGATCGCAGTAATAAATCTTATATCAAATATCTTACAAACCTTTATTGCCAGACCATCATCGGTTGCCAGTGTCCAATTATTTTGCCTGGCAATAGTAAATGATGCTGCCTCTCCCTTTCCCAGTGGAAAATCCTGGCATATTTTATCTATTTCTTTAGTATCAGGGTCTTCTTTTATTTCAAGCCTGCCATCCCTTATCTGCTGCAAGATAGCTTTTGTGTCCATCCCTATTTTAAATTCGACTTCTTTTTTAACAGTCTCTGGTATAGTCCCCTCATATTTTTCAAGTACTTTTTGAAGCAGATCTATTTTTGACAAAAGGATTAAGGTAGAGGCATCAAAAATAACCAAATCCAACTCCCGTAATACATTATACTACATAAGTAGTATAACATATTTTATAAAGGTTTATTAATTTATTTATTTATAAATAAAGCAGCTTTATATCTAAAAAATTTTATAATTAGAAACAGATGTACAAATACGTGCTTGATTCTTAATTCTCTTTAGTATTTTGAATTTTACTGAAGATTTAATGACTATAACGTGTCTAATGGAATAAATTTCTAAATGAAAAGAGTTAACTCCTATAATCCCAACTCTTCTTTTATCTGCTTGAGGCATTCTGAAAATTGATTTTAACTCGTAAATTTGGGTGGAGCCCGCGATCGGATTTGAACCGATGACCTTTTCCTTACCGAGGAAATGCTCTACCAGCTGAGCTACACGGGCCTGGATGGTCGTATGGTGGAGGAGAGAGGATTTGAACCTCTGAAGGCTACGCCGGCAGATTTACAGTCTGCTCCCTTTGACCACTCGGGCACTCCTCCACGTGGAGCCGGCGATCCGATTCGAACGGACGACCTGCTGATTACAAATCAGCTGCTCTACCAGCTGAGCTACACCGGCAAAAACAAAAATTGCCATATCATTATCGGCATCAGCAGGTATATTGTCAAGAACCTGATACCAAAACTCCGTAAGTAGAAATATTAATAAAAATGCAGTAAATTTTCAATAGAAATCTTATGGCCAAAAAGGATCCCTCTTCCGGCCTGTCTCATACCTGGATGATATTTTTTCCCGGATTATCCAGTATGGAGAAAAGCGCCAGGTAGTCCTTGAGATGCCTGGTGATAAGATAATTCTCCGCAGCAAATAACTTTGCCTTCTGCCCTATCCTCTTGCCCACCTCAGGACGGTTTAGAAGATACCTCATCCTGTATGCCGCTCCTTCGATGGAATTTACCAGAAACCCTGTCCTGTGGTTATATAATTGTATGGTTATGCCTCCTACCCCGCCTCCTATAACTGCCTTTTCTTTCCACATGGCCTCGGTCACAACCAGGCCGAAACCCTCTTTTACCGACTTCTGGATCACCACATCGGCTTTTCTCTGCAGGGCATTTATTATGATATCGCTTTTCGGTTCCAGAAGAAGTATCTTTATATCGGGATCATCCCCTGCCGCTTTTCTAACTTCTTCCAGTACCTCTATCCCTTCAGGGTCATCACTGGCCAGCCCCCCTGCCAGGACCAGGCCGCAGTCTATCTCTTTCCTGACCAGCCTGAAAGCTTTCACCACTCCTACAGGGTCTTTGAACCTGTCAAACCTGGAGACCTGAAGGATCATATGCTTATCCCTGGGAATATCAAAAGGCCTCAATACTTTATCCACTTCGCTCTTATGCAGAAATCGGTTCTTGTCGCTTAAGGGATCTATGGAAGGAGCTATAAGGTACTGGGGGTGACGAAGGGTCTTGGAAAATTTGGCTATGGAAAATATGCTGGCATCATATTCCACAATATATTTCCTCAGGAATTTCCACAGGTAAAGCTCGGGCCTGGACATGTCGATGTGGCATCTCCAAACCCATTTTGCCTTGCCGTTATTGTAAAAATGTTTTATGGCCAGCGGCTGGGGGTCATGGATGACCACTACATCCGCATCACTAAGGTCCAGAGCCTTTGCATTTTTCTCATTTACTTCCAGGTATTTCTGGAAATCTCTGTCAGTAAAGTTCTCCTTATCTCCCTGGAGCCCGTTATGCATATCCTTGGTTATATTAAAAAATTCTTCATCGCCCTCAATGGTCAGCCACCTGCAGTCAATACCAAGTTCCTCCAGAAGCGGGTTCAGTCTGCAGAGTATCTCCGCCACTCCCCCGCCGTCCCTGGTGGAATTTACCATCACCACTTTCTTGCCTTCTGAAAGCCTGGCCAGCGCCCGTATCTGGTTTATATTTTTTTGACCGACTATATCGGTATAATCATCCAGTGATATCATTTATTTTTCCTTTTAAGAAATCCGTCCAGGATATGTATCAGCTTTTTCCTTATCTCGTCCAGGCTGAAGAAATAAAAGTCTATCTTCCTTATTTCTCCTACCAGATCCCCCGCATCATTAAAATTATTTTCCAGCCATATGGAGAAATCATCATGCTGTTTGTCTTTATTCCTCTTTCTTTCCTCATAGAAGTGGAAATAAAGCGAGCTGTCGGGCAGTATGTCCATAGCTTCCCGGAACTCTTCAATGCTATTTGCTTCTATGTCCAGGGGCAGTATTATGGAAGTGACAGAAGAAAAGTAGAACTCGGACCCGGGCCTGACCCAGGGTATGCTGGGAAGGTCCCACATATGCTCCTCGATTATTTCCACCAGCTTTTCCCTGGCCTGGGATACTTCGGTAAAATCATAAGGGTCAAAATTGGCCAGCTTTTCCGCCAGGGCGACGTCTTCCAGCCCATAGGCAGCCCAGTTGGCAAAGTCGTTGGGAAACTCCCCCACCTTCTGGAATGATTTCAAATTGGGCTTGTACAGATGATAGAATATGACTTTTTCTTCCGATTCTTCCAGGATATGCAGAAACTCCTTGAGGTTGTCTGCCTTCTCCCCGGTAGGGCTCAGGAGAGTAATACTGTCAAAGAAATCAAATTTTTTTACCTTTTTCATAACCTGGTCTTATAGATATTTTTATCACAGTGCCATAGATTATCATAACTGTTTGGATTATTAAAGCAGAAACTTCTCCGCTTCCTGCAGGGAAGCCATTTGTAATATATCAAAGAACATATAATAATATAGGTACATAGTGAAGGAAAAGATAGACCTATGATTTCCGGAAAAGAAAAGCTAATAGTAGTATCCAACCGGGTCCCTTATAATGTAAAAAAGGTAAAGGGGGAGATCCGGTACAAAAAAAGCGTGGGAGGACTGGTAACGGCGCTGGACCCCATATTGTGCAGAAGGGGCGGACAGTGGATAGGCTGGAACGGGTACAGCGGTTATTCCAGGGAGCTCAGCGGTGAACTGGTGGTGGGAAAGGACTGTGACCAGGAGGGTTACAGCCTTAAGCTTATAAACCTTTCTGCAAAAGAGATCAAGAACTATTATCATGGCTTTGCCAACCGCTCGCTATGGCCCCTTTTCCATGGATTTATATCCCAGAGTTATTTCAATAAGGAT
>Ga0180433_10008618_pt1 | contig 12648 bp, 14 predicted proteins | sample SS_ome_8_FD_132980 | JGI IMG/M metagenome (GOLD analysis project Ga0180433, IMG submission 132980) | Hypersaline lake sediment archaeal communities from the Salton Sea, California, USA - SS_1_D_1 metaG | ecosystem: Environmental > Aquatic > Non-marine Saline and Alkaline > Hypersaline >... | reverse complement strand
GTGAAACCCGGGGCTAAATAATAGTATATCGGTTGGGTGGATTGGGGTGAGTATGGAAAAAGACGATGGACGGGAGGAAGTTTTGGAAATATAAAGATAAGGCCGGTGAGCTTGTCTATATTGTCAATTAAGAAAATGAGGCGGAGAGGCAATTAATTTTCTATTTTCAGTTTACTATTGACTATTTTATCCCTGTTTCCAGTTTTCACAGGTAGATGCTTCGCAGGGAGAAGCATTTGCTGTTTTATATTGGTATTTAGATTCTTCGGCTGCGCCTCAGGATGATCCCGCGCTAACGCTTTGGGGAGTCATAATTACAGGATGCCGGATCCCTTCGTCAGTACTCAGGGCAGGCTTTTCGGGCAATTACTTCGTTGTTTTTGCCTGACCACACGTACTCAATGTACCCCGGTGATTCCCATTTTGCTAAATGTTGCAAAATGGGACCCGGCGCCTTTCCGTGCGGCGGCAGGCAAACGGCTTGTACTGACCCAAATCTCCACGCTAAAAATAATAGGGTATCTTAGGTCAATATGACAGAGAAAAATTGTAACTGATGCGTGTCTGAGAGCAAGTGCGGGAGGCCAAAAAGGACGACCGCGTGGCTCTTTGTTTGTATTGAGAGATTTATGGTAATTTTGTTTTGCCCTTTCAGGGCTTTTTTATTTTTTTGTTACCTCTTAGTTACCTAGGGCTTCGCCCTGGGCTACGATCTACAGCCCCTTCAGGGCTGATGTGTAAACCCGGCGGAGTGGGGATGCTACTGACGAGGGACGAACTTCCGTGGCTGAAGGTACTGCCGATATGGCTGGGGTTTTCAGGATAGCAGTGGCAGTTGCAGGATTTGCCACACCCACATTTTTCTTTATAACATACTACCATACAAGTACTTACAAAGACACCGCTTTTTTGGCACGGATTTTGTACATAGTTAATCAGGTGCAATTAAATTGTTCAATGCACAAGTTAATGAAAGTAACGTATAATGTTTAATGCAGAAAGGAGGTAATAACGATGACACTTTACAGCTTAGTACCGTGGAAAAGAAACAGAAGCAATATTGCCGTTAGGCGTGGCGGATATGAGCATCCTTTCTGGTCGCTTCAGCGGCAAACGAACCGGTTGTTTGATGATTTGTTTGACAATTTCGGGATTGAGCCTTTTGGCAGGGCAGGTGAATGGGCCGGCGGCTTCAGCCCCGACACGAATGTAACCGAGGATGACAAGAACGTGTATGTATCAGCGGAGCTGCCGGGTATGGATACCGGTGATATCGACCTTTCTTTGAACGACAACATTCTGGTGATAAAAGGCGAGAAGAAACAAGAGCAGGAGAGTCGGGGCAAAGGCTGTTACCACATTGAGCGAAGCTACGGCACATTTGAGCGGGTTTTGAATCTGCCATGCGAGGTTGACCAGAGCAAGGCCGATGCGAAATTCGAGAAGGGAGTTTTGAATATCACTTTGGCTAAGAAGGTTCAGGACGAAAGAAAGGTCAAAAAGATTGCAATCAGGAACAACTAAATTGTTGTTAAACTCAGAAGAGGCGGCGGGCTCGGTCTATATATCCGGCGCCCGCTGTCTGTTTTTTTTGGCTTTAGGCGATAAAAAAGTTTTTGAAAGGATAGTATAATGGAACGGCGAAGGGCGAGTGTTTTATTGGCGTGCTTTTTTTTATTTTCGATAATCGGTTTGCCGGTTGAGAGTCCGGCCGAGACCGGTAACGGCCTTGAGACGCTGCGGGAGACCTCAAAGGCCTTCACGGCGGTGGCGAACAAAGCGATCCCTGCGGTTGTATTTGTGAATGTCGAGAAAATCATTGAGGTAGGCTCAGCCTACGGGGGCCGGTCTCCGTTTGGTTTCGACGATTCTCACGGTTTTTTCGACGAGGATTTTCTCGAGCGGTTTTTCGGCTACAGGCAACCGAGACAGCGTGCCCCCCGTAAGTACCAGGAGCGTGGTCAGGGTAGCGGTTTTATCATCAGCAGCGATGGTTATATTCTGACGAATAATCATGTGGTCGGCGAAGCGGACACGATAACGGTAACCCTTCAGGACGGGCGCAAATTAGACGCCAAAGTTGTTGGGACGGACCCCAAGAGCGACGTGGCGGTAATCAAGGTGGAGGGTAAGAATCTTCCGAAGATAGAATTAGGCGATTCGGACGCACTTGAGATAGGCGAATGGGTCATTGCAATAGGTAATCCCTTTGGTCTCGATGCGACAGTAACGGTTGGTGTGGTGAGCGCCAAGGGGCGGGGTGATGTCGGAATTGCGGATTACGAAGATTTTATTCAGACAGATGCAGCAATAAATCCGGGTAATTCGGGTGGTCCCCTTTTGAATCTTGAAGGCAAGGCGGTGGGTCTTAACACGGCGATATTCAGCCGAAGCGGGGGTTATATGGGTATAGGATTCGCCATTCCGATAAATATGGCCAGGCATATCAAGGAGCAGTTGGTCGAGACGGGCAAAGTTACTCGCGGCTACTTAGGTGTCTATATGGAGCCAGTTAAGCCCGAACTTGCAGAATATTTCGACCTGAAGCAGAACCAGGGGGTTAGTGTAAACCGTATTGTACCTGACTCACCTGCGGCCAAGGCGGGTCTCAAGGCCGGCGACATAATAATGGAGATGGACGGTCGAAAGATTGACAGTCCGCAACAGTTCAAAAACGCGATTGCAATGGTTGAGCCGGGGACGGAAATAAGCCTGCTTATCTACAGAGATGGTAAGCAAATGACGAAAAAGTTAGAGGTTGGTTCTCTGAGTGACAGCTCTTTTGGCGGCGATGTATCAGAAATCAGCCTGCAACTCGGCCTTCAGGTTCAGCCTCTTACGGATGACCTGGCACAGCAATTCGGTTATGAGCCGGACGAAGGAGTAATAGTCTCACGAATAACTCAAGGTGGCGTGGCAGACAAAGCCGGCATACTACCAGGTATGCTTATAGAAAGTGTAAATCGCAAGAATGTTCGCTCGGTGGCCGAATTTAACACGGCTCTTGAAGAGACTGCAAAAACAAGGAAAGTATTGCTGTTCATTAAATACGAGAACTTTGCGCAATATGTGGTCTTATCCCTTGATTGATTAGAGGGAATTGTTGCCAGAGATGCTCTGTAGAAAAGCTTGGTTAGCATCAATATGGGCGTTCCGTTAGGCTGTGCACTCGAATTCTGTTATGAGTACGACTGCCAAAACGGCCAAACGGGTAGGGACCACAGTGTAGCGCGTGGCTTGTATTTCGTCGTTCGTAACTCGATGCTCTGTTTTCATCGCTCCCTTCGACTGCGCTCAGGGCAGGCGAAGCAATTTACTATTTTCTATTGACTGTTTACTATTTGGTTTGAATCACTTTGTGATGCTGTTTGAACATATTCTTCGGATGCGACTCAGAATGACCCAATGAACGTCGAACGTTCAACGTCGAACATCAAACTTCCAATAAGGAATCGCTTCGCGGACTTTGTGATGCTTTTTCAATAGATCCTTCGACCTGGTCCCGACTTGTCGGGACTTCGCTCAGGACGTAGCGATTTACTATTGACGATTTACAATTTACTATTATTATTGGCCGCTTCGCGGGGTTTTTTATGCCACGAAGTCAACAACCAAACCGTGAGGAAGGTTGGCAGTTGAGCAGGTGAATGGTTTATTCGTGGCGTTAGGATTTGACAGCCGCTTTCGCAGCCACCTGCATTTTATATTGTAAATTGATTTGAGAATCCGGGCTATATCGCTTTCGACAGGCTCACACCAGGTCGGGTCTCCGGCCGATGGTTCGCTAAACTCGGTCGATTCCCTGTCCTGAGTGAAATCGGAGGCCGACTCGGTGAACAAAGATCGGCGGCTTAGACTCACAGAATTCAAAACCCTGCACTGTATCCGTTTGACCATCCATCACCCCCCGAGGCCAGTTTTCTATTTACTATTTTCTAATGACTATTGTAGCTGAACCGCAATACGCATCACTCACGACGCAAGAACATCATTCCCAAAAAGCGGCTCCACATTCGATGTTAAACGTTCGTCGTTCGATGTTCTTCCCCCTTTATCCCCCATTTGACTGTCGCTTATTATACCAAATCACCCTTACAATTGCAAGCAAAAAGTGAACCGGATAGCCGGTTCACTTTGTAGCTTACTGATATCAGCCTTTTTGCGGCAAAACTAACACTTGAATCGCCTGCGGTTTGAGCGTAAAAAAGGCTCAGGAGATTTTGCTATGCAGATACTCGCCAAATGCCCGAGATGCGGCCAGATATTGCAGCTCAGTCCGGCAGGTGCCGACAGGAGGATAACCTGTCCCCGTTGTTATCGGTTGTTCAAGGTGCCGGACCTTAAGAGTCTCCAAAAAGCTATGGAGGTAGTTAAAAACGCTCATGGAACCGTTTTTGTGGACCAGGATGGAAACGTCTATGGGTAAGCCGGCCCCTCGGCTTACATCGTCCGATAAGCACACCGCCGTAAAACAACGGCGTTTAGCCGATATCATAGAATATAGACAAAATTAATCAAATTCGTCAGTCTGGACGATAAAGCCTTCCGTCTGTTGATGGACGGCAATGCCTGTCGCTGCAGCGCTTGACTTTTCACAATACTTTAATTAAAGTGAAGTTATGAGAAGAAATATCGTACATGAAGGCTCGGGGCAGCTAACCTATGAAATCCGGGAGATTGTGGCGGTCGCGCACAAGCTGCAGGACCTGGGCGTCGAAATCACCTGGGAAAACATAGGCGACCCGATACAGAAGGGTGAACGGGTACCACAATGGATTAAAGACATTATGGTAGAGCTTGTTTCCGAGGACAGAACTTACGGTTATGTGGCGACCCAGGGTGTGCCCGATACCCGCAGGTTTCTGGCTGATGAGGTCAATAAACGTGGCGGATGCCGAGTCACAATGGACGACATCGTGTTTTTTAACGGTCTGGGCGACGCGGTTGCCAAGATATTCGGATTCCTGAGACGAGAAGCCCGTGTAATCGGGCCTTCGCCGGCCTATTCAACCCACTCATCGGCAGAGGCAGCACATTCCGGATATGAGCACCTTACCTACGAACTGGACCCTGCAAAAAACTGGATGCCGGACCTCGATGACCTCGAGAATAAAATAAAGTACAACGATTCGATAGCGGGGATACTCCTTATCAATCCCGACAACCCGACCGGTGCGGTTTATCCCCGCCGACTCCTCGAACAAATCGTAGATATCGCAAGGCGCCACAAGGTTTTTGTTTTGTGCGACGAGATATACACCCATATTGTGTATAACGGTGCCGAGACGGTACATCTAAGCGAGGTTATCGGTGATGTTGCAGGGATGGCTCTTCGTGGGATATCGAAGGAATTGCCCTGGCCCGGTGCCCGTTGCGGCTGGATTGAGGTATTCAATCAGGACAAATACCCCTCATTCAAACAATACATTCAGAGTCTGATAAACGCAAAGATGTTGGAGGTATGCTCGACCAGCCTGCCCCAGTATGCGATTCCTCTTATAATCGGCGATTCGAGGTATATCGAGCACCTCACCCGACGAAAAAAGATGTTTGAGGACCGTGCAAAGGAAGCTTTTGAAATACTGTCTAAGGTTGACGGCACTATAGTAGTAAAGCCTCAGGGAGCGTTCTATATGACGGTTCTTTTCGCCGACGGCGTTCTGAACAGCAGCCAAACCCTGCCGATTGAGAATCCGCAGGTGCAGGACTTTGTCGAATCAAATCTGCCCGGCTTACCAGCCGATAAGCGGTTTGTGTATTATCTCTTGGCTTCGACCGGTATTTGTGTTGTGCCTCTAACGGGTTTTTGCTGCGAGAAGCAGGGGTTCCGTGTAACACTGCTGGAATCGGACGATGAGAAACGGCGATGGACCTGGCATACAATCGCCGAGAACATACAAAGATACCTTGCCTCCGCCGGAAAATGAACGCTCAGCCGCTCAGACTTTATGAAATCCGCTCTGACTTGTGGCCTGGGTCCGAAGCCGTTATTTCGGGTTAGCTTTAAGACCCTGTATGCATAGCCATCCATAAGCTGTCGAGTTTGTAACTCCCCATAATCCTGGGCAGGTATTCATCACCCACTTTCCAGAGCCTGACTTTCCCTTGAACTAAACGATAGACTGCAAGACCGTTTGGGCTGTCATCTAATATTATCGACTCGGCCGCGGGGTTCTTGCGCACAGCTTCAGCCTTAAACTTTGGGTCCCGCACAAGTTGGACTTTTCCTCTGATTCGGACCTGAATGTTGTCTAACTCATTATAAAAACATAGTTCAACCGAAGGATTTGCCATCAGCTGTTTATGCAGGCTTTTAGTCTTACAGGTATTAAAAATTATTCCTCTCGAATCGGCCTGATATACCTGCATTGTCCTGACGCGCGGCTCGTTTCCCTGGCAGGTGGCAAGAAAGAAAACGGGGTTTTCGTTGATAAATTTGAAAATCTCATTTTTTGTCATTTCTTGGCCTCGGCTAATTATAAAATATCGTGTATAACCTTTCTTTCCGCTCGTATAATTGTCAATACGTTATCTGCAAAGATAAGGTCATTATTTTTACTAAATCTCAATCTCTCGCGGCCCTGCGATTTCTTCATTAACAAAAAACCCCATATTTTCCAAACAGGGTGTAACATTCGCTTGCGAAATTCAATTCGGGGATTTATGATGATAGATTATGGAACTTGAGGGTACTACGGCTGTAATAACCGGTTCGAGCGGCAAGTTGGGCGGCTCAATAGCTTTGGCGCTCGCTGAGGCGGGGTGCAACTGCGTTTGCCATTATCATACTAATCAAAGGGGCGCCGAAGAACTTGTCAATCAAATTACAGATATGGGGCGCAGGACGGTTGCTGTTGGCGCCGACCTTACCAAAGCTTGCGAGATTGACAAGCTCTTTGCAGCCGCAGTATCTGTCGGGCGGGTGCGACTTTTAGTGAATTCGGTCTCGGTTTTTCAGAGGCAGCCGTTGGCTGATGTTACATTCGATAATGCGCGCGAAGTGATGGATATTAACCTTACAGGGCCGGTCCTTGTGTGCGCTGAATTTGGGCGGATGGTATGTTCTCAGCCCAATACCGAGCCTGAGAATCCGGTCGGCAAGATAGTCAATCTGGTTGATATAGGCGGCATTCGGCCGTGGGCGAATTATACGGTGTATTGCGCATCCAAGGCGGGCCTTATCGCTGCTACAAAGTCGATGGCAAAGGAGCTTGCTCCCGCCGTTTGTGTCAATGGTGTAGCACCTGGGGTGATAGCGTGGCCGGTCGGCTTGGGCAAAGAGGATAAAAAGCGGCAACTGTCGTTTATTCCGGCGGGCAGAATCGGCTACACAAGTGAAGTAAATTCGGCTATAATGTTTCTACTGAGAAACGACTACATCACCGGCCAAATCCTGAACATTGACGGCGGCAGATGTATTTAGGTATCAACTTAAGACTGTCAGCCTGTGTGAAGCAAAGTGTCTGATAGAAGCCGGGTATAGAGATTCTTCGCTACGCTAAGAATGACCCGTCTTCGTCAAAAGTACGACGCGGCTGGCGGACTGGAGTGTCAAATGGTGGAATTTAGCGGGATAGAGGATGTCTTAGATGACCTGCGGCGTGGTAAGATGATAGTCCTGGTCGATGACGAGGATCGTGAAAACGAAGGCGACCTTGTTGCAGCGGCCCAGTCGGTTACTGCAGAGACCATAAACTTCATGGCCAGACACGGCAGGGGGCTGATATGCCTGCCGATGACCGGTGAGAAGTGTGATTCTTTGGGGCTTCACCCGCAGTCGCCTGAAAACACGGCCCGTTTCGGAACGGCGTTCACCGTCAGTATTGATGCGAGGGAGGGGATAAGCACGGGTATAAGTCCCGCCGACCGTGCGCATACGATAAAGGTCGCAGTTGCGGATAACTCAAAAGCAGCCGACCTTGTCAGGCCGGGCCATGTATTTCCGCTCAGGGCGCGCTATGGTGGTGTGCTTGTCAGGGCGGGGCAGACGGAAGGTGCGGTTGACCTTATGAGACTTGCCGGGCTGAAACCGGCGGGCGTGATTTGTGAAATCATAAATGATGATGGCTCGATGGCCCGCGTACCGCAGCTTCTGAAATACTGCAAAAAACACAACCTGAAAATCACATCAATCGCAAGGCTTATCGAGTATCGCTTGCAGCGCGAAAGCCACATCAGGCGGATACAGGAGGTAAAACTTCCAACCGACTATGGTGAGTTTAACCTTATCGGTTATGAAAGCCCGAATTCTGCGGAGCCGCATCTGGCACTATGTAAAGGCGATGTCGGCAAACTGGACGAGAAGGGAGTTGCAATTGAGCACAATGAGCCGGTACTGGTCAGGGTGCACTCGGAGTGTATGACGGGCGATTTGTTTCATTCACAAAGGTGTGAGTGCGGCTACCAGTTGGTAACGGCGATGCAGATGATAGAAAAGCATGGCCAGGGCGCCCTTATTTACCTGCGACAGGAAGGAAGGGGGATTGGTCTGCGCAACAAGCTGGATGCTTATAAGCTTCAGGAGCAGGGCTATGACACTGTGGATGCGAATATAAAACTGGGCTTTATGCCGGACAAGCGCGACTACGGCATAGGTGCGCAGATTTGCCGGGACCTGGGGCTAAAGAAGGTCAGGATATTGACAAACAATCCGAAGAAGGTGAGCCGGCTGGAGGTTTACGGGATAAAGATTGTGGAACAGATACCCTTAAAGGCAAAGCCCGGCCGGCACAATATTGACTATCTGCGGGCGAAGAAGAACAGGCTGGGCCACATTCTCGACGAAGACCTGTAGCGTATAGAGCACGGCCGAATAAAAGTTTGGCCGAGGCACCCAAGTGGAAATGTGAAATGCGAAGTGCAAAGTGTAAAACTGTGAAACCGCTTGGCGAAACTTTTTGAAGGATAAAAAGTTGAGAATCACCGCAAACGTCATTTTCGCTGTTGTAATAGTAGTTTGTTCGACGGCTTGTGAGCCGGATGGTTCGTCCGGCCGAGTATCTTGGGGCAGGAACGATGGTACGTTGGCTGCTTATGTGCCTTCCGAGGCGCATATTGTGGGTCTGACGGAGATTGAGGCGGTTTCGTCCGGGCCGTGGCAGGGAAAACTGACAGTTTATGTCGATTTGTTGGACACATTCGGATGCCGAGTGAAATCACCCGGCCTGTTCAGATTCGAGTTGTATGAGTTTGTGCCTCGTTCGTCACAGCCCAGGGGCAAGAGGATATTCTTCCCCCGGGACATCGACCTTACCGATGCGGCGGAGAACAACAAACGCTGGCGTGATTTTTTAAGGGCTTATGAGTTCAAGATGCCCCTTGATTTTGAACCACAGCCGGACCAGAGCTTTGTTTTAGAGGTAACGTTTACAACGCCATACGGCAGCCGGCTCAGAGATACCTTTCAGCTCAGATACCAAAACCGGTAAGCTGTGGATTTACATAATAAGTTCGATTAAATATATGGAAGAATAAAAATGGAAGAATTTGAATCGGATGAAGAAATTTTACAATTTGCCATCGGCAGAGAAACATCTTCGTATCAATTTTACACCGATTTGGCGCAGGAAATGGAAAATCCGATGATGAAATTACTCTTTGAGAATTTTGCCAAAGAGGAGCTCAGGCACAAAGCCATGCTCGAACTGGAACTAATGAAAAGGGGCCTGGTGGTACCGGAGCCGGTTGATACCGACGACCTTGACCAGACCGATGTTATGGTTGCCATTGACCCCGAAACAGGTGTCGATTACAAGAACGCACTTGTTTTGGCGATTAACAAGGAGGAAAAATCATTCAGGCTTTATATTGAGCTGGCGGCAATGGTAAAAGATAAAAACTCCCGCGAAACACTCTTGTCATTAGCTCAGGATGAGGCGAAACACGAGCTGCAATTTGAAATAGAATACGGTGCCGTGACAAAGGGCAAATGATATATACCGGACCGGTGGGCCTGTCTGAAAGATGCTGTAACATTTTTAAGGGCGGCAGAAGATGGAAGAATTTAAGGGCGATGAGGACATTTTGAAATTCGCGATTGAAAGAGAAAAGCAGGCCAACAGATTTTATGTTGCTTTGGCAAAGCGTGTGGCTGATGACGAAATGCGAGAGGTATTTGAGGTTCTTGCCGGGGACGAAGTGGAGCATAAGGCGAAGCTCGAACTTGAAGTTATGAAGACAGGCAGGGTCGTGGTTTCACAAAAAGATGCAAAAAGATTCGACCCCTATCCCTTAGGGGACACCGAATCGATGCTGCATATGGATTTCAAGAGCGCCCTTGCAATAGCAATCGACAAGGAAAACGGCTCTTTCAGGCTTTATGCCGACTGGTTTGCAACAGCCCGTGACGAACAGCAGCGTGAAATACTGTTGTCGCTGGCCCAGGAAGAAGCCAAGCACAAGGCCCGGCTCGAGATTGAATACGAGATGCTGATAAAAAACCAGTGATGTTACGACCGAAAGGAAAGACGAATGAGAGTTATGTTTCCGGCGATAAGCGTGTTTTTGGCGGTGTTGATATTAACCGGCTGCCTGGAAGGTATCGGTTCGGGTTATAACGATTTGACGGAGGGTATAACAAAGATGGTAATCGAGAACAGCAAAGAATGTTATGAAAGCTCATGAAGTTTACGAGACAATAAGGCGACACAAGATTATTGTAATCGTCCGTGGGGTCGGCGGTGCCAAAATAATCGATATAGCCAATGCGCTGTATGCCGGGGGTATCCGATTGATGGAGGTTACCTGCAATACTCCGGGCGCGACGCAAATGATACAAAAGCTGGCTAAAGAGATGACAGGCAAAATGATTATCGGGGCCGGAACTGTAATCACCAAGGATTTGTGTGAGCAAGTGATAAAGGCCGGTGCAGAGTATATCGTAGCCCCTGACGTAAATCCCGAAGTTATTGATTATGCAATCGCTCACGATGTGGCGGTCCTGCCGGGTGCGGCGACGGCGACGGAGATATTAACAGCCGTAAGGGCCGGCGCACAAATGGTCAAGATTTTCCCGGCAGCGGCACTCGGCACAGACTATATAAGACAATTACGCGGTCCGATAGATAACGTGGATTTTGTTGCGGTCGGCGGTGTAAGGCTGGACAATATTGACGAGTTTATATCTGCCGGTTGCGTTGCGTTTGGAATAGGAGGAGCCGTGATAAGCCCCGAATCTGTGGAAAACTGCCGTTGGGAACAGATGACACAGGCTGCACGTTCTTACAAAGAGAAGCTTGCTGAGGCAACCGCCGGCAAATAGGAAAACAGACACGTATAAAGCAATCTCTGTGTGGCCCGACTGCACCGCGGGATTGCTTGACGAACCAGTTACGCTCCGATATAGTAAAGTCTGTGAAAAATGATAAAGCAATTCGGGCTTCGCGCATCAGCGAAGTGCAAACGATTGGGCCGGACGACTCGGCGAAATCCGGTCGAAGAGTGCTTTTTTTGCTGTTCCTCGTTATTCTTTTATCGGTCATCGGGCTGAAAATATACAAGGCCGACCGGACCGGAATCAGCTACGATGAGTCGTTAACTTTTCATCGCTACTGCGACAGCGTTCATACGGCCTTGACATCATTCGACCCTGCCGATGCCAGCAGTACGAATAATCACATCTTAAATTCCATATTCATCCATTACGCCCGGCGGTGTTTCGGCTTCTATGAGCATTTCATCAGAATACCTTCTCTTTCGGCAGGAATCTTGTTTTCGCTCGCAACGGCGTATATCATTTATAAAACAGTTTATTCGGCACCGATGCGCGCAGCATCAGTGGCGATGGTTTTGCTCATTCCTTTTGTTTTTGATTATTCCTATCTGGCAAGGGGCTATTCGTTCGCATTGGCGGGGATTTATGCCGAAATTGCACTTGTGCTGTGGTTGATTGAGCACAAAATAAAGTTTCGGTATTGGCCGATTGTTGCGGTGTTAATCTCGGCGATGAACTTTCTGGCCTTCGGCTCGATGATGTCGAGCATGATTGTTCTTGCCGGGTGTAACGCAACATTTATACTGCTTTATTCACACAGAATTTTCCGCGATGCATCCAACAGGCTAAAACCCGTTATCCTTAACCTTATGTCAATTTCGGTGGTTACGGCTGCTTTATCGTTCTTTCTTTACCGGTCGATATATAAAAATATTCTCAGCGGCAGGGCAATGGTCAAGATTAACAAGGGATGGAGAGGCTGGCCTTCTCTTGTAGATTACCTTAACAACTTATTAGTGAGAAAAGTGTTCGGTTCGGACGACACCATCGGTACGTTTATCATCTGGATCACGTTAGTCCTGATTGGAATCGGAATCGTGATATATATATACAGAATTTACAGGGTGATTAAGACCAAATCAGGGCCTGATTACTTCAAAATCGATAGTCCCGCGGGTTTCGTTATAATGGTTACCTGCGTAACGATGTTGATATTGTTTATCTACGGTGTTGTTCTGAACAGAAGCCCGGGCCTGCCGCGCAGGGTACGCAGCCAGATTTTTCTGATTCCGATGGTCGTAACTTCGGGCCTGATAATTCTCGACAGGCTTGCATGCGGTATTTGTCAAAAGAGCTTGCGCCGGATTCTGCGCACCGTTGTTATAACAATCGTGGTACTTGTAACCCTTCGTAATCTGCCTTCACCTTACCGTATG
>Ga0180433_10008617_pt1 | contig 12649 bp, 11 predicted proteins | sample SS_ome_8_FD_132980 | JGI IMG/M metagenome (GOLD analysis project Ga0180433, IMG submission 132980) | Hypersaline lake sediment archaeal communities from the Salton Sea, California, USA - SS_1_D_1 metaG | ecosystem: Environmental > Aquatic > Non-marine Saline and Alkaline > Hypersaline >... | reverse complement strand
CGCAACGGACTGGACGCTGTCAAGGCCCTGGCTATGGGAGCCGATGGGGTGGGCTTTGGCACCGCCGCCGAGATCGCCATGGGCTGTCGGGCCTGCATGGCCTGCCACAAAGGCAACTGTCCCTACGGGATCACCTCGCAGAAGCCAGAGCTGCGGGCCAGACTGGACCCTGAGGAAGCTGGTCAGCGGTTGGCTAACTTTGTCAAGGCCACAGTAGAGGAGATCAAGATTCTGACCATGCTCTCCGGTCACAGCGATATCAAGGACCTGAGCGAGGAAGACCTGCGGGCGGTGGATTCCAACACCGCAGCCATCACCGGTTTGAAACTCATCGGTTATGAGCGAAGAATGCCCTGGTGGGAGAACGGGCACGATAATTAGAGAAACGTGTAGAGTTTGTGACTTTAGCAAGGAGTGAAAAAAAGGAGGTAAGACAATGCCTGCTATGATGTTGGACAATGCTCTCGTAAACAGCATGGTGGAAGAGGCCATCGCGTTCTGCGCCGAAAAGACGGGCGCTGGGACCAGGGAGGAAGTTGTGGATGCCATCTCTAATGGCGACTGCGCTGCGTGCGACTACCTGAAATACAGTTTGGCCAAAAAGGTAGGGGAGTGCCTGGGTTCGATGGACGAGACCGTAAAAGCCATCTACATCTACGAGCCCGAGTATGGGGTCGGCGCGGAGAACTATGTTGAGGACAGTCTGGGCCTCAAGTCGGGGATCAATCTCGTCGCCTGGGTGGAGCGCAAGACCGCTGCTTTGTCCTCCATTGTGGCCTCGCTCAACGAAGCGCTGGTCGAGGCATGCAAGCACCTTGGCACTTCTGGGAATGGGCTGCGCTACCTGCTGGACGTCAAGCTGACCGATGACAACGAGGTGGCGAACAGGCTAGGTTACGGCGCTTTGGTCCAGTCCATTTACGTGCGCCCCACAGAGGTTTGGAGTAGATAAGTCATACCAGTTTATGGCCTGAAGGCGTCGCGTTGAAGGGGCGCGACGTACAAGGTCATCTACTCTCCTATATGACTTGCCCCCTCAGAGACGAGGGGGCGAGAAAGTGACCGGTTCCCGCGATGTCAACTGTCACTGGCGGAGGGTTATTCCGTGTTCTGACAAGTGACTAGCGGGCGCCGATTGAACGATGCTCTGAGGGCTTCGACTGAGTGCTTTGGCTGAGAAGTTCGGCTGAGGCTCAGTCGAAGCCCCCTGCTTAGATTTCCCCCAAACCAGATTTGCCTATCCCCCTATGTCACCCTCGACGCATCCCAACGCCCCCCGTCCTTTCCGGGCCAGCGCTAATAACTGATTGAGGGCCTGCTGAAAACCCTCACTGACCCGCACCTTAACCACCTCGATAGTGTGTTTCCTCAATAAAGCGAGTAAGTTTTCGACGGTATGGTTGCTATGGGCGAGTGACCTTCATGCTGCCTACTTTCGACCCTGCCGGTGATGACCGGCTTTCTCGGCAAATTTTAAGGTTTTGGGGCTTGACGAAATGGCAATTTTGTGCTAAAATGGGAATCGAGGCGTTAGTTGTTAGACATTAGACAATAGACATTGGATGTTTATGGATAAGAGTTTGACATCAACGCAGGCTTTCCCCGCAAGCGAGCCCATTAGCCGTGAATCCCTGCCAGAGGTGACAGCAGGTCGCCTCCGCTCTATGATCCACAATGGGAGCCTTTCCCCTGGTTATCGCCTCCCTAACGAGCTGGAGTTGGCCGAAGCTATGGGCGTCAGCCGAGGTACCATCCGGGCGGCGCTGCACCTCCTTCAGCAACAAGGGTTGATTTGGCGGCGACAAGGCGTGGGCACCTTCGTTAGTGAGAAACCTCTTCTGGTGAACCGCCTTGACATCAACTCTGGGGTTACTGATCTTATAGAATCCATGGGCCTGGTACCTGGGTGCCAGGATATGGAGATCAAGTTAACCCCTGCTGATGAGTACTTAGCGGAGCAGTTACGTGTCCCTCTGGGCAGCCCTCTGGTCTACATTCGAAGAACGCGCACAGCCAGCGATAAGCCAGTAGTGGCTTCTGTTGACGTCTTTGACTTGACGATAATTCAGCAGGGGCCCCATTCTCTTGATCTTGATGCGCTGAAGAAGGCGTTGGAGCAAAAGCTCTCCATCTATCGTGTCTTTGAGGATGAATTGCACATCACCATTGATCACGGCATCGCCAAAATACGTCCGATCAAGGCGGATGTCCGGCTGATGAAGCAGCTTCATCTAGACCTCCCAGCAGGCTCGGTTATGCTGTATCTGGAGCAATTGGACTTTGACCGGGATCAGCACCCTGTGCTCTTTTCCTATGAGTACCACGTGTCCGATTTCTCCACTTTTACCATCTTTCGTCGCCGTTGAGCGTTGTGCACGTGCCTGTCAGAGAACTGTCTGTCTTTTCTCACTCTGATCATGAGTAATCCACATAGTTTTTCTGTGCTCTTAGGTGTTTGTCTTATTGAGAAAAAATGGAAAAGGGGAGGTGATGCGTAACGAGGATTCACTTGCAGGACATGCACGTTCGCCGGTGTGAGTAGTTCCATAAATTACACGAAGGAGGAGGACATGAAAAGTAGAGCATCAAACCTATTAGTCTTGCTGATACTCGTCACTCTGGTGTTGACGAGTTGCGGACCTAAGCCAACGCCAGAGGAGGTGCCTACTGCTGCGCCACCACCAACGGAGGCACCTGCTGTTACCACCGAGGAATGGTCGTTGGCGGAGGCAGCGGCGCCTTGGGAGGGCGAGACGCTGAGAGTGATTGGCGAGGCACTTCCGCCCCTGGAGGCCCTGGAAGAGCTCAAGAGCGAGTTTGAGGACATCACAGGAGTTGAAGTCGTCATCGAGGGCCTGGGTCATGAGGAAGCCCTGGAGAAGGTTACCCTTGACTTTGCAGGGCAGACAGGCGTCTACGACATGGTGCTCCAACCCCACCGCGCCTTGGGCAAGTTTGTGGAAGCGGGCTGGGTACGCCCGATAGGCGAGTTCTACGAAGACCCTGCGCTCCGCAACCCCGACTTCAGCTTTGAGGAAGACCTTCTGTCTGAGCTATGGTTCCGCGAGACCTGCACGTACCGGGGGGAGATCTACGGTTTGCCGTTCCACTTCATCAGCATGTATCTGTGGTACCGCTACGACTGGTTCGAGCATCCCGACGAGAAGGCAGCCTTCGAGGAAGAGTATGGCTACGAGCTGCCCTCACCGCCCGTCACCTGGCAGGAGTATCTGGACACTGCAGAGTTCTTCACCAGGAAGGCTGGCGACACTCTGGCCGGGGAAGTGCTGGACCAAGACGTTTACGGTCATGCCTGGGGTGCGGCACGCCACGTGACGAGCTGGTACGACTACATCAACGTGCTGTACTCCTTCGGTGGCCGGGAGATCTATCTGCCCGATAACCGTGGCGACTCCTACGGGCCGATCGGGATCAACTCGGACGAGGCGGTCGAGGCCATGGAGTACATCATCAAGACGTTGCCTTACGCTCCACCGGGGACGCTGACCTATACCTGGGACGAGAAGCAGGCCGCGTCGCAGACAGGTCTGGTGGCCATGGCTATCCAGTGGGATGACGCCACCTTTGCCGTCGAGGACCCGGCCCAGTCCGAGGTCTCTGGCAAGATCGCTTACAGCGGCGTGCCCATCGGCGAGGAGAAGATCATCCAGATCGAGGGCTGGGACTACCTCATCCCCACGAGTTCGAAGAAACCCGAGCTGGCCTGGCTGTTCGTCCAGTGGGCCATGGGCAAGGAAGTGCAGATCGCCCAGATGAAGAAGGGGGGCGAGTCGGCACTGCGCCCGACCTACGAGGATGAAGAGGTAGCCAGCATCCCCTATGCGCCGACAGGCGTCTACGTGAAGACAGGCGGCGAGTGGGTGCTGTCGGTCAGGGAGGAAGGCGACCCCACCGGCGTCGGCGTGCCGCGTCGCTACCTGGAGGCCGTCAACCCGGCGACGGGCGACACCTCGGTGACGCTTGTCTCCAAGCCGACCTTCCCGGAGGAAGAGGTGATCACCGAGGCGATGGTCTTGGGTGTGAACCGCGCACTCCGTGAGGAGGTATCGGCCAAAGAGGCTCTCGACGACGTCGCAGCCGAGTTCGAGAGAATCCTGCCTGATTGATAGGCTAAAGACAGGCTTGAGTGGCGGGCAGAGGAGACATTCTAGCTAACCAGAAAACAGAACCCTCCCCTCGCCCGCCACTCCGGTGATTTTAGCGCATCGCGGACTCGGTCCGCCGGAGATAGGCCACAACATATCTTGGTTTCTTGCTATTCATGACGTAGTTGCTATCTATCACCACAAGGAGAAAGCCCAATGCACTCACTGGGAAAAGAATTTAGGCTGAAGAGGCTGATCCGCGAGGAAACAAACTCTTCAGTCATCTGCGCTCTCGACCACGGCATGACCTCGCCCAAATTCCTGGGCGGCCTGGTAGATATGAAGGGGAGAGTGCGGGAAGCTCAAGAGGGTGGAGCTAACGTCTTCATGCTGAGCAAAGGTTTTGCTCGCATCGTAGTGGACGACTTTAAGCGGGACACCTCTTTTGTAATGTTGCTTTCGGCTTCTGCGGCCGGCTGCCCCACGCCAAACATCATAGTCCAGGTCGGCCAAGTCGAGGAGGCTCTCCGCCTGGGCGCTGACGCGGTCGTAGTCTACGTCGCCCTAACCGGGGAGAACGAGCCGAAAATGATTAACTTCCTAAGTGAGGTGGGGAGGGAATGCGAGAGATTAGGCATGCCCTTCATCGCCGAGGCAGAGTACCCGTCAGCCTATGCAACGTTGGACAGTTTAAAAGAAGAATATGGGTACGAATACCTGATCCGCAACTCCCGCCTGTGCGCAGAACTAGGCGCAGACATAGTGAAAACTAACTGGCCCGGCAGTGGGGAATTGTTCGGCAAGATTGTAGAGGCCACCCAGGTTCCTATGGTCGTGGCCGGGGGGACGTTGGTCTCCGACGATGAGCTTCTGGTGCGTATGGAGCAAGCCATGCAGGCGGGTGGTGTCGGGTGTTCCGTGGGCAGGAACATCTTCGAGCACGAGAATCCCTTCGCCATAACGCAGGCGCTATCCAGAGTAATCCACGAGCGCTGGACCGCCAAGGACGCTTTGAAAGAACTCGAGGCAACGTTGGCCGGAAGCTAAAGCAGAGCCTGCCTGAGTCAGTTACTCTGTGCCTGCTCCGCGCGCCGCGCCGCTGAGGCGAGCAAGACAAGTAGGGCAGGCATTAGGAGCGGACCCCGTAGACATCTCAGCCATCTGGGGCGTTGGAGTCAGGTTGCTCTTTGCCCTGCTCAAGGAGGATTACATGCGGGCAGCAGTTTTTCAGGATGTAGGGAAGATCAGTGTCGAGGAGGTCCCTAAGCCGGAGTGCCCCAAAGACGGTTTATTGGTCAAAGTAAAGGCCTGCGGTATCTGCGGAACGGACGCGCGGACTTTTTTCAACGGCGACGACCGCGCACGCCCCCCATGGATTCTGGGCCACGAGTTAGGAGTTGTCGTGGAGGAGGTTGGCGAACTGCCCCGTGACGAAGTGGATGTAGAGAAAGGGGATAGGATTCACGTTGTCTCTACCCTCTCTTGCGGTGTGTGCGAATATTGTCGCATGGGCATGGAGAACCTCTGTATAGACAGGGGACTGCTTGGCTACTACCCCCATCCCGGCGGTTATGCCGAGTATATGCCCATTGCACGCGTTGCCTTGGGCAACGTGATGAAAGTGCCAGACGACGTTCCTCTGGAGCACGCGACGCTGACCGATCCATTCTCCGATGCGTTAAACGGTGTGGAGCGTCTGGGAGTTGAGCTTGGTGACACGGCTGTGGTCATTGGGGCAGGCCCAGTAGGCACCATGCAAGCGCAGGTGATTCGGGCTATGGGGGCTGGGAAGGTTATCCTGTCGGAGATCAACAAGCAAAGGCTAAAGCTCTCAGAGAACGTGCTGGGCAGAGACCGAATCGTCTATGTGGGTCCCGACGACGGCGACCTGGTGGACGTGGTCATGGACGAGACGGATGGGAAAGGAGCCCAACGCATTATCGTAGCCTGTTCCTCCAATAAGGCCCAGGAAGATGCACTACGCATGGCTAAGAAGAGGGCACGCATCGTTTACTTTGGGGGTCTGCCGAAGACTAAACCAACCATCAATTTCGCCAGCAACTACCTGCACTACGGCGAGCAAGAAGTCACGGGGGCCTATGCGTCCAACTACAAACAACAACACCTGGCTCTTGCCATGATCCGATCAGGTACTCTCAGCGCCGAAAAATACATTACGCACGTCCTTCCACTGGAGGAGATCGCGAAAGGCTTCGAGTATATCCGCAGTGGAGAGGCGCTCAAGGTCATCATAAGGCCAGAGATGGATTAAGGACAGGAGGAGAGTAAATGGATATTGGCAGCAAGCTTACCTGGGCATACCGTTCCCTTATCATAATCACCCTGGTGTGGATGCGCTTTGGTGAGGCTTATGTCAACCCTCGCTTCACTAAATGGATTGCGCTGGCGATCTGGGCTGTCGTCCTCTTCTTCCTCTTCAAGCCGAGCGGGAAGAAAAAGAAGCAGAGCGAAGCCAGACAAGAGGCACAAGCTAACTGAGGAGTAGAAGATGACCACATTAACCCTGAAGAACGTATGGAAGAAATACGGTGATGTCATCGCCGTAAAAGAATTGAACCTCAGTTGTGAGGATGGGGAGTTTTTCTCCTTGCTGGGGCCGTCAGGGTGTGGCAAGTCCTCCACTCTGCGCATGATCGCCGGCCTGGAGGAGATCACCGACGGGGAGATTTGGTTCGACGACACCCTGGTCAATGACCTGGAACCCCGAGAGCGAAACGTGGCTATGGTCTTTGAGACCTACGCTCTCTATCCCTTCCTCAGCGTCTACGAAAACATCGCTTTCCCCCTGCGAATTCGCGGGCTTTCCAGGGACGGAATTAACAAGAAAGTTCGCTGGGCAGCCGACTTTTTGGGTATAAGCGACATCCTGCGTATGAATGTGAAAGGACTAAGCAGTGGTCAGAAGCAGAGCGTCGGGATCGGTCGAGCCATCGTGCGTGAGCCCTCCGTTTTGCTTATGGACGAGCCCATCTCCCACCTGGAAGCGCGCCAGCGAGCCAGGATGAGAGAGGAGCTTGTCAAGCTGCAAGACAATCTGGGGATCACCACGATCTATGTGACTCACGACCAGGTAGAAGCGATGACCATGGCTGACCGCCTCGCCGTCATGGACCTTGGGGTGCTCCAGCAAGTCGGCACACCCAAAGAGGTGTACGAGCGCCCACGCACCGAATTCGTAGGTGGGTTCATTGGCGAGCCGCCGATGAACCTTGCCGATTGTGAGTTGGTGCGGGAAGACGGGCAATTTTCCATCCAGTCACCCTCGTTCAAGGTGACGCTGCCAGCGCAGACGGCGAATAGGCTTGGCACCTACGATGGCCCACCGCAAGTACGCTTGGGGATCAGACCAGAGAGCATTGCGGTCAGCAAGTCTCCTGTCGAAGGCGGTGTGAAAGCCTCGGTTCACCTTCTGGAGCCTCAGGGAGAAAGGACTATTCTCGGCGCGCGGCTGGCTGGCAAGGAGATCTTCCTGGTGGAGGTGCCACCCGAGTTTGAGGCAGACCTTGACGAGGGGCTCTACCTTCAATTCCGACAACCCATTCACATCTTTAGCACTACAGACGGGATGAACCTGACCTACTGAACGCTGATACGAAATAGCGCACAGCGGTCACCGATGGAGGCGACAATGGCAAAAATAATGGTTCGGAACCTCTCAAAGCAGTATAAGGACGGAGAGGTACAGGCACTTCGCGACGTGAGTCTTGAGTGTCCAGATGGCGAGTTCTTTTGCCTGCTTGGCCCTGCTGGAGCAGGGAAAACGACGAGCATCAAGCTTATTGCTGGCATCGAATCCCCGGACGGTGGCGAGGTGTTCTTGGATGACGAGCGGATAACCGGTGTGGACCCCTGGGAACGTGACCTCGCCGTGGCTTTTGAGACCTACGCGCTCTACCCACAGCGCACCGTGCGTCAGAACCTGCGCTTCCCCTTGCAGGCGCCTGCACGGAAGGATGCCTGGTCGGAAGCAGACGCAGAGAAACGGGTTGTCGAAATCGCCAACCTGTTGGGTATCGGCGAGTTGCTAGACCGTTATCCCCGGCAGCTCTCCGGCGGACAGCGACAACGGGTGGCTTTAGGCCGTGCGCTGGTGAGAAAGCCGCGAGCATACCTCTTGGATGAGCCTATCGCTCACCTGGACGCCAAGCTCCGGCACCATATGCGTGGGGAACTGAAACGCATCCAGCGAGACCTGGGGATCACCGTGCTCTACTGTACCCCGGATCAGTTGGAGGCACTCTCCCTCGCAGATCACATGGCGGTGCTCAACGAGGGCCGAGTCGAGCAGATAGGAGCCTCTAAAGACGTCTACATGCGTCCAGCGAACATTTTCGTGGCCCGCTTTGTGGGCGACCCGCCGATGAACATCTTGGATGCCAACATTGAGGGAAACGAGCTACTGATACCCGAACTGACGCGCCTGCCCATGGCTGCCACCGTGCAGAGGCTGCTCGCCAGGAACTCAAACGGCAAGACGGTCAAACTCGGCATCCGACCCAAAGACCTGCGGGTTGTGCCGGAAAGCTCCGGCGAGGCACAAGCCAAAGCTGAAGTGACGCACGTGCAGGTATTGGGTGAGACGTCGGTGCTGACGCTCAAGGCAGACTCTTTGGAGTTGCACGCTAAGCTCGCTACACAAGATGCGCCAGAGCGGGGCAGCAACGTCGGGGTGATTATCGATCCGGCCGTTTGTCACTTCTTCGATCCAGAGACAGAACGGCGCATCGAAGAGTAACAAGCGGCTCAACCTCTTGGAGTGTTGCAGGCAAAGGAGTGGGAAAAATGAAAAAAGGTTATATCTGGTGGTGGGTGCTCCCCTCCGCTATACTGTTCCTCTTTATCATCCTGGTGCCGTTCATAATTGCGGCGACCTACAGCTTTCGCGCTCTCAGCTTTACGAGTTCGCAGGCACAGGGTCAGTTTATCGGGCTGGGCAACTACAGGCGATTGGTATTTGACAGTGACTTTTACAACGCCTTCAAGGTGACCTTCCTATACATGGTTCCTGCGGTATTGCTGCAGGGGGCCTTGGGGCTAGGCATGGCCTTGGTCATGTCCGGCGCCGTCAGGCGGGCGAGGGTCCTGGTTCCCATAATGCTTCTGCCCACGCTGCTTACCCCCGTGGTTATCGGCCTTGTCGGTGTGCTGACTTTGAATCCCGACTTTGGGGTGCTGGGCATATTTCTTAACCGCAGCGGCCTGATTACCGAAGCGATGCTGGGCAGCAGTAAATGGGCACTTCCGGCCATCATCGCAGTGGACACCTACCAGTGGACACCCTTTGTGGCCGTGATTTTGCTATCGGGCCTACTGGCACTGCCCAGGGAGCCATACGAGGCAGCCCAGGTAGATGGGGCCAATCCCCTGCAGACCTTCTTCCGCGTGACGATGCCTTTGCTTTGGCCATACCTTGTCGTGGCCATGCTCATCCGCGTCATTGATGCCTTCCGCATCTTTGACATCATCTGGGTGATGACACGCGGCGGTCCGGGGATCACGACAGAGGCCGTCGCCGTCTACGCCTATCGCCATACTTTCCGCTACTGGGACATGGGCTACGGCTCGGCTCTCATCATGGTGCTCTTCCTCTTCATTTCGATACTGGTCGAGTATCTCTACAAAGCCCTGACAACATGGCAAGCGGGCGGAGAGACAGCATAGAAAGGGGGCGTGACATTATGAACGACAGAGCAAATGCAATTTCGTCGGCAGTTGGAGTACAGGCAGAGGCGCGCCTGCGGGCCGCCAAGGGTTCACGACGACTGCTGCGTTGGTTGTCTTACCTACTGACAGCCTTAATGGTAGTGATCTTCCTTTTCCCGTGGCTATGGGTCTTCAGCCTGGGGTTCAAGACCAGGACCGAGATTCTGAGTTCGCACGTGGTATGGATTTGGACGCCTACGCTCGACAACCTGAAAGAGGTCCTGCTGGTTAAAGGTTATTGGCGCCTCATCGGCAACTCTCTGATTGTTGCCACGGCGGCAGTCGGCCTGTGCATCATCATAGGGGTACCCGCAGCCTACGCTTTCTCTCGCTTCCCCATTCCGGGCAAAGAGAGCTGGTTCTACATGATTCTCACCTTCCGCATGGCCCCAGCAGTCATTCTGGCTCTGCCTCTTTACATCATCTTTGGTCGTCTCAAGTTGCTGGGCACTTACTTTGCACCCATTCTGGCCCACTGTACGTTTACCCTGCCCTTCGTGATATGGTTGATGCGTAGCTTCTTCGAGGACATACCGAAAGAGATTGATGCTGCGGCCATGACGGATGGCTACACACGGTTCGGCGCTTTCTATCACGCCGTCCTGCCGCTGGTGAAATCGGGCATCGTAGCCGTAACACTTTTCTCGATTATCTTCTCCTGGAACGAGTTCCTGTACGGGCTTATCCTGACCAGCGACATCACCCGGCCTGTAGCTTCCCAGATCCCATCACTCGTCAGGCCACACGGTACCCTGTGGGGTGAGGTCTGCGCTCTTGCTACGGTGGCCTCTATCCCCGTTGCCATCCTGATCTTTGCGCTGCAGCGGCAGTTGGTCCGTGGGCTGTCCTTCGGCGCAGTGAAAGGGTAGAGAGATTTCATAAGCAGGTTCTGGAATCCGTATCGAGGGCAGCGGGACCCCTGCTGCCCTCGCGTGTATCACCCTATGTGCGAGACAGTAGAATGCGATACGTGATCGGCTGCGACGTTGGTTCCCAGGCCCTGAAAGTTGTCCTGTGGCGCGAGGATGGCCAGATCCTTGGCACAGATACGGCACAGTACCCCATCGTTTACCCTCAGCCGGCCTGGGCAGAGCAAGATCCATCTCACTGGTGGCGGGCCATGGTTGAGGTTATCCCTCGCCTATACCAGAGGTTGGGCGTATCGCCTAACAACATCGTGGCTATCGGCATAGATGGCACGGTGGATGGCTTCGTGCCCGTCGCCGAGAATGGGGAGGCCTTGACTTCCCATTTTCTCTGGATGGACAGGCGGGCGGTTGAGGAATGCGACGACATTGCGGCCCTGATTGAGCCGCAACGCCTTTTCCGGGTGACCGGGCTGAACCTCGACGCCTCCCACACGGCGGCAAAGATGCTCTGGTTGCGAAATCATCGGCCCGAGATATACAAGCGCTCGTGGAAGCTCATGCCATCGGCAACCTTTGCCGTCTACATGCTGACAGGCAAATGTGTTGTTGACTACTCCAACGCTTCCTCCACGATGTTGTTCGACGTCCACACACGACAATGGTCTTCAGAACTCTTGGAGTTAATGGAAATCTCGGCCGAGCTGCTGCCAGAGGTGAGAAAGGCAACGGACGTGGCGGGGCCGCTGAGCGCTGAGGCGGCAGAGGCCTTGGGCCTTCCTACGGACACCCTGGTCGTAGTCGGCTGTGGCGATGAGCATGCTTCCTGCGTGGGAGCGGGCGTCATCGAGCCCGGCATCGTGGCAGATATCCTCGGCACAGCAGAGCCGGTGTGCATACCAGCTCACGGGCCTGTTTTCGATGACTCTCAACTGGTGGAAACCCACTGCCACGCCCACCCAGAGCGCTGGCTGCTGGAAAATCCCGGCTTTGTGTCTGGCGGCAATTATCGCTGGTTCCGGGACAACTTTTATGCCAGCGATAAGGGGGCAGCCCCGGTCTCTTACGAGGTCCTGAACCAGGAGGCAGACACCATTTCCCCCGGCAGCGAGGGGGTAATTTTCCTGCCCAGTATGATGGGAGCTATGGCCCCTGAGTGGAACTCTAAAGCTCGCGGTGTATTCTACGGGCTCACGCTGGCACATACGCGCGGACATATGGTGCGAGCCCTTCTGGAGGGTTGTGTCTACGCCCTGCGCAGCATCATCGAGAGCATGCAGCGCGCGGGCTGTGAAACGCGGGAGATTCGCGCAGTAGGAGGAGGGGCACAGAGTCGTCTTCTGCGCCAGATCCGTGCCGATGTGACCGGCATCCCGGTAGCGTCCCTTTCTACAGCAGAGACGACCGTGGTTGGTGCAGCGTTGCTGGCCGCAGTTGGAGCAGGGGTATGCTCTAGCCTGCAAGAGGCCGCCGACCTCACGACTCACGTGGTTGAGGTGAACGAACCCAGTCCTGCCAACCGCGCCGTCTATGACCAAGCCTACGAGAATTTCCTCCATGTCTATGAGAGCCTCAAGGAATCCTATGAGAAGTGCCTCCTGCCCACCTAGAGCACCCGCGTCTGTGCTAACAAAGAATGGCACATTAACGGACTAAGGGTCCGTAAAGATATAACTTCCTGCATCGCTCATCCAGGGTCTGGGTTTGAGCGAGGACGAATAGTGTAGTTCCATTGCGGGCAAACATCGTGGTATTCGATGTTGAGAGCGTCCATCTCTTTGTCAGGTACCTTAACACCCGTTTCATACATTTCGGTGACCAAGTGAGCTTGCACCGTCAGACCAGTCTGCGTTTTGGTATCACGGATGTAATGCAAGACATCGTCAAACGAACGTAAGGGACAACCAGCCCAAGTCTTGCTGATTTCGCTAAACAAGCGATGCTCAACCGGGT
>Ga0180433_10008616_pt1 | contig 12651 bp, 12 predicted proteins | sample SS_ome_8_FD_132980 | JGI IMG/M metagenome (GOLD analysis project Ga0180433, IMG submission 132980) | Hypersaline lake sediment archaeal communities from the Salton Sea, California, USA - SS_1_D_1 metaG | ecosystem: Environmental > Aquatic > Non-marine Saline and Alkaline > Hypersaline >... | reverse complement strand
CTCAAAGCTCCCAAATCCTGAAAAACCACGGCGCCAAATTCACCATAAATAGGAATGCGCAATTCAAAGTTTGCATTAACCATTGTTTTGCCACCCATTGGAGCCCACCAAGATTTGCCATTTTGATCACAAAAGCAACCTAATGGTGGCGCAACATCAGTTTCATAACTTCGCAAAGAAAATGCTCCGCCCAGATAAAACCGTTCAATTGGATTAATGTTGTTAAATGTTTGATAAAATATATGTCCAAATCGTAATCTACATGCAATAACTATTGGCATAATCGGACAAAAAAAAGATTGTTCAATTAAAACCTTAAAAAAGCCTGCATGCTCCGACTTCTCTGAAACAGGGAGCATTCCCTTGCAACTCAATAATGTAAGGGAACCTTTTTGCGGATTAAGTTTATTATCAAGAAAATCAATTAATATCGTTGGCTGAAAATAAAAAAAAGGCATATTCTTATTTAACAAACTTGGTGCAAAGTCAATCGCCTTTGCAACCCGCAATGCAACTGGTTTAAAGTCCTTCTGAATCTCTAACTCAAGCCATTCAAGGCCAAGAGTCAAATTCCCATCAAACCACTTATCGCGTCTTCCTAACCCAAAAAGAGCTCCCTGTTGAGAAACTTCGTAAAGACCTTTTTTACAAAAGAAAAAACCCGGCTGTTGATATTTTGAACTATAAGCCTGAAAAACCGCTCCAACGGGAATACCAAAAATCCAAGGTCGTTGATACTGTGCAACAATAGATCGCATTGAACGAGTAACATCACCATTAAGAGAAAGAAGATCTCCACAATTTAACGGATTTTTTACAATAAATGTAGCACCGGCCTTATATGTCATTCCGGCCCATGTTATCGGCTTGCTAACCTGTTCAATTCCAAGACCTGCACGCAATCGAACCTCAAAAGGATCTTCTTTATGAAGTTTAAAAATAACAGGTTGATTACTGTCACTTCCCGCATCTCTATTAGGATATGCGTGAACGGTTTCAAAAACTTCTAGTTCTTTAAGTCGAGACAATGTACGATTTAGTTTTTGACGATCCCACTCATCACCCTCATTATATTGCAACTCCCGAATAACATTATCAAATGGAAAGTTTGAACTACCCAGTAAAACCATTTTTCCAAATATTATCCCTTCATTCCTTGGTTTAATATTCCATAAAACGGTAATATCATTCTCGTCATACTCAAATTCATAAGAAATAGAAACATCATTCATTCCACTCGTTTTACAATAGCGCTCTAACCATTTTTTTTGCGCATAAAGAATTCCCATATCAAAAGGAATCTTATTTAATGTTTGATTTACCGACGACACATTATTTTTTTTTATTTTGTCTGCCATTCGCGAAACTTGCTTAAATGGACCTTTTTTTCTTAAGTGTGGAAACTGCGGAATTAAGACATCGACAAAATAACGTCGTTCTCCTTCATCAAGCGTAATAATAAGTCGATACTCCTGCTTAGCATCGTCTAGCAGCTCAAAATCTTTGCGTACAATTTTAATGTCCCAAAAACCCTCTTTGAGGTAAAAAGATATAACTTTGTTCAATGCTACTTTCAACAAATCTGTCTCAAAATGAGAGGAGCGCAGTAATTGTTTAAAATATTTTTTTAGCGGCATCTTTTCATCTAATAGTTCAACTCCATTGTACGCCACATCTTTTATCGATGCACGAATGCCTTCATTAATAACAAAAAAAGAACGTTCGCCCTCTTCTCTATGATCTATATTAACTTGCCAAAAACCTTTTTCATGATACAAACGCACCATCTCTTCAGTTAGAATCGAAAGAGGTAACAACCATACGGAACGCTCAAACACCATTATAGAGTCAAGGAGCTGAGCCTGCGAAAAGAAATGATTTCCCCAAAAAACAAATTCACATTTCTGCGGCAAATCAATTTTAAAGGTTAAAGAAATTTTCTCATGTTCATGATCTATATATTCATTAAGCATAATACTCACATGAAAAAAGCCATGCCGAGATAAATATTCTTTAATTCGAGCTGTTTCGTGATTAATCATGGCTCGTGAATAACTTCGTCGACGTAAGGGATGCAAGAATTGTTTCTTTATCTCCCGAGAGATAAAATCAATCTCATCGCCTTTCATTGTCGATGGAGCATTCAATTGTAATTGGACTGAGTCCACATTAAATTGTCCGCCTTTAGAAAGCGTAAGAATAACGCTCACTGATTTTGTTTGCTTGTCATAAGAAAGCGTGTCTTCTACCGACGCATTGAAAGAACCCTCATGCCAAAAAGATTCTTTTATCCTTTTTATAGAATCCTGATGCCGTTGATTATCAAAAGGATCTCCCGTTTCAATTAAATAATATCTTCGATACGTATCCCTACCAATCAAAACACCTTTGATCTTCACCGAATGTAATGTCCATAATCCGGTTAACGAAAAATGAACTTTTTTACCATTTGATCCATCTTTTATTTTAATTGCAACAGATTCAATTTTGTTTTTTAATTTAATGTAATTCAAAGCCTTCACTAAAGATTCAGTGTTAACAGTATCCCCCTCACTGAAATCGATAAGATAAAAAAATTCGGAAGGTTGCATAAAAACATCCGAATCAAATGTTATTTTTTCAAGCACACATGGTTCGGAAAAAACAGGCAGTAGAACCTCTCTCCATTTATCGGCGTCAGCATCAAGATGAATGCTCACAGCATCAGACATAATAGATTGCTTATTTGTATCTCTAGGGAACAAATTGAAACAAAAACAAGCACAGAAAATGATAATGTAGTGTGAATAGAAATTAACAAATAGCTTAACCATAACATTTCAATGAATAAATTCAATGTAATGAATATAGCTTAACATAATAACAGGCAATCACCAGAATTGAACAAAAAACCGTGTTGTTAAAAACACAGGTTCAAAATGAATAAAAAGCTCTATCCAGCACTGCCGACAAACCTTGAGAAGCAATAATTTAAAACAGGCAATAGATAATCATTATTATTTTACGAACAGCCGATTTTTTGCTATTTTTATTAGTAACAATGGCTCCATCGTCTAACGGTTAGGACGTTGCTCTCTCAAGGCAAAAATAGGGGTTCGATTCCCCTTGGAGCTACCAAGTTATTCAATTATTCGAAATACGCTTCTATAATCTTTATCCCGAATAAACGGCTCAATTTCGACATCTTGAATCGCATGTTCCGAGAAATTCTTATGAAGAATATCAATAAAATCATCTACTGAATCTTTTATTCCACAAGCTATAATTCGAACCTTCTTGCTCGAGTTAATCGCCTGCGCAATTCCTTCTATATCAAGATTCTTTGCATGTTTTTGTATAACGGTTCGTAAAAAATTAGACGGCATTTTCTCGAAAGAAAATGTAATCTTGAGACACTTATTCATCACACTCTCCTTACTCTCCCTTGATTATTTTAAACCAACTTTATCACACTCATTTTTATAATGTCAAAAAAGAACTTATAATTACTTTAAAAATCAACAATTTCAACGCAATTATAAATATACAAGCACCACAGTATATAATCTGTTTAAAAAGCCGGCAAGCGAACTGTAAAGAATATTTACAATCTGTTATACTAAATTCAAATAAACCTGATCATAAAGGACCGTTATATGAATATAAAACCAATTCGCGTACGATTTGCACCTTCCCCAACAGGGCTAATGCACCTAGGAAATGTTCGCACAGCTTTGTTGAATTTTCTATTTGCACGCCAAAAGAATGGAACATTTGTTCTTCGCATAGAAGATACAGATCCTTCAAGGAATTTTGATCCGCAGGCACAAAATATTATTCAAGATCTCAATTGGTTAGACTTGCAATATGATGAAGGTCCACATAAAGAAGGAAAGTATAAACCTTATTTTCAATCAGAGCGAAATAACATTCATCAGGAAATGTTTAATAAGCTAAAGGATAAGGAACTTGTTTATCGCTGCTTTTGCACAGCCCAAGACCTTGAAAAAAAACGGCACCAACAACTAGCCCTTAAAATGCCACCTCGATATGACCGAACGTGCATCAAACTTTCTGATGATGAAATAAAAGAGAAACTAGAAAAGAAAACACCTTTTATTTGGCGAATGAAAATAAATAGCAACACATCAATCACGGTGCAAGATCTTGCTCGAGGTCCCGTAACATTCAACCTTAAAAATTTTTCAGATTTTCCGCTAACACGTCAAGATGGCAGTTTTACTTTTATATTTGCAAATGCAGTTGATGATGCACTTATGGAAATCACACACGTTTTGCGAGGCGAAGATCATTTAACCAACACCGCAAATCAAGCGGTACTTTATAAAGCTCTTGAATTCCCATTGCCACTTTTTTGGCATCTTCCAATTTTATGCAATTCCGAGGGGAAAAAGCTCTCAAAGCGCGACTTTGGTTTTTCTCTCAAAGATCTTAAGCAAGCTGGTTTCTTGCCGGAAGCGCTCGTTAATTATTTAGCAATAATCGGAGGTGGAAAATTCGAAAAAGAAATAATGTCTCTTGATGAACTAATTAAATTTATTGATTTTAACAATATTAACTCAACCGGTCATGTTCGCTATGACGTTGAAAAACTTCACTGGGTTAACCATAAATGGATAGATCAATATGATTCAAAAAAACTTTTAGACATTGCTCGACCTTTTATCGAAGAAAAATATCCTCAAGCAAAACAAATTGACGACTCAAAACTAAACTTAATTCTTCAAAAAATAAAAACTGATATTACAACGCTACAGGACATTCCGAATATTATTGGCTTTTACTTTGAATCTCCACTTATTTCTCGACACGTTATTTCTGAACATTTTAACGAAGAACAACAAGAAGAGATCTCAGACATTATAAAAAATAATATAAGTTATTTAGATAAACCTGAGACCTTCGTTAAAAATATTAAAAATTCTGCAAAAACAAAAAATATTCCTCTAAAGGTTATTTTTTCTGCAATCCGGCTAGCACTGACAGGGTCTATAAAAGGTCCTTCAATTAATGATCTTTTTGAAATACTTGAATCTGACAAAACGACTGTTCGACTAGAACTTCTAATCTCAATTTTAAAGTAAAAAGGAAAAATATGAGGATAGTAAGAAAGCACAAAACTTCTGTACTTTTATGCACAATAATATGTTGCCTATTTTCAATAACATACCCATTAGAAAACAATAAACAAAAAATAATAATTGTGGGAGCGTCTTCAGGAATTGGTCGAGCACTCGCCAAACATTATGCAACCTGTGACTGCGAAAAAAGCGGTTGTGAAATAGGGCTAGTCGGCCGACGTACTCGCTTCCTAAAGTCATTGCAAAACGAAATTCCTACAAAAACCTATATTAAAACAATCGATATTGCAGACACTAAAACGGCTACAACTAAATTTGAAGAATTAATAGAAGAAATGGGCGGTATTGATATTTGCATCATCACTGCCGGAGCCTATGCAACATTTAACCCTGACGATGAATGGTCTTCAACAAAGCGATTAATATCTGTTGATGTAATCGGTTTTGCAAATATTGTATCAATTGCAATGGACCACTTTGAAACACAAGAATCCGGACATCTTGTTGGAATAACATCAATTGATGCTTTGAGAGGAATTGCTGAAGCTCCCGGTTATTCTGCGGCTAAAGCATATGAATCTCTTTATCTTGAAGGATGGAGAAATAGAATGCAACAAAAAAAACTTCCTATTTATGTCACAGAGGTAATGCCTGGCTGGGTTGATGTTGAGCATACCACGTTTAGCGACTTGCCGGGAACTTTTTGGGTAACATCTACACAGGAAGCAGCACAACAAATCTACAATGCAATAAAAACAGGTAAAAAAAGAGTTTATGTAACAAAAAGATGGGAGCTCGTTTCGTGGTTTCTCAAACTTGCACCTGATTGGTTATTTCATATGCTTATGCAAAACAAAAACAAATGCAATAATATAGCGTAAATAATTCACAAATAGACGCATATTACTTATGTCATTTATTAAGCCCTTCGGAATCTGTTAATATTTATAAGTTGAAACAATAAAAAACAATTAGAGAAGGGATTTAGTATGGTTAAAGTCGGAGACACTTTCCGTATTGGAGAGATTTGTCAGGAATCAGGCATTTACCGCCTTAAAAATTGTTTCTGTGATAACTGCGCATGTGTTTCAGAAGAACAAATAACAATACCTCTTTCAAAAAGCGAAAAATTTCCGCCATGTCGTAACTGTAAAGGTGCTGACGTTGTTTGGGAATTTGTACAAAAAGCTTAAATTTATTAAATCTTCTGAAATAGCGCTAAATTTTTTCAGATGGATCGGATAACCGATTGGATGTTTTTTTTAGATTGGAGACTATTCCGGTTTTTTCAAAATGGTTCATCAAGCTCAAGAATTGATCCTCCATTGCAATAGGAACAAAAAACTCAAACAAACTTGTTGTAATATCAAGAGTGCGATCAAAACTCATGTGTTCCATGCTGCGCATTATTGCAACAAAAAACCAACATTCTTCACGTTTAATATGTGCTTGATAATATTGACACAATGTCATATAAAGTAGCTCCTCCTTGAAAAATCCTATCAATTCGATAAAATACCACAATAATGATAATTTACCAAAATTCAACAATTCTTAACAAAAGGATTTGTTATGTCCACGAGCACAGGTCACAAAATAGGCCTTGCGACAGCCACAATTATTGGAATGAACGCAATGATTGGATCAGGTATTTTTACCGCGCCGGCAGCTTTAGCATCAAATGTTGGACCTGCAGGAATATTGGCGTATATTTTTGTAGCTACCGCTATATGGTTTATGGCTGATTCATTTGCTCGTCTTGCAAAATTATTTCCCGAAGAAGGAACGTTTTATACCTATGCAAAACAATGGGGTGGACACATTACGGGCATGATTGCCATTACATGCTATTTTATTGGCTTAGTTGTCGGAATGGGCCTGCTTACAAGGGTTTCAGGAAACTATATTGCAGATCTTTTTCCTTCTATACCAGGAACGGTATTTAGCATGCTTGTCCTAACAATACTTATGATAATAAATGCTTTTGGCATCGGATTATCAAAATTAGGACAACATATTCTCATTGTTTTGACAGTATTACCGATTCTTACAATATCAGCAATATGTTTTTCTCAAGCTCATACAAGCAACCTAACTCCTTTTGCACCGTACGGCTTTACCAATGTTATGGCTGCAACCAGTAAAGTGATTTTTGGTTTTTTTGGCTTTGAATGTGCAGCGTCACTATATAACATTGTAAAAAATGCTGAAAAAAATGTTCCGCGAGCTTTAACTTATGCTATAGTTTTAGTCAGCATGTTCTACATTATATTCATATTTTCAATTCTCCTAGCAGCACCTCAAGCATTATTAAATGTTCCAGATCAGCCAATCACCGATATTATTAGAGTCGTTTTCCCTGGACATAACGTGCTAATAAACATACTTCATATCTCGATATTATCAGCAATAATTGGAACCGTTCATTCGATGATTTGGTCATCAAGCCACCTTCTTTTATCATTGATAGATAAAATCAAAAACCCACGCTTACATAATCTAAGAACTAAAGGAATACTAAATGCAAAAACATCCGTAATCATTATTGGGTTGCTCATGGGAGTTGCATTTCTTACACTACAAAACGTTAATCTCTTTTTCTATATCACCGCACTAAGTATTGTCTTTGCATATTTACTTTCAATGATAACCCTGCTAATACGCAAATCAGAATGGAAATCAGGAAATAACATTAAAACCCTCATCGGTTTTTCAACAGCATTAACTATCTTTTATTTTGCAGCACAAGGATTAGCAACAGAATTATTTAAACTATTTTAATCATTGACGTCTTGCTGTGAATAAACTATAAGTAAAAACAAAAAGGTTGAGTCAAGAAAGGATAAAAATGGTTAGTATGAAGTCCCCCTTACTTAGAATATTATGCGCATTTCTTTGCATGGGAATATATGGAAACATACACGCTTTAACTTCAAATTCAAAAAATGATCCATGCCCTGTCTTTTCAACTCTTGACCCTCACCTTTTTTTGTTAACTAACGATATACTAAAAATGACCGGAGACCGACCAGAAACAATAAAATCTAACCGTTTTGGATTTTCAATTTCCCCATTTTGGCAGTGCGCAAATTACGGAGAAAAACCTCGTAATTTGGGATGCGACTCTCAAGCATGTAACATTGACTGTTCAACAGGAAGCTGTAACACATGCAATACTACCTGCGCTGAATTAGGCGATATGGATGGAACATGGAACTTAATCGCCCTTCTATATGGGAAACTCCCAGAAGAAATTACAGGCTTTACCCCTACCCTCGAAGTTGCTCGCCAACAGCTTTTTCCCAACGATCAACCTGGATATATAAGCTATCCGGAACTTATAACAAACGGGTGTGGAAATATTTCATTTCCTGGAACATACCGCAAAAAAGGATTACGCTGGGAAGCCGATGTTCGACTTATAGATGGATTTGGTTTAAAAATACAATCTGGAATTGCATCGATGGGCCTAACAACAAAACGCACATTCACATGTGAGTGCACGCTCTGCTGCAACACTGAAGAACCTGTAACCTATTTCAGCAAAAAGGTAAATCAGTATCTTCTGTGTAAATATCAAGATATCGCACAAGAATTATGTCTCGATCTAAATAACTTTAGCGACTGCTATATTGAAGATGTTTGGGTCAATTTATGGTGGCGCAAACCGTTTCAATTGATTGAAAGTCCAGACTGTCCACATTTTGTAATTGCCATCCCATTCTTCGAAATTGGTGGAGCATTTGCGACAGGCAAACCAAAAGATACCTATAAACCATTCAGTCTTCCTTTTGGCAATAATGGACATCACGCAATTGGTGCAACCACTGGCGTTGACTTTAATTTTGTAGAAAGCATAGAAGTTGGAGGTGAGTTCGGCCTAACCCACTTCTTTAGCCGAGATATAGATTGTCTTCACGTCCCAAATAGTCCATATCAAAGTGGTGTTTATCCATTCACAACATGCGCAAAGGTATCACCGGGACTAAACTGCCATCTTGGTGCAAAAATTTCATGTAGACACTTTTTGGGATGTCTTTCATTTTTCGCCCAATACCTTTATGTAAATCATCTGGCTGATGATATTAAAGTAAAAGATTGCGATTCTGCATTTTGTCCTTCTGCAATGGAACGGTTTACTCCATGGAAAGTTCAAGTAGGAAATGTAGGTTTTAATTATGATATTTCAGCGCATCTTTCACTGGGGATACTCTGGCAGATACCAATAAGCCAATGTAACACTTACAAAACAACTACGGTTCTCTGCTCGCTAAACGGTATATTCTAATAAACTGCCTGGTATTACTGGACAGAACAAATAAAATTATATAGAATATACAAATATAGAAAATCTATTTATTTAGGTTTACAGATTGTATTCATGGTTAATTATTAATATTCGGGATAAGGTGGCAAAACCATATGTCAAAAAGAAAAGCCAACGTTGAAGTTCGCGTCAGTAGCCATATCGACAAAGCACTTCGTCAGCTAAAAAAGAAAATCGAACGTGAAGGTGTAATCCGAGACATGAAACGAACAGTTTATTTTGAGTCTCCAACACAAAAAAGACGCAAAAGATTAGTTCGTGCAATTAAACAAAACATGCTCCGTATGGCCGGTCAAGGATTGCTTAGATAAACTAAAAACTAAAACAAATGTGTAAATAATGTTTAAAAAACATGTACAAGACATAAAAAGAGCCCAACGAGAATCTTTATTATTAAAAGAAATTTCGAGGTCTTTTTTACGAATTACTATAGACGACAAAGAGCTAGAAGGCTTATCTATTAGCCGAATAGGGTTATCTCCTGATAAGAGTATGTGTACAGTGTACTTTTATACCGCCAAAGGACCTGAAGATTTTAAGGAGAAACTACCCAGAATAATCTTATACAAGCCCTCCCTTAGAAAAGCTCTCTCTCAAAATCTAGCATTAAGACATACCCCTGACCTCAAATTTAAATTTGATAATCTGGTTGAAAAACAAATTAAAGTTGAACAATTACTGGATAAAATAAAAACGGAAGAACCATCATAACAGCTCTATTTATCCCCTTATTTTTATGTTGGGGTTCGTTCCTAAATGTTATTGCTTATCGACTTATAAAAAACTACAGCATCATTCGCCCCCGTTCTTTTTGTCCTTATTGCAAAAAACAACTCGCATGGCACGATATGATTCCTGTAATCTCATGGATAATTTTGCATGGTCGGTGTAGAACATGTAAAAATAAAATTTCTTGGCTGTACCCATTCATTGAAATGCTAACAGCTATTATAATGACACTGCTTATCATTCAGATTCCTCTTCATTTTGTACCGGCATACTTTATATTATTTTCGGCACTGATTGTAACAATTAGAACCGATATCGAAACCATGTTAATTTCCCGATTCACAAGCTTATTTTTAGTTCCTGTCGGCACATTATTCAGCGTCTTAAAACTTCTTCCTCTATCACCATTCAATAGCATTCTAGGCGCTATGATTGGATATCTTATTCCATATATATTTTCAAAAATATTTAAATATTTTACCGGAAAAGAAGGTATTGGAGCCGGAGATTTTGAATTACTTGCATGCATCGGCGCTTTTACCGGAATTTTGGGGTGCTGGCTTAGTCTTGTTATTGGATCACTTCTCGGCTCCCTTTTTGGCCTTACTCAACTTATTTCAGGAAAAGCAAGTCGTTCAACCAAAATTCCTTTTGGACCATTTCTTGCTGTGGGTTGTATAATCTTTGTATTATTACAAAATATTATGCTTAAATTCTTCTTATTTTAAAAGGACATGCGAAAGTAGTATAATTGCCTGTGGCACTCTAAAAAAACAATACTTAAGTTCTTTTTTATTTTAAAGAAACGTTAAAATAAGGGAGATCATGAAAATATTAAAAGGTTTTCTTGCAGTCAGCATCCTGTCAGGACTATTCTGCACCACAGTTGAGTCAAAAATCCTTAGTCCAGAATCATACGGCCAAAGATTAAAACGCATGTCTAACACAGAATTAAAAAGGGAATATGATAGAGCGCGAAAAAATTTAACTGCTGATCCAAAAAAACTTCCCAACGATATTGAAGCAGATATCAAATTCGCTAATAAGCCACCATATAAAATAAAAATGCTCAATGCTGTTATCAAGGAAGTTGCTCTTCGATGTTCTCAATCAAAAACAATAGAAGAACTTGCAACTATCACGGATCTTTTTTTCAAAACGGAAAAACCAGAACAAAGCAACAATAAAAAGTTCCCTTCATGTGCATGTAAATCCCAACAAGATTAACCCAGCGCATCTTGAACAATGGTAATGGTATTATCCTGATCTATAGTGATAATATCAGGCTTACTGTTACCATTAATATAACCCGTTGCCACCGCTACAAACCCAGTTTTGTCAGCTTTGCCTTGCGTTAAATGAGAAGATGGCGTTTCCAATTTTCCGGTAAAATAATTTTTACCTTCACCACCGGGAAAACCGTATGTGTAATGAAATTTCTCCTTCTTTCCACCACCTTTATAGCCTTCCGGTTTCCAGCAAACCCCACCTTCGCCACTCAGTATTGATGAATATGTTCCATTTTCAGCAAAATATGCTTTTTCTGCAGCATAAATTGAGTGCAAGTTCATATATGCTTCTGCACGTTTTGCTTTTGCAAGAAAACTCATCAAATTTGGCATTGCAATCATCGCTAAAAATGCAATAATTGCAACTACTATCATAAGCTCAAGTAACGTAAACCCTACTTTTTTCATCCGTACTCCCCTTAAATGATTCTTCTTTAATGTTAGTCACAAACTTGTTTGTAAAGTCAACATTCAAAAAATCAAACCTGTTTTGGGTTTAATTTATAGTATGACATGTCAGCAAAGAATCCTTCAGAACGATAAAGACTATTTAGACAAAATCCCGCAAGGTTTCAATGTGAAACTTTATGTCAGAAACTTTGCGCCGGCAATTTCTTCTAGTTCATTTATAGCGTAAGCTCCTTCGCGCACAACCTTAATTTCATCAGATGTACAATTCAATATCGTTGAGGGACAAACTTCTGAAGAATTTCCATGTCCAGGCCGATCAAGAACAATTGCGGCACATTGCCTTATAACATCGCTGTCAACATTATCAATAGAACTTGGAACAGGCTCTCCGGCTTTATTAGCACTCGTTGAAAAAAGTCCATCAAAATCATGTAAAACCGATAACAATCCAAGATGATCAGGCATGCGCAACCCAATCGTTCCATGTTTTGACTGTAAAAAAGGTGGACAATTCTTTTTTGCGTTTAAAATCAAAGTTAATGGCCCAGGCCAACACTTATTAATTAATGATTGAACCGACCGAGAAAGCGGTAATTCCGCATATAAATTGACTTTTTCACGATCACCAATTAATACAAGATACGGCTTTTCGTACCGCCCTTTAATACTATTTAAAGAATCAAAACCTTTTGCTGTAAGTGGCGCCAACAATCCAAAAACTGTATCAGATGTTCCCAAAATAATTTTATTTTTTTTCAATAATTGAATAATACGAAAGACATCATCAGAGCTCGTCCAAAAAAGATTCAACTTT
>Ga0180433_10008614_pt1 | contig 12652 bp, 15 predicted proteins | sample SS_ome_8_FD_132980 | JGI IMG/M metagenome (GOLD analysis project Ga0180433, IMG submission 132980) | Hypersaline lake sediment archaeal communities from the Salton Sea, California, USA - SS_1_D_1 metaG | ecosystem: Environmental > Aquatic > Non-marine Saline and Alkaline > Hypersaline >... | reverse complement strand
TTCCTTCTGATAGTCACCGTAGGTGTCATCGAGAATCTTGCCGCCGACGATAACATTCTCGTCTTTCATATCAGCCGGTACCGTCCAGTCAAAAGTCAGATTAGTAAAAGGTGTCTGGCAACCCCAGCGCGACGGGGTGTTCATGCTGAAAACAAACTGCTGGATATTTTGTTTAATTCGTTTATAAGTACATTGGTCAGCACGGACAAATGGAGCCAGATAAGTATCAAAGGAACTAAACGCCTGAGCGCCGGCCCATTCATTTTGAAGAGTCCCCAGGAAATTAATCATCTGCCCGATCACAGTTTCGATATGCTTGGCCGGGGCGGATTCAACTTTAGAAGGAACTCCGTTAAAACCTTCCAGTAACAAGTCCTTCAGACTCCAGCCGGCACAATACCCGTTGATTCCCATGGATAAATCATGAACATGAAAATCCCCGCTCTTGTGCGCCTCAGAAACTTCCCGGGGATAAATATTTTCCAAAACGTAATTGGCGATAATAGACCCCGAGAGATGCAGCGACAAGCCGGAGAAAGAATAATTGACATTCGCATTTTCATTCACCCGCCAGTCTTCCCGTTTCAGATATTCATCCATCGTTTTGGTGGCATCCACCAAAATTGCCTTGGTATCGCGAATCTTGCGATGCTGCTCCCGATACAGGATATAGCTTTTGGCAGTATCAGCGTACCCGGCGTGAATCAGGACTCTTTCTACAGAATCCTGTACCTGCTCAACGGACGGAATATAACCCTTACCTTTGACCTTTTTGGATAGCTCATGCACAGCTTTCCAGGCCAAATTACGGGCCGTCTCCCGATCCTTACCACCGACTGACTGGGCGGCTTTAAAAATGGCTGTCTCCATACGATCAACATCAAAATCAACGATGCGACCATCGCGCTTTCTTACTTTTTCAAACGGAACGTCTTTGGTTTTGGCCATGAGGGTTGGGAGAAGATTGAAGCGGAAAGTTTAAGATATGTCTCCCTCGCTTTCAGCTTGAATCTTCGGATTTATTATATTGTTAAAACTTTTTTATTTCGTCAGCAAAGCTGGCGACGCTATCAAAGGAACGATAGACGGAGGCAAAGCGAATGTAACCAACCTCGTCCCAGGTATGCAGTTCCCGCAATACGATCTTGCCGATGTCTTCGGAACGGATTTTGCAATCATCGGCTGTGCGCACAATTTCGCGCTCGATATTATTTATTATTTGTTTGATATCGGAATCCGTGAACGGACGCTTCTTCAGAGCCAAGCGAATGCCTCGTTCGATCTTTTCAAGCTTGTAGGGTTCCAGGCGATTGTCGCGTTTGATCACGCGCAGATCCAGTAGCTCCAGCTCTTCATAAGTGCTAAATCTAGCTTTACACGAAAGACACTCGCGCCGTCGCCTGATAGCTTGGCCGTCGTCTGCTTCCCGCGAGTCGACAACTTTTGATTCACCTTGTTCGCATACTGGGCACTGCATGCACTTTCATTTTTAATAGCCAAAAAAATATCTAGCTAATCACCCTCTCTCATTTAGCAAGGAGCTATTTATCCACGGGACGTTCCTCTGGCTGTGTTTTTGTTTCTATATCTTGTGCTTCTATTGTAATTATAGCACAATTTATAGAAACAGCCAATAGTTTTGATGATTCTGTTTTTGCCTTAGGCTAAACAAATCCCCTGTTAACGCACATCGGGTATGTAAGAGCAACCTTTTCTTTTGTGGAAAAGTACCCAGTTTTGCCACCCCGACTTAGAAATTTTACAAACTGTTTTTTTGTTTTGTCAAAATGCGTTTGGAAATTTTTTCAGCGCTAGGAATTGTATAGTAACAAATTTACTGGTTTACTCACAAGATGTTTTCTGGGGATAAGTGACACAAAAACAAAAAATATAAAATTAAAATGAAAAAGAAATTAAAAATTAAAAAATTTAAACACTACTTTTCGTTTAGAACTACGAATTCTGCTTCGGGAATTTTGTAGACCGGCAATTTTTCCTGAAAATTTTCCAGCGCGGCCAATTCTTTCTTTTTTCCCGGCACAAAGTGGCAAAAAACTTTAACTGGCACCAGCCCCAGCCCGCTGGCCACACAATTTCTACTATTGGTATGAAAATATCGAGAGGCAGCATTGGCACCGGCGGAAGACCCACCATAAACTTTTCCTGCCAGCAACTTTTTTAGATTATTCATCGCACCCAATTTCTCGATCAATTTCTCATTCTCTCCTCCGCGCACGTAAATCACATCGGCTCGTTTGATTTGGCCAGTAAATTTTTCAATTTTTTCAGCTGCCAGTTCAAATTTCAGCTTCTTGTCCGGTACGGCCTCACTAAATTTTTGTTGGTCATCGTTAAATAACCAATCCCATTCTTCGTTGGGTCTAGCAAAATAAACCAGCAAAATTTTTGTCGGCTCCTCTACCCCTTTTACCATTTCGCGAAAAAAAGCCGGGTTAGATGGAACCGGTTTACTCGTCGCGCCGCCGTGGAATATGAATCTAGCCACTTTTACTCTTATTTATAAGATAAACTGACATAGTTATTATCCAAGCTAATACTGTGAAAAATACCATCCATTCCAAAAAGGGATTCAACCAGAATTCCGGACGTATATCAGGAACTGACAAAGCTTTCCCCTGGCTGTAACCCAAAATTTTGGGCATTATCAGAAAAATCGCAAAGGCCGCCACTGTAATCACCCCAGGGATTACTAACCACCGCGAAATTTTTTGGCGTGTGTCAAAAATAATAATCAAGGTAAACAAAGAAATGGCTGCCAGTCCACCCCGAAAAAATGTCATGGCTACAGGAACATGATAATCCATATTGTTCATCGGGAAAACGCCCACTAAGCTCGCAGCGATGCCGGTTACCACGCCCACAGCGGCAGCTAGATAGGAATACCACCTGCCTATATAAACTCCTAGCTCAAACATAAAAAAGGCCAAAAAAATACCGCCAATAATGAGACAGATATTGAAAACCCAGGCCAAGTCAGAAACACCTCGCTGCCCTAATTCCGAGATGAAATGATTTAGAAAGGAATATGATTCACCCTTGCTGCCATGATAAAAAAGAGCTGTTACCAAAGCCCCAATAATTATTGTGCCGGCACCGATGAGGCCGGGGATATATATTAGTTTTCCAGTATTTGTTTTCATGGGTTTATTATAGCACCTTTTTATACCTTGACTGAAAGCCCCAGAGATGATAGTTTTTCTAGAACCACGAAAGGAGGTATGCATGTTATTTGATCCTTACGACAAAGACCTGGCCGAAATCTGCCAGCTGGTTACACGAGAGTTCACCAGTGCCGGCATGACCGCAGCCGAAAGCCGAACTATGGTCCGCGACACACCGGATTTCCATGAAGGGATGATCCTGCTCTCCGTTCTCTACGCCAGAGCCAAAGGAGAGGTGCCGCCCCTCAGGACTTTCGCCCGCGTTCGTCCCAGGAATGGCGGGACTGCTAAGGCAGTGATCAATCCGATCGGCACCAACGCCGAGGTCACTTCTCCCCAGACAGTGCAGGAAATCGTACTGCGTTTTGAAGAGCCGCTGACTGGCCACTGGCTGATCAGCCTGAGGGAATCTTACGGAAACGGTAAGATCTGGTTTCTGGCCAGCGATTTCGAGTCGGTAGACTAAGAAAGGAGGTATTATGAGCTCAGTCGGAATCAAGCTTGGCCAAGCCAAATTTATCTCTGAGTTCGAAGCTGTGCACACAGTTCGCGTTGCCGGCACTTGTCCCAATCCAGACTGCCAGCAACCGTTTGATGTGACCTTTGACCTCAGGGAGAATCCCCGCGCCCAGTATCGCTGTAAGTGCGGGACACTCATGATCAACCCAGCCCAGGAGGCCGTCATTATTGATCGCTGAAAACATCCTAGGACCTTGCCTTCGAAGCAGGGTTCTTTTCATAAAAAGAGAAAGCCTCTATTCCCGGAAAGGATAGAGGCTTACTTGTCAGGCCAGAGGTATCGGACCGATCTCGTGGGCCAGTCCCAGCGTCACTACCCGCTCCGCCGGCAACATCGTAGATTTCCTGATCATATCCAGTACCTGGCGCTCATTCAGTTTGCCATCAGATCGCTCTGTGACAATCCGAATATACTGCTCTTGGAGATAATCCAGGTCGCTGACTTCAGCTTGGCACTCAGTCAGTGACCAACAACCTCCTTGCTTGAAATGAGTAGCCAACTCGTGCAACTTGAGACTTGAATTCGGAGTAATGACACGGTATTCTCCGGCGAGAAAAATCGGTACCATGATAGAAGCTACGTATCCGACCGCTACCGTCCGCAGTAGCAGATCAGGCTTGGCTTCGACAATGCTCCTGAGAACATCGTAGATACCAAGGCCAGCGTAGACATCCCCGCCAGAGGAATGGAGAACAATCGTTAGCTGATCTTTCCCGCTGAGCTGACCGGCGGCGAGCACCACTCCTTTACCAAAATCTCCTAGAGTCTCGTTGTTGACTCCCTCGGCAATCCAGAAGACTTTTTGAATTGCCGGTCTATCTTTTTTCATACTTTCCCTCCGTTGGTTTGATGAACCTTGGATACTATATTAGTTTCACCGGGAAGTCAATACTATTTTCCCCATAACTAAAGCAGGGATTGGGCAATGCCCAATCCCTACTTGATATACAGAATACGTTATTTCATTTTGCGACGAATGAAGGCCGGAATATCCAGCTCTTCCTCGTCCTCTCCCCCGGTCGGGGACGGCTCTGACATCGCCGGAGCAGTCACTTTCTTGCGTTCGAAAGTGCGAGTCTTTTTCGGCTGCGGAGATTTAGGTGCGGCCGGCGGCTCGAAGGCCTTTTTGGAGAAAGGGGAAGATGCCTTGCCGCCCGGTTCAATCGTGGTTCCCCACGGAGTCCGGATAGGCTTTTCTTTCTTCTCAACCTTCTTTTTCGGCTTTTTACCTTCTTCGAAGCCGGTAGCCACAACTGTAATTCTGAATTCGCCTTTTTCAATTTCTTCGTCAACCACCGCCCCGAAGATAACCTTGGCATCAGGATCAGCTGATTCAGTGATAACCTTGGCCGCCTCATCAATTTCGAACATACCCAGATCAGATCCGCCAGTGATATTGAAGAGAATGCCCTTGGCTCCGTCAATTGACATTTCCAGAAGCGGGCTTTCAATTGCCTTTTTAGCTGCTTCAACGGCCCGGTTCTCGCCGGATGACTGGCCAATACCCATCAGAGCAGAGCCGGTGTTTTGCATCACCGCCTGCACGTCGGCAAAGTCGACATTAACCACACCGGGAACTGTGATCAAATCGGAAATACCCTGGACACCCTGGCGCAGCACGTCATCGACGATAGAGAAAGCTTCAACCAGTGAAGTTTTACGATCAATTATCTGCAGGAGCCGATCGTTAGGAATAGTGATCAGCGTGTCAACGCGCTGCTCTAGATCCTGCAGGCCGTCTTCGGAAATAGCTCGACGCTGGGAACCTTCAAAAGTGAAAGGCCTGGTGACGACGCCGATTGTCAGGGCGCCGACTTCCTTAGCAATATCGGCAATGACCGGACCGGCACCGGTTCCGGTACCACCACCGGCACCGTAAGTCAGGAATATCATATCAGCCCCTTCTAGAGCTTTCTTGATATCTTCCTGTGATTCCTCGGCGGCACTGCGGCCTACCTCGGGATTCATCCCAGCACCAAGCCCCTTAGTGAGAGTTTTGCCGACCTGCACTTTTTTAGGAGCTTCGTTGTGGTGGAGGGCCTGAGCATCGGTATTAATGGCGATGAACTCAATGCCCTTGAGGCGGCTTTCCATCATGCGGGTGATAGCGTTACCGCCCCCGCCGCCAATGCCAATGACTTTGATTTTGGCGGAAGTTTCTAAATCAGGTTTGATTTCCATATAACAATAGTTGGTTAGATCTAGCTTCTCCACCAGTTGAGAAGAGATCATTAAATGTTTTTAGTCTTCAAGTTGACTTGTGACGGTGTCGCCAAGACAACTTGACCACTAAAATTCCGGGCCGGGCCCGGAATTGAATGTTTCAGATTGTAGATACCGCTAGGGAAGAAAAGTTTTGAACCATTTCTTCATCTTATCAACGGTATCGTTAACTGAGCTGGGAATGCCACCGAGTGAGAAGCGTCCACCTTTAACCTCGGAGCCTGAGCCCCATAATACCAAGCCTACAGCTGTGGCAAAAGCCGGGTCATCTATCTTTTCCACCGTCACCGGAACTTCCTGCGGCATGCCGATCTGAGCCGGCAGACGTAGTTCTTCTTTCGCAAAATCCACGATATCCGGCAATTTGGCTCCCCCACCGGTCAAAACTGCACCGGCCGGAAGCTGTCCGCTTTTGCCTACTTTCTTTAATTCTTTGTCAACGAGCGAGAATATCTCCGCTAGTCTGGCTTCAATAATATTGGCGACCTCTTTGCGGTCGACTATCTGCTCTTCATTTTGGTCAATTTTGCCAAGATCAATTTCCTCGCGGTCAGTTATGCTCGCCGGCAGTGCAGTTCCGTACTCGAGTTTTACTTTTTCCGCGATATCAACAGAAGTCCTGAGACCGATGGCAATATCGTTAGTAATGTGCTCCGAACCGACTGGTATAACCTTGGTGTGAACCAGATCCCCTTCTTCGTAAACAGTCAGCCCGGTGGTTCCGGCGCCGACATCGATCAGAATCACTCCCAGCTCCTTTTGCCGCCTGGTCAAAACAGCTTCGGCTGCAGCCAGGGGGGCCAATACCAGATCATCGATATCAACTCCAGCGCGGTAGATGCACTTGGTCAGGTTCTTGATGAATGAAGAAGCTCCCTGAATGATATGAGCTTCGACTTCCAGTCTGACTCCGCTCATGCCGACCGGGTCTTTGATACCTTCTTGGTCATCAACTATAAATGTTTTGGGTACAACGTGCAGAATCTCATAGTTAGTTGGGAGAGTTATCGCCTGGGCAGCTTCAATCACCCGGGCAACGTCATCTTCACCAATTTCACCGTCAGCTCTGGAAACCGCAATAACCCCGCGGCTCAACTGCGACTCGATGTGAGCGCCGCCGATGGAAACATAGGCTGATTCAATCGGGATGCCAGTCACTCTCTCGGCCTTCTCGAGCGCCGTTGAGATACTGCCAACCGCTTCTTCGACATCAACCACCACGCCTCGCCGGATGCCGGCGGAGGGTGCCATGCCAATTCCTATGATATGAGGTTTAGACTCATCGGCTGACTGTTGTCCGACTATGACTCGGATTACGCTGGAGCCGATGTCCAAACCAACTATGATTTCTTCACGCGCCATCTGGGAAAGTTCTCGGTTGATGAACAATTTTATTGCTCGAGGGAGCTCCTAAATTTGTTCAAGATCAACCTCGTAAAATTAATTATAGTCTAGTTACTAAATTAGTCAACTAAAAACTCTTCGGTAATTTCTAGCCCGCCACGGCTGTAATTATCTTGGGAAGAATAATCAGGCAGCCAACCGCCGCGGCCCCGATCGCAGCAATCAGGACTGCGCCCCCTACCATATCCTTAACAACCTTGATTGTGGGATGGATATCAGGATTTAAGAAGTCTATCAGCTTCTCTAGAGCGGTATTAACAAGCTCTAGAGACATTACAGTTACTATAGCTAAAACAATTATCGCCCACTCTACCAGACTTGCTCCTAGCCATAATAATAGGATAATAGCTACCACCGCCAGAATCAAGTGAATCTGAAAATTTCGCTCGCATACCAACCCCGTGCCGATACCGTTGCCGGCCGTCTTGAAGCTGTTAGCAAGGTTCTGCTTAGGTTTAATGGGACAGCTCTGGTTTGACGTCGACATTAAATTCTTCTGTTAATTGCTGTTGCTTCTCATTCATTTCTACAGACTGCGACTGCGAGACACCTTCGTGATCATAACCGGTTAGATGTAGTATACCATGAATAAGCAAATATTTTAAGCCCGAAAGCCCGGTTTTGTCCGCTGGCTGCGACAACTTCTTGGCTTCATCAAGATTTATCACTACTTCACCCGCTTTTGCTCCTGACTTTTCACCCTGAAGCGGAAAACTGAGAACATCCGTAGTTCCTGACCGATGCTTATAAATGGTATTCAAATGTTCCATTCGATCTGGATCAACTATCACGATACTAAGCTCGAATTCCTTTTGCTCCAGTTTTCCCAAGACCTGACGAGCAAAATCTATGACACCTTGGTCATCAATTTTGCCTGAAGCCAGATTTGTAACCGACACCTCTAGCATCTTATTGGGCTGATTTAGTCGGGTCGTAGCCATTCTCTACTTCCACGCCGTCACTGAAACCATCACCATCGGTATCAGTTTTGTTCGGATCAGTGCCGAGCTCCTCTTCCCGCGAATCTGTCAGGCCATCATTATCAGTATCGGTCTCGACCGCCGAGTCATCTGTCGGTATAATCTCGGCCGCCCGATTATTTTCGTAGGCCTGATAACTGAAATAAGCAACTACGGCAATCGCTATCACCAGGAAGACCATCAGCAGTAATGATTTGTTACTGCGCTGTTTGTCAACTTTGTCCGGCAAACGCGGTGCCTGACCCGGCTCAACTGGTATCAATACTTTTTCTTCGTCGTCACTCTGGCCGAAATCAACAAAACCATCACCGCTGTTGGAAGCAGCGGGATTCTGTTTCGGAAGATCGTCAGTTGCCGGTATTGGTTTTGCCAAATTTCTTCAGGCGGTCAGGTTTTTCCTGACAATTTTTTGGACCAAAGATCCGTCCGCCTGGCCCTTTAACTGAGGCATGACCTGCCCCATAACTTTGCCCATGTCAGCCGGTGAAGAAGCCTTGGTTTTGGCGATTGCATCTTTGACAATTTTTTCTATTTCTTCTTCGGAAAGCTGATCGGGTAAGTATTTCTCTAAAATTTCTATCTCCGCTTTCTCTTTGTCTGCTAGTTCCTGGCGTCCGCCCTTTTCATACTGAGCAACTGAATCTTGCCGTTGTTTAACTTCTTTGCTGAGAATTGCGATAACATCGTTGTCGCCGAGGTCTGATTTTTTTTCGATCTCCTTGTTCTTTATAGCCGCTCGGACCATTGTCAAAACCTGGACAGTCTTTTCGTCCTGGCTCTTTTTGCCCGCTAGAAAATCGTCGTTAATCTTGGTTGCTAGACTCATCTTTTTTTAGATCACTTTTAGTATCGCTATTTTCGGCTCGTTTTTCTTTAAGAGCTTGGGGCCGGCGCATCTGGAAAAGACGTTGCTGGCTGCGGCGGAATTTGTGCATACCAAAAAGCCCCATGCGCTTGAGGTATTCTCGGCGCTCCATTATCCGACGCTTGCGCGTAGCTTCCTGCTTCTGAATAGCTTTGCTCTTCTTCTTTTGATGGAAGCGCTGGGCGCGAGCCCGATAAATATTGCCGCTCTGCTGTAGCTTCTTATTGAAGCGGCGGAGCATGCCTTCGATGGATTCTTTTTCCTTACGTTTTACTTCTACCATCAAATCACCCCCTTTGGTGATATTAATTTCAAACGAAACTTACCTTTTTGTAACAAAAGGTTCGACCTTTTCAGGTAGTTATATCGTAATACAAAAAAAAGAAGATGTCAACTGTGAACTAGAGTTCTCCAACCAGCTTCTTACCACCCACTAAGTGCATATGTAGGTGATTTACTATCATCTCCACATGCGGTCCGCCTTTGTTGATCACCAACTTAAAACCGGTTTCTTTAACACCCTCTTTCTGGGCAATTTCATCCACTGCCAGCAGCATTTCCGCTGCCGCATCCTTGTCCTGTTCTTCCAGCTCTGTCACGGTCGCGACATGCCTTTTGGGAACGATAATAATATGTGAAGGCGCGGCCGGGTTGATGTTTCTAAAAGCAACTACCTTGTCGCCGCGGTAGACGAACTCCGCCGGTGATTTACCAGCGATGATTTCACAAAATATACATTCCATAATTTTCCTTTTATTACTAAATTATTTTCCCCAAGGTTGTGTCCGGAGTAACATCATTGATTCTCACTTCTTGTACAGAATTGACGGGCTTAGTTTCGGGTATTTTAATCAAGATGCCTTCTGCGCTGACTCCCTGGTCTGATTTGGTCATCAAAATCTTCAAATCTCGCCCCCGCAACCGAGATCGGAAAGCAAAATTAAGTTGCTCACTTAAGAACCTTAGCTTGCGGCTCCGCTCAATCGCGACCGAGGGATCAATCTGACCGGGGAGAGCAACTGCTTTGGTCCCTTCCCTTTTAGAATAGCGAAATACATGAATCTTGGCAAAAGCCACCTGTTTACAGAAATCATAAGTCTGCCCGAAGTCTACTTCATTTTCACCCGGAAAACCCACGATTATATCGGTGGAAAGAAAAATCCCCGGCAACTCATTCCTGGTTTCACCGATAAGCTTGGTAATCTCCTGCATCCTATAGTTTCGCCCCATAGCTTGTAAAACGCTGTCCGAACCACTCTGAATCGGCAGATGTAGAAAGGGACAAATTCGCTCCTGAGCCATAATTTCCAGAATTTCTTTAGAAAAGTGTTGCGGCTCAACTGAGCTGAGGCGCACGCGCAAATTAGCGGTGTTTTCCAGAATTTTTTTAATCAGACCTGGTAATTCAACTTGGCCGTCCCGATACTGCCCGATATGAACCCCCGTTAGGATAATCTCTTCGGCTCCTCTATTCTCGATCTTTTTCACTTTCTCAATTATCTTGCTGGTGGCAATGCTTAGCGGCTTTCCCCGCAGCTTCGGCACCACACAATAAGTACACCCTTCAGCACACCCTTCCTGGATCTTCACCAACACTCGCGTCCGTCGAGTTTCAATTCTAGATTTTAGATTTCTTTTTGATTTTTGACTTTGAATTTTTAATTTTGAATTTATGATACTAAAAGCTCTCTCCTTCTCCTCATTAAAAATAGCTAAATCAACCTCGGGCAAATGTTTTTGGACCTCGGCTCCACACCCCAGCACCACAATTTGGCTGTTTGGATTTCGGTGTTTGAATTCCCTGAGTGCCTGGCGCGATTTGCGATCGGCTACCTGGGTAACCGAACAGGTATTTATGACAAAAAAGTCGCTAACCTCTTTAGGAGAAACAACCTCAAAACCAGCTTGGGCAAATTCCGCTTGCAGATCTTGGATTTCGGCTTGATTGAGCCGGCAACCAATTGTTTTAAAAGCAATCTTTGTCATGGTGTCTATACCATAATCAGGCCGACCGGTCTTGTCAATTTGCAAACAAAAACAGAGGGCAGACTTATACCCTCTGTTTTCATTCTATTTGGAAGTTTTTTTGTCGCTGTCTGTCTCAACTTGCTTTGGTTTAGCCTTGGCCTTATCCTGCAGGCCCTTTTTCAGGTAATCTATCATCTTATCCTGGGTAATTACTTCTTGTACTCCCGATTCCATATCACGCACTATGATAGTGTCATCAACCGCTTCTTTCTGGCCCAGAATTAGCGTGTAGAGAACTTCTTTCTTTTCGGCCTGCTTGAGCTGGGATTTGAGACTGTCCCGGCCCACCGATTCAATTACATCAATACCGGCCAAATACAAGTCTTCAAATATCTTGAAGCTCTGTTTTTTGGCTTTTTCACCCAGCTGCGAGAGGAAAACCTGCGGCCCGGGGTTTTGCGGTGCCTCTATCTTCTTTTCCTTCATTGCCATGATCAGACGCTCGACACCAAGGGCGACCCCCACGGCCGGCGTGGGCTGACCGCCTAAAATTTCGGCTAAGCCGTCATAGCGACCGCCGCCGCCGTAAGAGCTTTGGGCAATTTCATCACCGCTAACACCTGCCGGCCAGACTTCGAAGACAGTCCGGTTATAATAATCAAGTCCGCGGACGATACGTGAATTCAATTCATAGGGTATATCCAGCTCGTCCAGGATTTCCAGCAATTCCTTGAAGTGGTTGTGACAAGTATCACAAAGATTATCGAACATCTGCGGCGCATTAGCCGCCAGACGCTGGCATTTCTCTTCTTTACAGTCCAACAGACGCAGCGGATTAGTCTTGAATCGTTTTTTACAGTCAGGGCACATTTTATTCTGGTGCGGGCGGTAATAATCAATCAGAATCTGCCGGTACTCCGGCCGACACTCCTTGCAACCGATGCTATTCAACTGAACAATGACATCACTGAGACCAATTCGCTCCAAAATCCGCCAGACGATCTGGATGATCTGGGCATCAAGCGCCGGTTTGTCACCGCCCAAGGTTTCGACATTGATCTGCCGAAACTGGCGGAAGCGACCAGCCTGAGGTCGTTCCGCTCGAAAAAGTGAGCCGAGTGAATATAATTTAACCGGCTGCGGGCGGGAATTCAGTCCGTTTTCAATGAAAGCCCGCATGACGCCAGCAGTAAATTCGGGGCGCATCGCCAGTTTATCACTGCCGCGATCATCAATAGTAAACATTTCTTTAGAAACAATGTCAGTTCCCTCACCGATAGCCCGGGCAAACAGGTTGATGTCTTCCAAAACCGGCGTTTCAATATAACCGAAATCATAGGAGCGCAAAACACTCTCCGCTGTTTTGAATATGAAGTCATAATACAGCCACTCTTCAGGCAGGATATCGTGCATACCCCGAGGGTGCTGCCATTTCTGCTGACGCTTGGTAGGCTCTTGCTTCAAGGGCAGTGCCTGCTTCTTGGGTTTGGATTTGGTCCGCGGTTTGCGC
>Ga0180433_10008611_pt1 | contig 12655 bp, 8 predicted proteins | sample SS_ome_8_FD_132980 | JGI IMG/M metagenome (GOLD analysis project Ga0180433, IMG submission 132980) | Hypersaline lake sediment archaeal communities from the Salton Sea, California, USA - SS_1_D_1 metaG | ecosystem: Environmental > Aquatic > Non-marine Saline and Alkaline > Hypersaline > Sediment... | reverse complement strand
GTATCTGAGTGCATTGATGCTGCTGCTGTCTGTGCCATTTTTCTTTGCTGCCAGTGCGATTTGTATCGCCTTTATTCACTTTCAGGAATCGTTGTCGAGAATTTATGCGGCAGATCTTGGTGGTGCGGCAGTGGGAAGTCTGCTGGTTATTCTGTTGCTTTTTGAGTTTCAGCCGCAGCATGCGCTGGTTGTGATCAGCTTGATCAGCCTGTTGTCCGCGGTGTTCGTGCTGCCGGCATTAATGCCGCGCACGTCCAGGCGTGTCATACCACTTGTGTTTGTTGTGGCACTGCTGGCGGCCTTTAATGCAGTTTACCTCGAGCTCAAGCCGTCTCCCTACAAATCACTGAGCCAGATCATGCAGGTTCAGGGATCAGAAATTATCCACCTTGACTCAAGTCCTCTGGGGCTGTTGACTGTCGTTAAAAATGAGCAGATACCTTTTCGGCATGCACCGGGACTCAGTATTCATGCGACACAACCCATACTCCCGCAACTGAGTCTTTTTACCGATGCAGGAAGTGCCGCTGCGATTAATCAGTTTCCCTCCGATCATCAGCAGATGGCTTACCTGGCCAACCTGACCTCTGCCGCCGCCTATGCCATCGCCCGGCCAGAGACTGCGCTGATTGTCGGGGCCGGTGGTGGAACGGATCTGCTGCAGGCTATTTATTTTGATGTAAAGCAGATTGATGCCCTGGAAATTAACCCGCAGGTTGTCGCACTGGTTGATCAGACATTTGGCAACTACAGTGGTCACATTTATTCGCATGAAAAGGTCTCTGCGCATATCGCAGAAGTGCGTGACCACCTTGGCTCTGGCAATCAAAAGTATCCTTTAATCCAGCTGTCCCTGATTGATGGAAACAGCGCGGCATCATCGGGTATGCATGCGCTGAACGAAAGTTACCTGTATACCACTGAAGCCATACAGCTTTACCTTGAACACCTAGCTGAAAACGGTTACCTGTCCTTAACCCGCTGGATCAGCCTGCCGCCCCGCGACAGTCTTAAATTATTCAATACCGCTGTGACAGCCTTGAAAGGGCAGGGAATAGAAAATGTAAGCTGGCACATCGCATTCATTCGTAATTGGCAGACGGCGACCCTGCTGATCAAGAAACAACCCTTCAGGCAAAATGAACTGGATCAATTGCGACGCTTTAACCAGTCAAATGCTTTCGATGCGGTATGGATACCGGGTATGGAAAGCACTGAAGCCAATCGTTTTAACCGGCTGTCTTCGGCTGTTTTTCACGATGCAGCGTCAGCGATGTTGAACGATGATAAAAGACAGGAATTTATCGATAACTACAAATTCAATCTTCAAGCGGCAACAGATGATCAGCCTTATTTTCATCACTTTTTTCGCTGGTCGACTTTCGAAGAATTGCTGGTATTGAGAAATCAGGGTGGCATGCAGTTGATCGAGTGGGGTTACCTGGTGCTTTTAGCCACCCTGGCAATTTCAGTGATAGGCAGTATTGTGCTGATATTAATCCCGCTAATGTTGTTTGCACATAAACCGCATAAAGCGGTTAGTCCTGTCAGTCGTATAGGGGTAGTTTATTATTTTTTCGCCATTGGCATTGCCTTTCTGATGATTGAGATTGCTTTCATGCAAAAGTTTATTTTACTGCTGCATCATCCGCTTTATTCCTTTTCCGGTATCCTGGCCATTTTTTTACTGTTTGCGGGAATAGGCAGTCATGTCAGTGGCAAGTTGTTAAAGAGCTGGAAGATAAAGACAGTATTGTCGCTCAGTTGTGTGGGTATTGGGATTATCGGGCTATCTCATTTATGGCTGCTGGAAGGGGTTTTTGACATTGCCACGACGCTGGCCATGCCCTATAAAGTGCTGCTAAGCATTGTCCTGCTTGGTCCCCTGGCGTTTCTTATGGGGATGCCATTCCCAACAGGGTTGTCGTTATTGTCGCGACAGGCAGAACATTATATTCCCTGGGCCTGGGGAATTAATGGCTGTGCATCGGTTATCAGTGCTTCATTGTCGACATTGCTGGCGATTGAGCTGGGCTTTAATGTCGTTATTACTATTGCGCTGGTGCTGTATCTTTCAGTTTTGGTGTTTTTCCCTCTTAATCCTTCACGTAGAATTCAGGGTTCACATAATTTTTGGAAAAACCCATGAATGACAAGCCATTTATTCTGGTCGACGGCTCTTCTTACCTGTTCCGTGCCTATCATGCGCTGCCATCGCTGACCAATTCACAGGGTCAACCAACGGGTGCCATCGTCGGTGTTATCAATATGCTGAAAAAGCTGGTTGATGAATACCAGCCTGACTACATGGCCGTGGTTTTTGATGCACCGGGAAAGACGTTTCGCGATGACCTCTACAGTGAATACAAGGCAAACCGCCCTCCTGCACCAGAAGACCTTAAGGCCCAGATCAGGCCATTGCACGATATTATTCGCGCCCTGGGGTTGCCCCTGCTTTTAGTTGAAGGGGTTGAAGCCGATGACGTGATAGGCACCCTGGCTGACCAGGCTTCAAAGCTGGGTATGGATACAGTTGTATCTACCGGTGACAAGGATATGGCGCAACTGGTCAATGAGCATGTCACCCTGATTAATACCATGTCAGGCACGACAATGGACCGGCAGGGGGTTTTTGATAAGTTTTCGGTCTGGCCAGAGCAGATCATCGATTATCTGGCCTTGATGGGCGACACGGTGGATAACATTCCCGGGGTGCACAAGTGCGGGCCGAAGACGGCTGCCAAGTGGCTGGCTGAGCATGAAACGCTGGATGCGGTAATGGCCAATGCCGAACAGGTCAAAGGCAAGATTGGCGAGTACCTCAGAAGCGCCCTGCCGCAACTGCCTTTGTCAAAAGAACTGACCACCATTAAACGCGATGTTGAGCTTGATGTCGCACCACGGGATTTAACACCAGCGCAAGCTGATACCGATAAATTGCGCGAGCTTTATACTGACATTGAAGCCCGTCGTTTGCTGGCTGATCTGGAAAAAAATACTGGTGAGGCAGTTGAGACAGTATCTGAAAAAGTTGCAGATGCTGACTATAACACTGTGCTGGATGAGCAGTCGTTTGAAAAATGGCTGAAAGCACTGTCATCAGCGCAAATTATTGCCTTTGATACTGAAACCACCAGTCTCAATTACATGCAGGCAGAACTGGTGGGCGTGTCATTTTCGGTAGAAGCAGGCAAGGCGGCCTATGTGCCGGTGTCTCACCAGTATCCCGGTGCGCCACAGCAGTTATCGAGAGAGTACGTGTTGGAAAAGCTCAAGCCGCTTTTGCAGGATGCAAGCCTCAAAAAGGTGGGACAGAACCTCAAATACGATATGAGTATACTGGCGCGATACGGTATTGAGTTAAAGGGCATTGCCTTTGATACCATGCTGGAATCCTACGTGCTGGATTCGACCGGCTCGCGTCACAACATGGATGCCCTGGCGGAAAAATACCTCAATCATAAAACCATTCATTTTGAAGATATTGCCGGCAAGGGCAAGAAACAGCTGACTTTCGACCAGATTGACCTGCAACAGGCCGGGCCTTATGCAGCCGAAGATGCGGATATCACCTTGCAACTGCATCAGGCTTTATGGCCAAGGCTGGAGCCCGAAGCGAAACTGGCCGGGCTGCTACAGGATATGGAAGTGCCGTTACTGTCGGTATTGTCACGTATCGAACGTAATGGCGTGCGTATTGATAGGGGCATGCTTAAACAACAGGGTAATGAACTGGGCAAGCGTCTGCATGAACTTGAGCAGCAGGCCTATAGCATTGCAGGGCGTGAATTCAACATGGGTTCGCCCAAGCAGATCGGCCAGATTTTTTTTGAAGAACTGGAGCTGCCGGTCATTGCCAAAACCCCGAAAGGTGCGCCATCCACGGCAGAACATGTATTGCAGGAACTGGCAGACCAGGGACATGAACTGCCGGGTATTATCCTGGAGCATCGCGGGCTTTCAAAACTGAAATCAACTTACGTGGATGCCTTGCCAAAAATGGTTGATCCGCAAACCGGGCGTGTCCATACCAGCTACCACCAGGCCGTGGCGGCAACCGGGCGCCTGTCTTCATCTGATCCGAACCTGCAGAATATTCCGGTGCGTACCGAAGAGGGACGACGAATCCGTAAGGCCTTTATTCCTGCTGACGGCCATATCATGGTGGCAGCGGATTATTCCCAGATTGAGCTGCGCATCATGGCGCATTTGTCAGCAGACCCCGGTTTATTGACGGCTTTTTCGAAAGGACTGGATGTGCACGCGGCAACGGCAGCAGAGGTTTTTGGTGTTGATTCCATTGAGGCAGTCACCCCGGATCAGCGCCGCTCAGCCAAGGCAGTCAATTTCGGACTGATTTATGGTATGTCGGCATTTGGGCTGGCAAAACAGCTGGATATTGGGCGTGCCGAGGCGCAGGGTTATGTGGATCTGTATTTTGATCGTTACCCCGGGGTGAAGGAATTCATGGACAAGACGCGTGAGGCGGCACATGAAAAAGGCTACGTGGAGACTCTTTTCGGGCGCAGGTTGTATCTGCCGGAAATCAATTCCCGCAATGGTATGCGCCGTCAGGCAGCAGAACGCACGGCCATCAATGCACCGATGCAGGGAACGGCAGCCGATATCATCAAGCGCGCCATGCTGGCAGTGGATGGCTGGATTCAGGCTAGGGAGCCACACCTGAAAATGCTCATGCAGGTGCATGATGAACTGGTTTTTGAAATTCACCAGGATGAACTGCAGTCATCGATCGAAACCATTCGTCAGCAAATGCAGTCAGCTGCTGAATTATCGGTACCACTCATTGTCGATGTGGGTAGCGGGGCAAACTGGGAAGAAGCGCATTAATAGGCTTTTTTCAGGCAGGGGTTCTCTCTAACTTATTGAAAATTAGATAATTAAAAAAATAAAGCAAAAATCTTTTAATTATTGGAAACTTTCTATCGAACCCCCGGTCCTATGTTACAAGCGTTGCATGACGCTGGATCGTTTTTCCCTCCCTTTATACGATCCTTTCGACTGCGAGACAGTCGAAAACCTTTATTTAGCCGGAGCTTTTGCTCCGGCTTTCTTTTATGCGGGGCTTGTCGGCTCTTATTTCAGCTCAAACCATTCATCCAGCCTGGTATGCGCTTCTTCAATACCGGTCTTTTTCAGGGAAGAAAACAGCTGCACGCTGAAGTTTCCACTGATCTGTTTAATCGCCTTGCGCATTTCCAGTAACGCGTTTTTAGCCGCACCTTTTTTTAATTTATCGGCTTTTGTCAGCAAAATGTGTACAGGCAGGCCAATATGAGCCGCCCATTCCAGCATTTGCCGGTCGTTGTCCTTCATCGGATGGCGGCAGTCCATCATCAGAAAAATACCCTGCAGGCACTGGCGGTGCTCCAGGTAATTGGCGAGAGTACCTTGCCACTGGCGTTTGATGTTCTCCGAGACCTTGGCGAAACCATAACCGGGCAGGTCGACAATTCTGCGCGTATCATCCAGTGAAAAAAAGTTCAGTAGCTGGGTGCGGCCGGGTGTTTTACTGGTACGTGCCAGTGATTTCTGGTCACAAAGTGTATTGATGGCACTGGATTTTCCAGCATTGGAACGTCCGGCAAAAGCAATTTCATAGCCTTCATCCGGTGGGGATTGTTTTAATTTTGCGGCACTGGTCAGAAAACTGACCTTTCGGTAGAGCTTATTCATCAGGTTTGCTGATTAGTCCGCTTCGGCTAGCCAGTGGCCGGATTTACCGCCTGCTTTTTCCAGCAAACGCACCTTGTTTATCTGCATGCCCCGGTCAACGGCTTTGCACATGTCGTAAATGGTCAGCAGGCTGTTTTGTACGGCACACAAAGCTTCCATTTCAACACCGGTCTGGCCGACGGTTTCGGCTTTGGCCCGGCAAGAGACCTTGTGGTGATCGGTCTGTATTTCGAACTCGATTTCGATGTGTGTCAGGCTGATGGGGTGACACAGCGGTATCAGTTCAGAGGTTTTTTTGGAGGCCATGATGCCTGCAATTCGGGCAATGCCGAGCACATCGCCTTTTTTATGGTTTCCCTGTTCGATCAGGGCGAGGGTGTCAGCCTGCATCAGGATTTCTCCAGCTGCAACGGCAATGCGGTACGTATGATCTTTATTGCCCACATCAACCATGTGAGCTTCACCTGACTGGTTAAAGTGTGTTAGTGGTGACATTGTGTGAACTTTCGATTGTCTGATGCGAAATGGATTTTGAAATTTCGTGTACTGAAAATTCCATGGTATCCAGGTCTGCCAGGATATAGGTGGCCAGGTCTTTTCCCACGCCGCCAACGGTTCCCGGGTTAACCAGGTAGGTGGTGGTGCCTTTACAGTTTTTCTTTTCCTCTACGGAGGCCTTGTGGCTGTGTCCGCAGCATACCAGGTCCCAGTCGCCGGTTGCTGCCATGGCACGGGCGTAATGTGGATAATGAACAATGAAGATGCGTTTTCCAGCCAGGTCGATACCGGCATCCATGCCATGGTAGTGGAAGATACTGTTTTCTTCGCTAGCCAGGCGCCCGAGGGTGTACAGGTCTCCGGTATTGTTGCCGTGAATGACATGTACAGGCAGGTTGTATTTGCGCAAACAGCCCAGGGTTGAGGGAGCAACTACATCGCCGGCATGTAGCACGGCTTCAGCGCCAGCCTCCTTGGCTTCGGCAACAGCGGCATCCAGTAATGGAATATGGTCGTGGCTGTCAGAGACAATACAAACTTTCATAGCAGTTGAGATTCCTGAGAGGCTATAGCGAAAAACTCCCGCCAGTGCGGGAGTTTGAAATGGAATTCTACTGTATTAGTCAGTGGCGGTCTAACAATCTGCTTAGAAAGCAGGTTTTTCCGGGGCTTCCTGGTAAAGTCTGACGGATTCGATGAGTTCCTGCTTGGCGGCGTCAGCATCTCCCCAACCTTCCACGCGAACCCATTTACCTTCGTCAAGATCCTTGTAGTGTTCAAAGAAGTGAGAGATCTGGTCAAGCAGGGTTTGTGACATGTCATCAGGGCCTTCCACCCTTTCCCATTGCTTGCACAGCTTACCGACGGGAACAGCCAGGATTTTTGCATCATCACCGGATTCATCAGTCATTTTCAACACTGCCACGGGGCGGCAGGTTACAACGCAGCCACTGATCAGGGGGATAGGGGTGACAACCAGTACATCTGCGGGGTCGCCGTCTTTTGACAATGTGTGAGGAACGTAACCATAGTTGCAGGGATAGTACATGGCGGTGGTCATGAAACGGTCCACGAACATGGCGCCGGAGTCTTTGTCGACTTCGTACTTGACCGGGTCAGAGTGTGCCGGGATTTCGATGATGACGTTGATTTCGTCAGGGATATTGCCTGAGCCTACGCGATCCAGATTCATGTTGTCCTCGCTGGTTGTTTTTATAGAAAAAATATTGAGGGGGATAATACTGGATTATGGCTGGCTGGGAAATGACATTCCTTAATAGTGAGTATTTACCAGAAATAAAAAAGGGTGCCGAAGCACCCTTTTCTAAATCCCTGCTTGTGCGGGGATGAGAGCAGTCTCTGGATTACAGTTCGAAGTCTTCCAGTTTTCTCTCGACAGCAATACCTTTCATGGTGACGTAAATCGGCATGCCGTTATCGTCATACTCAGGATAGGCTTCACCCTTGATCAGTGGGTAGAGATACTCTTTACACTTGTCAGTGATACCGAAACCGTCGTCGGAAATGAAATCCATGGGCATCATTTTCTCAACGTTGGCCACTTCACTCAGTGGAGCTTCGCCGATGCTCCATTTGTATGGAGAAGAAGATTCACGGACCACGGTAGGCATGATGGAATTTTTACCTTCCAGTGCCTTTTCAACAGCAGCAGCACCCAGGGCGTAAGCCTGTTCAACGTCGGACTCGGAAGCCAGGTGACGAGCAGCACGCTGCAGGTAGTCAGCAACTGCCCAGTGGAATTTGTAACCCAGGGCATCTTTAATGATGTTGGCAACCACTGGAGCAGCACCGCCTAACTGGGCGTGGCCGAAGGAATCGCGGGTGCCCTGTTCAGCCAGGAACTTACCATCAGGCCAGTGACAGCCTTCAGAAACCACGATAGAGCAGTAACCATGTTCTTTTACCTTGGCATCAACCGCGGCCAGGAATTTTTCCTGATCAAATTCAACTTCAGGGAACAGGGTAACGACAGGAATACCGTAGTCTTCAACCAGGGCGCCGGCAGCTGCGATCCAGCCAGCGTGACGACCCATTACCTCGATTACGAAGATTTTGGTCGAAGTGGCAGCCATGGAGCGGACATCGTAAGAAGCTTCCAGTGTGGAAACAGCGATGTATTTGGCTACTGAACCGAAACCGGGACAGTTGTCAGTAATCGGCAGGTCGTTATCAACGGTTTTAGGTACGTGAATGGCCTGTACAGGGAAACCCATTTTTTCAGACAGCTGGGAAACTTTGTAGCAGGTATCAGCAGAATCACCACCGCCGTTGTAGAAGAAGTAGCCGATGTTGTGGGCTTTGAAGATTTCAATCAGGCGCTCGTATTCACGCTTGTTGTCTTCCAGGCTTTTCAGTTTGAAACGGCAGGAGCCGAAACCACCGGAAGGGGTGTTTTTCAGGGCTGCGATGTCTTCATCGGATTCCTTGCTGGTATCGATGAGGTCTTCGGTGAGAGCGCCAATGATGCCGTTGCGGCCGGCATAGACGTTGGCAATTTTATCCGGGTGTTTGCGGGCAGTTTCAATCACACCACAGGCTGAAGAGTTGATAACAGCGGTAACACCGCCGGATTGAGCGTAAAACGCATTCTTTGCAGTCATAGTCTTTCCTTTCGGGTTTTTATGAGTAGTCTAAATTTCTTTGCGGGCAAAAATTGGCGCGTATTCTTGCAGAAATTGTGTGATTTAGCCAGTTGGTGCGTACTTTGGGTAAGATAATTGAAATTTTGCTTTAGCGGTGGATGCCGATAAATGTGGCTGCCAAATGCCTGAAAAATTAAATAACCTGCTAATTTTATTGACTTTGTCGGTGATCTGATATTAGCTTAGAAGTATCGCCGGGGTGGGTGAAGGGATATAACACATTGAATTGGTGTGTTTTTTTCACTTGAAGATAATAATAATCCAAGCCCCGAAAACTATTAAAATAATGAATTTACTGGAAAAATTATGAGAATCATTCTTCTTGGCTTACCTGGTTCCGGAAAAGAGGAACTGGCCAGAAGTCTTGCAAGTCACTACGAAGTACCTGCTTTAACCCTGGAAAGTACCCTAAAAGAGATAGCTGCCGAGAAAAATGAGCTGGGCAGACTGGTCAAGGAAGCGGCTTTTGCCGGCAAGTTTTCTGATGAGCTGATTATGGCGGCATTACGTATTCGCCTGGCAAAGCCCGATGCCGTCAATGGTTATGTGCTGGAGGACTTTCCTCGTACCACCGGACAGGCTGAAACGCTCGAGATTCTCATGAAGGGCCTCAGAAGGCCAATTAACGCAGTTCTCAAGGTCAATATTGAGTCAGATGACCTGATGGAGCACCTGGTCGGACAGATAACCTGCCAGAATTGCGGTGAAAAATATAATATTTACAGTAACCCTCCCATTGTGGAAGGCATGTGTAATGTCTGTGGCGAGCGTATCCGCCGCCGTCCGGACGATTATGAGGAAAATATTGCCAACCGTTTACGTAACTGCGAAATGATCATGGCTCCGCTGGAACAATATTATTCTTCAAAAGAATTACTGAAACTGATTGCCGGAAACCAACCAGCAAAGAAAATGTTCAAAGCAGCTATCAAGTTGCTGGATAAGCTGCCCAAAATTGAAATACCGGCAGATGACGGCGCGCCAACCCTGCCAACCGACGAATCATTGCTTAAAGCCCTGGTACCGCCGCGCAGCGATGATGATCAACCGCGTCGCAGAGGCCGTCCGCGTCGCAAGAAAGCACCGCAAGCCGAAGTGGTTGCAACTGCGCCAAAGAAATCGGTGGAGAGCAAGCCGGAAGTTGTTGATGAGAAACTTGCTGCTGCCGCTTCCAGTGTAGTCGCTGCCCAGGCAAAAGAACCTGGGAAAACTTCTTCAGCGAAAAAGAAAAAAGCAGCTAAAACTGAAAAGAAAAAAGGGGCGAAGTCAAAAACCGGCAAGAAGATAGTTAAAAAGGCTGCTGCAAAGAAGAAGGCCGTTGCCAAAAAGAAAGCAGCCAAGAAAACAGCAAAGAAAAAAGTAACAGCGAAGAAAGTTGCAGCTAAAAAAGCAGCGGTGAAGAAAAAAGTGGCTAAAAAGAAAGCCGCCGCTGTGAAGAAAAAAGCGCCTGCCAAAAAGAAAGCGGTTTCTAAGAAATCGACGGCAAAGAAAAAAGCCGCAGCTAAAAAGAAAGTTGTTACAAAAAAGACTGTGAAGAAAAAAGTCGCCGCGAAAAAGAAAGGTACGCCCAAAAAAGTAGCGTCAAAAAAGAAGGTGGTCGCTAAAAAGGCGGCAGCAAAAAAAAAGACGGCCAGCAAACCAGTCAAAAAGAAGGCAGCAAAAAAGAAGGACTCGCGTCGTCGCTGATCAATAAGGTCAGCCGGTTTTTCAAACGAAAATGAGGCGAATCATGATGTCCAGTTCTCGGAACAATGCGTTTAGTCGCCGGCAACAGTCATTTGTTCAACCAGCCAGGAGCCTGTCTTGATACTGCCGGGGTTATCAGTGTCGTTGCCGGTATAAGATAGCATGGAAAACATCTGCTGCAGGTTGCCGGCAATGGTGATCTCATCAACAGGATATAGAATTTCGCCATTTTCCACCCAGAAACCCGCGGCGCCCCGGGAATAATCACCGGTAACCGGGTTAACGCCCTGTCCCATCATCTCGGTGACGACCAGGCCAGTCTGCATTTCTTGAAGCAGGTCTTCAAAGGATTTGTCACTTTGGCTGATGGAAAGGTTTCTGACACCACCGGCATTGCCGGTATTGGTCATGCCAAGTTTGCGGGAAGAATAGGCATCGAGCACATAGCTGTTGAGAATACCGTTTTCAACAATATTGCGTGCCCGGGTGGCTACACCATCGCCATCATAGGATGAGCTGCCCAATCCTTGGGGCAGCAGGGGATTTTCGCTGATAGTAATGTGCTCAGGAAATACCTGCTGCCCCAATTTGTCGAGCATAAAGGTGGATTTTCGATACAGCGAGCTGCCTCTAATGGCATTGATAAAACTGCGCAACAGGCTGGGTGCCACATCGCTGCGGAAGATCACGGGCACAGACTGGGTTTTCAGTTTTTGCGGATTGAGGCGGGCCAGGGTTCTTTGCGCGGTTTTTTTTCCAATACTTTCCGGGCTGGCCAGTTTTTCAGGCAGACGACTGGTGTCATACCAGTAATCACGCTGCATGCTGTCGCCATCCTGTGCCAGCACAGAACAGCTTAATGAATGTCGTGTGCTGGGGTAGGCTCCCAGAAAACCGTGCGAATTGCCATAGACGTGAAAACCGCTGGCGGTATTCAGTGATGCACCTTCAGAGTTTTTAATCCTGGAATCAGTTTCCAGTGCGGCGGTTTCGCAGGCCAGTGCAATATCAATAGCCTGGTCGACACTGATATCCCAGGGATGATAGAGGTCTAGATCTGGTTGTTCAGTCAGCATTTCTTCGGCGCTGGCCAGACCGTTGTAGGGATCGTCGGTTGTGAATCGTGCAATATGACAGGCGGCTTCAACGGTTTGCTTGACGGCTTCGGGGCTTAAATCAGTGGTCGAGGCTGAACCCTTGCGCTGTCCGAAATACACAGTAATACCCATGCCGTTGTCACTGTTGTGTTCAATGGTCTCGGTTTCACCGAGTCGAACGGTGGTTGCAATACCCTTAGTAGCGCTGACCCCGGCTTCTGCAGCGCTGGCGCCGTGACTGCGGGCCTGGCTTAAAATGTCTTCAACAACCTGTTTGAACTGTTCGAGTTTTTCAGGCATCGGTACCACCCACGGTGAGGTTGTCAATTTTCAATGTTGGCTGTCCAACGCCCACGGGTACACTTTGACCTTCCTTGCCGCAAACACCTACACCGCTGTCCAGTTCCAGGTCATTACCGACCATGCTGATTTGTGTCATTACTTCGGGGCCATCGCCAACCAGCGTTGCACCTTTTACCGGCTGGGTGATTTTACCCTTTTCAATCAGGTAGGCTTCAGAGGTCGAGAACACAAATTTGCCTGAAGTGATATCGACCTGGCCACCACCAAAGTTCACTGCAAACAGGCCTTTATCCACCGAGCGGATAATTTCCTCCGGATCCGACTGTCCGGGCAGCATATAGGTATTGGTCATTCGTGGCATTGGCAGGTGCGCATAAGATTCGCGACGCCCGTTGCCGGTTGAACGGGTTTTCATCAGGCGGGCGTTCATGGTGTCCTGCATATAGCCCTTGAGTATGCCGTTTTCAATGAGTACGGTATTTTCACTGGCGATGCCTTCGTCGTCGATGTTTAACGAACCACGCCGGTTTACAAGGGTGCCATCATCAACCACGGTACAGAGTTCAGAGGCTACCTTTTCACCAATACGCCCACTGAATGCAGAGGTGCCCTTGCGGTTGAAATCACCTTCAAGACCATGACCAACGGCTTCGTGTAATAAAACACCGGGCCAGCCGGAACCTAATACGACCGGCATCATGCCAGCCGGAG
>Ga0180433_10008610_pt1 | contig 12658 bp, 9 predicted proteins | sample SS_ome_8_FD_132980 | JGI IMG/M metagenome (GOLD analysis project Ga0180433, IMG submission 132980) | Hypersaline lake sediment archaeal communities from the Salton Sea, California, USA - SS_1_D_1 metaG | ecosystem: Environmental > Aquatic > Non-marine Saline and Alkaline > Hypersaline > Sediment... | reverse complement strand
AAGAGTTGGGGCGTCTCGGTTGGAAAGAGCTTTTTTATCTCCTCTAAAGAATGTGAGAGCTCTTTCATCTCGATTTTTTGCTGGTTAAGCAAGATCGTATTATCTTTAAAGACATGGATCTGGATATTGGAGGCATTTTTGAGCGAAAGGTCGGTAGGGGTATGTTTGCCCCTTGGTAGTTCGATCTGATCCATCTCAAGGAGAGGGGCGATCAGGATAAAGGTAATAAGCACGACGAAGACCACATCGATAAGAGGCGTGATATTAATAAGGGGCTCTTCAACAGCAGGGATCTTTTTTCTCATTTTCTATAACATAGCTCTATGTTTGAGACCATTTGGGTTGCAAAGTGGCCCATATCTGTATCAAAGTGGGCAATTTTGTTTTTCAGGTAGTTATATCCAATAAGCGCTGGGATAGCGTTGAGAAGGCCAAGGACTGTTGTGCAAAGTGCGAGAGAAAGGCCTGCAAGGACCGTCTGACTCGAGCTCGATATGCTATGCATCTCCATTGAGGAGAAAGTTGTCAGAATGCCGTAAACGGTGCCTAGGAGTCCTAAGAAAGGGGAAAGGGTCACAACAGTTGATAAGATATAGAGGTTACTTTCTAAAAACTTTAAGAGTGCGGAGATGGAAGCAGAGGCAGAAGAGTCGAGCATGGCAATATCTGAGGCCAAGAGCACAGGTTTCTCCGAGCCATTTTTCTCAAAAAGCTCGTAGGTCTTCTCTTTCAATGCCTTATAGATCGTATAAAAAGCATTGGGGCAATCAGTGTTTTTTTGCTTTGGCATGGAAAGGGAAAAGGGGGAGTTTTTGTGTTTCAAAAAGGCTTTTTGGAAGGAAAAAGAGGAGTGAATAACCTTTTTTGTCACCCATAGTTTGAAGACGATAATGCTCCAAGAAAGGATTGAGAGCATAAAAAGAAAGATGAAAATAAGCTTTCCTAAAAAATCAGAGCCATAAAAAGCTTCCAAAAAAGGATTGCCGTAGAGAAAGAAAACCATTATCTTATTCCTGTTGTAAACGAAACGTGCCCGTGCCCTGAAATTTTGATTCAGTACAGACATAAAAATAACAGAATAAAGACCAAAAAGTCAAAAGAAGGAAGCCATGAAAAAAATTCTTGTTGCACTCACCCTTTTTCTCTCTTCTCTTTCATTTTCTGCTTTTGCAGAAGAGGAGATTGGAGCAAAGCTCATCGCAGAACATCAAGCGATTACACCTCAAGACAAATTTTTTCTCATCGTAGCTTTTTCCATCGATTCTGAATATACGTTACATATTACGAATGAGGAGGGAAAAGATGCATTCCCACAGCTTTTGTGGACCCTTCCAGAGAATGTTGCAGTAGAAAAAGTGCGTTGGTCACCTTATCAGGATGGAGCCTATAAGGAAAAAGCCTATGCTCTTATTGAGTTGAAGCCAAAAAAGGAGCTGCAGCTAGATGAGGAGCTTCTTGTTGGCTTAGAGGTAAGGACAAAGGTCTGTGGAAAAAACTGCGTTCCTTTTCAAGATGCTTTTGAAACAAAGCTCCTCGTCAAAGAGAATTCGCAGAAAAATGAGGAGGTTGCACCCCTTTTTGAGATGATGAAGAAAGAGGATGTGGTATCCAGAAAAGGAAAAGAGAGCCTGATGTCGCATCTTTTAGATTTTCCTGTTCTCTCTCTCCTTTTTCTCTCTTTTATAGGGGGACTTTTACTTAATGTAATGCCTTGTGTTTTACCGGTGATAAGTTTGAAGATATTTCATCTCGTGACGCTTGTAGGGAAAAAAAGGCGCGTGCTTATTCAGCATAGCCTCTCATTTGCAGGGGGAATTTTAGTAACCTTTTGGATGCTTGCAGTGGTAGCTTCTGTTTTACAGACCGTTGGTAATAAGGTGGGGTGGGGCTTTCACCTTCAAGAGCCTCTTTTTATTGCGTCGCTTATTTTAGTACTCTACATTGTCGCACTGCACCTTTTTGGTGTTTTTGAATTTGGTACAAAAGTTGCCTCCATTGCAGGAGGGCTCGATTCAGTCATCAATGAGCAATCGAAAATCCACAAAATGATGCCATCGAAATCAGCCTCCTTTTTTAGTGGAGTTCTTTCAACATTTATAGCAACTCCATGTACAGGCCCCCTACTCGGTTCTGCACTAGGATTTACAGCCACATTTGATCCTCTTATTTCTTTCTTGGTTTTTACCTCATTAGGCATCGGTATGGCTTTTCCCTATATTCTCATAGGCTTTTTTCCAAAAACGCTTCAGTTCTTACCTAAGCCAGGACCATGGATGGCAACATTTAAACAGTTTATGGGTTTTCTGCTCATCGCAACGCTTTTCTGGCTCCTGTGGGTTCTAGAAGCTCAAGTCAAGCAGGTATCTCTCTATGTCGTGATGCTCTCACTCTTTTGTACGACGATCGCTTTTTGGGTTTATGGTACATGGGGACGGTTTGATCGAAAAAGCCTTGTGAGGGCCTTCTCCAAGCTTACGATGGTTATCATTCTTTTCTTTTCAGGGTATATGCTTTTTCAAGAGATTCAAAGTGCAAAGGCGCGTCATCCTGTATATAATACGAGCAAAAAAGAAGCTAAAGGATCGGTGTGGGAGCCCTTTTCTGAAGAGCGAATACGAGAGTTGCGAGAAAAAAAGCAGCCCTTTTTTATTAATTTCCATGCCAAATGGTGCATGCTTTGTCAGGCAAATAAGCTTGTAATAGAGTCTCAGGCCGTTCAAGACGCATTTAAGAAGTATGGTATTGTAAAAATAGATGCAGACTGGACTTTAGGCGATGAAGAAATTACAGAGATGCTTCACACACTTGGAAGAAATGGCGTTCCTGTATATGCCCTATATGGCAGAGAGACAGATGTCGAGCCACTTTTACTTCCAGAGGTGATCACACAAGATATCGTCATAGAGGCGATCAAGAAAACGATGAAAAAGGAGTAGGTGATGCGTCTTTTTGATAGCCATGCGCATGTACAAAAGCCTGCAGAAGAGCTTCTCGAAAGGGCAAAGCATGGCTCTGTACAAGGCTTAATGAATATCGCAACAGATCCACAGACTTTAGAGTATGCTCTAGGACTTGCCTATGAGGGGATAGATATCTATAGAAGTGGAGCGACAACACCTCATGATATTGATGCAAATGAGGTTGCTTTTTTTCAACTTATCGAACAGGCAACGGCAGAAAAAAAGCTTCACGCTATTGGAGAGACGGGACTTGATTACTACTACACATATGTAGAAAGGAAGATTCAGCAAGAGGTATTTATACGGTATGCCCATCTTGCAAAAAAAGAAAGGCTCCCCCTTATTATCCATTGCAGAGAGGCTTTCGAGGACCTTTTTTCTATTCTCGACAATGAACGGATTGGCATTCCTATCCTTCTTCATTGCTTTACAGGGACAAAAGAGGAGGCAGAAAGAGCATTAGACCGCAACTATTCGATCTCCTTTTCAGGGATTATCACCTTTCCAAATGCGCATGAATTGCGAGAAGTAGTCTCTTTCATGCCGATAGAGAAAATGCTTATTGAAACAGATACGCCTTATCTTGCGCCTGTGCCATACAGGGGAAAGAAAAATGAGCCCTCCTACATTATTGAGACAGCAAAATGTATTGCGGCAACGAAAAAAATGCCTTTAGAGCATATTGCAGAAGAGACTTTTTTAAATGCAGAAACACTTTTTAGGAGGTAGAATGAAAAGAAAAATCCAGATATGTATCGCGGTAATATGTTGTTTGCAACTCTCTTTTTCAACCCTTTTTGCAGGACATAAGAAGTGCAAAGTAAAGCCAAAACCTCAGAAGATAGAAGCAAAAGTGCCTCGCTACATGCCCTCGCGCTATTCAAAGCGAATTTTAGTTACCGGCGCTGCAGGATTTATAGGTTTTCACGTAGCACAGAAAGAGAATCAATCGGATCAGCTCGTTATTGGTATGGATAACTTCAACGACTATTATGAAGTGAGCCTCAAGAAAAAAAGAGCAGAGATATTACAGCAAAAAGGGATTAAGCTTATCCAGGGCGATCTTCGAGAAAAAGGCCTTGTTCAGAAGATATGCAAGCAGTATCACATCACGCATATTGTTCACCTCGCTGCCTATGCAGGAGTGCGCTATGCCATACAGCATCCAGAGGTCTATCTCGACAATAATATCAATAGTTTCTTCCAGGTCTTAGAAGCAGTAAGAGAGATGCCGCAGATTAAACTTGTATATGCATCGAGCTCCTCGGTATATGGTAAAAATGACAAAATGCCCTTTGCAGTGCATGATGCGATACAAAAGCCTGCAAATATGTATGCAGTAACAAAAATAAGCAATGAGCTAATGGCCTATGTCTACCACAACATTCACCATATTCAAGCGACTGGTCTACGCTTTTTTACTGTGTATGGTCCTTGGGGTCGTCCTGACATGGCCTACTTTAGCTTTACGAGAGCAATAGAGAAAGGAAAACCCATCAAACTCTACAACTATGGCAACATGGTTCGAGATTTTACCTACATAGATGACATCGTTGACGGGATTCATAGGAGTCTGCAAATTAATGACAATGGCTATCACATATACAACCTAGCAAACAACCAGCGTGTCACACTCAAATACTTCGTGCAGACACTTGAAAAACATATCGGTAAAAAAGCAATTACTGAAGAACTCCCCATGCCTCAAGGTGAAATCATTGAGACCTACGCCGACATCGAACTCTCACAAAAAGAGCTCGGCTACAATCCCAAAGTCTCAATTGAAGAGGGGCTCAAGAATTTTGTCGACTGGTATAAGTCTTATTATAGGTAACAGGGTGGGACGCTGTCCCACACCCTGCCAAGGGCAAAGGTTGCCCTTGGAACCCCCGCTATGAAGATCAAAGGGCGAACCTCGCTTCCTTTAAATCTTGTAAGAAGGTATGAAGGTAAAAAATGGTCTGGTGGCAATGGATAAGTATGAGCGGTTTGTTTTAAAGGTCGATAGTCTTTTGGAAAAAGAGAAGATTGAGCTTGAGGATGTTGGTAAAGTGCTGCAGCTATTTTCTCTTTCTTTACCTCTTTTTTCTAAGCTAAGGAGTACTTTTGGTCTTTCTGGGGTTTTGTATCCATCTTTTTTGAAGCTGAAAGAAGAGATTAAGGAGGGGTCCGAGGAGGCAAAAGAGCGCTATCACCAACTTGTAGGAAGGCTGTTTAAGAGAAAGTACTTTCTCCTGCTTCGTATTGAAAAGAGTAAAGAGGAAAAAGAAGAGGAGCGGTTGCAGAAGGCAATCGAGAAGTTTAAAAAGATAGCTTCCTCTTTTCATCCTATTGTGAAAGCTTTTGTAGAGCCTTTTTTAGAAAAAAAAGTATCTATAAAAAGGGTAATAGAGGAGGAAAAACGACTTATTGCTCTTAATGAGAAGGTTCAAGGAAAGATCGATGCGTTTATGTCAGAAGGCGCAGCCCTCTATCAGGAATTTCATAAAAAGAGCTGCAGCATCTTTTCTGACTATGCAAGCCGTTTTCAGGAGCTCCTTCGCGCCCCTTTTGTCTGCTCAATCGATGCGTTACCAGGGGAGATAGAAAAGAGAAGGGGTGCTTTAGAGGCTCTTTTACGCAAAGGAGAGAGAAGAAAGGCGAATTTTTCAGAGATCTCTTCTTTTCAATCTCGTGCAGTGAATGTTCTCGACAAGCTGTCGAGATATAAGGACATGGAAAAAGAGCATAAAATGCTTTCTCAGCAGATTGAAGAGGTACAGATCTCCGAAAGAGAGATGCTTTCATGGAAGAAAGAAGAGATTAAGGAGAAGCTTGAGGAGGGGAGAAAAAGGTACCAACAGTTCTCTCTGAAGGCGATATCTCTTTTTAAAGAGGCACATACAAAAGCGCATAGATTAGAAGAAGAGTTCTACGATAGTACGAGAACGGTAAAAAGAAGACTATTTGAGATTTTTTCACTTGTAACCCCTTATCCTGACCTTTTTAACCTGCTCGAAAGAAGGCGGGAAGAGCTTGTAAAAAGTATGAGAGAGGAGACGGAGGCATTTTTTTCGGGAAAAAGATCTATCGAAGAGGTAAGGAAAAAGTATATTAATTTTGCCTATGATCCTGATGTAAGGCACTTAAGGAGCGACTTTATTTTTCGAGCAAGTAGACTAAAAGAACTTCGTGATGTAGCACACCAGCTTTTAGAAAGACTTGAACTTCTTAGGCGTTTTACAGAGATTATCGGTTTGCAACATGAACATGCCTCTATTGCTCATGTGATTGAAAAGGTCACAGATCTTCTCGATAAGATAGAAAATCCGTTTTATCTATTTGAGCATGCCTCTCTTCACACCTATGAGAGTGCCAATGCGATCTTTAGAGAGTGCTGGGTTGAAATAGAGGAGTATCAGAAGAGGGTTGAACACTTAGAAGAAAAATGTGCCCCTTTGTTTAAACAGTCTCAGAAAAGCCTTATAGATGCTTTTTTCTATGCTCTTGATAATGTTGAGAAGATGATTAAGAGCATGGAAGGAAAGAGGCCTAATCTCGTTGCTCTTTATCGCTATGCCCTCAGGGATATTCCTGAAGAGGAACAGCTTGATAATGTCTTGCACAAGATCGATGAGATAGAAAAATGCTATCCCTTCTTAAAACCCTTTTCCTTTTTTATGCTTTTTAAGGATTTTGAAAAGTGTCTTTCCGCTATGCGAGAGGCAGAAAAGATCTATAGATCGATTGAATCGACGATTCGTTTTTCTAAAGATTTACAGATGATTAAGCTTTTTGAAGAAGGGCATATTGATACTGTTCTAGAGGTATTTGACCGTCGCTATATAATTGGAGAAAAGAGTCGAGAGTATGCGCTCGAGGCGCTTTTTGCTCATGCAAGAGAGTACAAGCTTGTTATTGACCGGGTAGAAAAAGAGGTGATGTTAGACATTGGTCTTGTCGATCGGCGTGCTCTTTTTGATATTGAAAAAGAAAAATTAGAAAAAATCCTTTCAAAAGCATTAAAGAGTGCTTTGTATCATGGAAAGAAAATCGAGAAGAAGCTCTTAGATGAAAAGCATGTCGAGGAGTTAAGTCAAGCCTTTTTCAACCTACATAAGGAGGTTGAAGCTGTAAAGGAATGGGATGATGATAAACGGCTTTTTTTCTTACGCTCTTTTTGCCATCTTTTTTTCGAGGAGCGGATCTATTTTTGTGCAAAGCATGCAAACCTTTCTGCCCTACTTGAGTATTTCACCTCTTCATGTCGCTCTTTTGCAAAAAGAGTAGAGGAGAAGGTGCAGGAAAAAGAGGGTCTTGACCCTGTTTTAGGGCCTCTTTGGGTTCCAGAGTGTTTTGAGATTAAAAAGCAGATTGAGCTCTTGGAACTTGAAGAGGAATCATATCGTTCAATAGAAAAAGGAGCTACAACTATTTTTTCTTTGTTAGAAGGGCTTTCTGGTGAGGTTCAGGAGGATCTTAAGGAAGAGAAAAAAGAGCTTATAGGCCTTTTAGAAAGGATTGGAGAGGCAAAAAGGCGCACTGCTTTTGATCATCCATTACATGTCATCCCAGGGTGTATAAATTTCTTTCGAAGAACGTAAAAATACTATATAAATTCTCTTAAGAAAAAGGAGTCATTATGAATCAGAGTCCATATGAGGTTACGCGGTCACCTTTGCTTTCTTTTGAATTTATACTGCGTCGTCTGCACTCTTTCTTAGGTTTTTTTCTCGTCCTCTTCTTGTTTGAGCATATGCTGACCAATTCACAGGCAGCCCTTTTTATCGGAGATGATGGACGTGGCTTTATCAATGGTGTTGAATTTTTGCATTCTTTGCCCTATCTGCCAATGATTGAGATTGGCCTTTTGTTCGTTCCTTTTTTCATCCACTCTTTATGGGGGGTGATTTATCTTTTTCGTTTATCGTTGAACTCTTTCCCTAGTGATGGCTCGAGACCCGCTTTATGGATGTTTTCGAGAAACCATGCCTATACTTGGCAGCGTATCTCCGCGGTAGTGATCCTCATTTTCTTGTTCTACCATGTCTACAATATGCGTTTTCATCGTTACCCTTATGAAAAGAGAACCGGAGCAGAAACGGAGTTTTTTGTCGCTGTAAAGAGCGATGAGGGTATTCGAAGTGTGGCAGCTCGATTAGATGCGAAGGTGCTTGACAAAGAGGCAGTTTCTTCCTTAGATGATGATTTGAGGTTTTGGCATTTAGCGGATGATGAGGTGCTTATTCAAGCACCTAATTTTGGTACAGCAACGCTTTTTAATGTGCGTGATGCTTTTCGTTCGACATTGATGGCGATCTTGTACTCTCTTTTTGTTATTGCTTCGGCCTTTCATGCGCTCAATGGTCTCTGGACCTTTTGTATTACCTGGGGGATTACCCTCAACGAGAAATCACGGCGTTTTGTTCGTACCGGCACAACCCTTTTAATGGGCGGTCTTATTTTTTTTGGTCTCAGTGCCATATGGTTGACACTGCGAGTTAATTTAGCGAGTTAAAGATGGCAAAGAAAAAAGTTATTATTATCGGAGGAGGGCTCGCGGGCCTTTCTGCAGCAATGCGAGCAGCAGAAAAAGGACTTTGTGTCAAACTTATCTCCCTTTCTCCTTCTAAGAGATCCCATTCAGCTTGTGCGCAAGGCGGTATTAACGCTGCCTTCAACTTTAAAAAAGAGGGCGACTCACCCCTTATCCATGCCTATGAGACCATTAAGGGTGGTGATTTTTTAGCAGATCAACCCCCTGTTGTGGAAATGTGTCTTGCTGCACCAAAGATAATCAAGATGATGCAGCGCTTAGGATGTCCTTTCAATAGGACCAAAGAGGGTAATTTAGATGTTCGTCGTTTTGGCGGCTCTCTTTTTCATCGAACTGTTTTCTGTGGCGCATCAACAGGCCAACAGCTGCTCTACAGCTTGGATGAGCAAGTAAGGCGGTATGAAAAAGAGGGATCGATTGAGCGGTATGAGCACCATGAGTTTTTACGTCTTATCCAAGATGATGAGGGGCGTGCGTGTGGTATTGTGATGATGGATCTCTTTACGTTAGAGTTGAGTGTTCTGCAAGCAGACGCTGTGCTCGTTGCTACAGGCGGTTTAGGGTTGCTATTTGGAAAGTCGACTAACTCTCTTGTCTGTACGGGTGCGGCAAATGCTCGTCTCTATATGCAGGGAATGGAATATGCGAATGCAGAATTTGTTCAGATCCATCCGACCGCTATTCCTGGAGAGGATAAGCTTCGCTTAATGTCAGAGTCAGCACGAGGAGAGGGTGGTCGTATTTGGGTTCCTGGAGATAGCTCGAAGATGATGGAGCGGCCCGACGGGACAAAAGTTCAGTGTGGAGAGACAGGAAAACCCTGGTATTTCTTAGAAGAACTCTATCCTGCATATGGTAATTTAGTGCCTCGAGATATAGCTGCAAGGGAGCTTTTAAATGTATGTAAATTAGGACTAGGAGTTGAGCAGAAGAACCAGGTCTATTTAGATCTTACACATCTTCCTGAAGAGACCCACAGAAAGCTAGAAGCTATTTTAGAGATGTATACAAAGTTTACTGGCGATGATCCTCGAGCGGTTCCTATGCGGATCTATCCAGCGATCCATTACACAATGGGTGGTGCGTGGGTTGATTACCCTGCAACAGAGGATAAGGATCGATTAGATCGCTTTAAACAGATGACATCGATTAGAGGCTGTTTTAATGCGGGAGAGTCTGACTATCTTTATCATGGAGCAAACCGTCTTGGAGCTAATGCTCTTCTTTCATGTCTTTTTGGAGGTTTGGTGGCAGCAGGGGAGATACAGAGGTATGTCGAGTCTTGTAAAGAAAGAGAAATCGATGAGTCGATTTTTGATAAGGCACTGACCTTAGAAGAGGAGAAAAAGCGGGAAATTTTAGCCCGTGATGGGGAGGAAAATGTTCATCTTCTCCACGAGGAGCTTTCGACACTTATGATGCAACATGCAAGTGTAGAGCGAAATAATGAGGATTTACAACATACGATACAAGAGATAAAGGCGTTGAGAGAGCGTTTAAAGAACATTTCCTTAAGCGATAAAGGAGATTTCTGTAATCAGACTTACATCTTTGCAAATCAGTTTGGTCCTATGCTTGAGCTTGCGCTCTGTATTGTAAAAAGTGCCTATTTACGAAATGAGTCGAGGGGAAGTCATTATAAGGAAGCATGTAAAGAGCGTGACGATGAGAAGTTCTTAAAGCATACGATTGCCTCTTTTGATCCTGATGAGCCGATTATTTCATATAGACCTGTTGATGTGCGCTATTTAAAGCCAGAACAGCGTAACTATGCAACAGCGCAAACAAAAAAGCCTGAATTTAAAGGGCTGCCAGAAAATATAGAACTGCCAGTATAGAGGAAATATGGAAAGAGAGTTTGTTTTACGTATTTTACGAGGAGTGTCCGGAGAGCAGTACTGGCAGGACTTTGCTTTTGAACTAAAGCCTTCGATGAATATTATCTCGTGTTTAATGGAGATACAGAAAGAGCCTCTTACTGCATTAGGAGAGAGGGTAACGCCAGTAGTGTGGGAGTCAAATTGCCTTGAAGAGGTATGTGGTGCATGTTCTATGCTCATTAACGGATACCCTCGACAAGCATGTACAACGCTGATTCATGAGGTGTTAGAGAAGACAAAAAGCTCGATTATTACCGTCGCACCTCTTTCAAAATTTCCCTTAGTAAGAGATTTGATGGTTGATAGGGCTATCATGTTTGAGACGTTGAAACAGGTGCATGCTTGGATTGATGTAGACAGTAGTTTTGCGCCAAATGATACGTCAAAGATTCCTCCAGAGCAGCAGGAAATCCGATATGCGCTTTCTACCTGTATGACTTGTGGCTGTTGCACAGAGAGTTGTCCGCAGATGAGAAAGTTAGGTAGCTTTTTTGTTGGCCCTGCAGCAATTGCGCAGGTAAAGCTTTTTAATATTCATCCCTCTGGTGTATTGCAGAAGAAAGACCGGCTCCATGCACTTATGGGCAAAGGTGGTATTTCGGAGTGTGGGAATGCGCAAAACTGTGTGCGAGTTTGCCCAAAGCATATTCCTCTTACCGATGCGATTGCATCGATTGGTCGCGATGTGTCCTTGCAGTTCTTAAAAGACCTTTTCAGCCTACCTGAGAGGGAGTAGAGAGGTTGATCTGGATGTGTATCAGGCTTTACACCTAAGCTAAAACCACGCACAAATAAAATCTAAGCCCTCTCTATCCAGTGAGCAGGATTCTGCTGCTCGTTAGGCTCGTACAAATAGGGCTGTTCTATTTTCTGCATCAAGTGGTCCCAGCCTACTTGCTCTTCAACCATAGAATCCAAAAAAAGCTTAGAGTATATCCCTCCATACTTGTTTGAATATGATGGATAGCCGACTCCTGCAGCCCCACCTATAAGAACTCCGTGGAATTGCTCTAACAGTAACTGAACCGTTTCAACTCTCAATTGTTTATAACTCTCATTAGGCCAGTGCGTACGTCGAGCATGCTTATCGAGAACATTACAACAGTCAAAAAGCGCTATAATGTTCCTGTACGAGTGCCTTTGCAGGCGATTGACAAGATAGTTTATAGAAATTGTATGACTATATGTTGGGCATAAGTGTGCAAATTGACTGCCACTATGGTTCTCTCCGTGACCTGAGTAGTAAAAAAAGATTGTATCTTCAGAGGTACTCTGCATCTTCTTTATTGCTTGTACCATTTTGTAAGCGTAAACGTCTTTTCCTTTGATAACAATTTGGTTATAACGCCATGAAAGCAGTTCTGCACACTTTCCCGTCATATTTTTAAAATTCTCCAAATCCTGCTTGCAGTCTAATCCTATATCTTCTTCATGCGTGCTACATACAAGTATGGCATGTAACGTAGGCTGAGAAAAAACCGAGCTTGCAATACTACATAAACCTATACATAACAGGAGTGTTTTCATCGTGAATGGATCTCCCATCTTTTAGAGTATTCCACAGACATCTTTGGGGTATATTTTTTTCCTTTTGCAGATTTTTTCATTCGTTTAAAAATTCGAGTCTTCACCTCTTTCCAGCTCTTTCCACCCTTCGACAGCTCTTGTAAAAATAGGTGTGTAAAAAGACCTCCACACTGATCCCTACACTGAAAACCTACTCCTTTTCTTGTTTTCTTTTTGTTACTAGAAGCTGTAATGCTTCCCTCTCCATAAAACAAGGAGCTCAATGCTCCTTTTCGTACAACATTTGAAAGATGCAGTCTCTTCATAGGCTGTACTTTTGAATACCTGTCCCACAATACACACTGTAAAAGTGGGCAAAAACGCCTTTTCCAAAAACCCTGAGCTATATTTTCCTCATTGTTATCCAAATAGTCATCGCTGCTGATATAAAAGAAAGCGGTATCTTGCGTTTCACATAAGCGTCCATTTTTTACTGCCACTTGTGCAAAATACTCATAGCCTTTATCCCAGATTTCATTTCCGCCATCTAAAATGATACTTGTAAACCCTTTATTAGAAGCCTTACACAGCTCTCTCATCTGCTTTTCGACTTTGTAACAGTCTTGAAGATGCATTGCATGCATCTCTGCTGTCTCACGACCTTTTCCAGGAGCAAAACATACAAGATGCACACTTCTATGCTCTTCTGGGGTAATAACTAAAACTTTCGCTCCTAGTATGGCAGGGAGTAAAACAGACAACAGCAACATATATTT
>Ga0180433_10008608_pt1 | contig 12660 bp, 19 predicted proteins | sample SS_ome_8_FD_132980 | JGI IMG/M metagenome (GOLD analysis project Ga0180433, IMG submission 132980) | Hypersaline lake sediment archaeal communities from the Salton Sea, California, USA - SS_1_D_1 metaG | ecosystem: Environmental > Aquatic > Non-marine Saline and Alkaline > Hypersaline >... | reverse complement strand
TGGATAGGTCAGCACCTGCCACGTCTCGCATTGAACGCAAAAGATCTCAAATTCGGCATAATCCGAGTTCTCCATCTCAAGAGATATGCCGGCACCTGAGACCTCTGGAGTCGACGTCGTGCGCACCATGCCTTTGGTAGACTCAGTGTTCATAAAAGGGCTCTCGAGCGTACGGCTGCCGATCTGGTTCGATATGGAAGGGTTTGCGTCACGATCCTTTTCGTCAATGATTACAATATCGGCAGATACTGTGAGAACGCCAGATATGGTTGCCCGGCCGACAAGGTGGAGAGGCGACCGACCAAATCGGCAGAGAAGTGCTGTCTCGGTTTTGGTCGTCTTAATCAAATCTCTGATAAATCGATTGTCGTCTTTGAGTTTTTCAAGCCGCACCCTGGACCAGTTGCCGGCTTTCTTCTCTGTCTCGAAAGAATAGATCCCCTCGATATGCCTTGTACGGACTGCGCCGGTGTGATCCTGGAAGATGTATGGCTCCTCAGCGTACTTGATCAGCTGAGCCACGACCCAGTGCTCGAGCACCCACGTCATGCCCTTCTGTGAAGGCTTGCGAACAACCACCTTCGGCCGATTGTCGTTCAGGATGTCGATCTGCCATTCACGTCCAGAAAACGAAATGGGTTGCTGCTCATGCTGGAAGTCTTCAACCAGCTGTCGAACAATCGATCTGTCCTTGTCTTTGATGGATCTCAAAACAGTCTTTAGCAGCCTGGTCCGAAATTCTGAAACCTTGCCGACAAACTTTGCCGGCGTAAATGTGCCCCTCCTGGCAGCCACGTCTGCAGCATCACATTTCTTGCAGTAGAGATAATAGCCGTCCGGCCGGCTGCGATCGACCTTGAAGTTTCCCTTGGCTAAGCCGAAAAATCCGCACTTTCGACAGCTCTTCTTGTAATCCGGGTCTTGCTCTTTGTTTTTGTTGATCGCAGCCCATGCCTGCTGATCTTCCAGCCTGGCTTTCTTGCATCTGGACTGCCCCGGGGAAAACTGATCAATCGGGTGACGTTCCTTGCACGCCGCACACCATTTGGTTAGTTCTTCTGGCATAGGATCTACGGCATCGTAAGCATCAATCTGTGAACGATCGCATCGATGATATCCGGCTCGCCCCTGAAAAGGATCGCCATTGCCAGAATGAAAATCAGGATGCATCTTAGCGCCATTATGCCAACAATTCTGTCGTCAATCTCCATCATTTCCTCCATCAAGAATATAGGCTATTCCGATCGCGCCCAAGAAAATGGCGCAACATATGGTCAGCGGCGCTATGCAAATAATGGCAAGCGCCGTCGACACGAATGGGTTGATCGTGACCCTTCTTTCCATCACCAAGCCTCCATGAAAATGACCTTTATCAGGGCTGCCACGAGAAACACTGGCCACCACAGCTTAATCCATGATATTCGCTTTGGCGGGGCCAATAATAGTCTGGTCTCCCTGTTGCCTATCCACCAACTCATATCAAGGGGAATGTCGCCTTTCTCCATCGGCCGGTACTCGACACATGGGCAGCACAGTTCTCCGCTCTCTGTTACGCCGCACCTGGTGCCGGCACCAACCACATATTTACACCTTTTCATCGCCTCTTCGTCTGTAATCATTTATTGTACCCTCTCATACAAAAACTGAAAGATATGATCACGCCTTTTACGGGGAAAATTCCACTCCTGAATCTTCTTGAATTCACATGGCACCTTCGAAACTATATCTTTCTTATTGAAAAAATAGTTTAGGAAGCCATTGCCCTGGTCATGTACGCCATAAGTTGGCCCGAAAGTGCCATAAGTTGAAAAAAATACAAACTTGCTGGATACACGGCAAGCTTCTTTTATCACCTTGACATGATCGTCAACATGCATCAGGATGCCGGCGCAAACGACGAAATCGTAGGATTTGTCTCCGAATATCATCTCCATGGCGTTTCCGACCACAAATCTTTCACGCCGCATCTGACGTGCCCTTTGGATGATGTTCGGGGTGATGTCAATGCCAAGGTAGTTCCCGAGATAGCCTTCGCACCGAATTGCGTATACTAGCCACCCATCACCACATGCCATATCAAGAACGTCCGAATTTTCTGTGGTACTACGGACAACGACATCAACCGTGTTTTCCCTGAAATCCAGGGCGCCCTCCGAGTATTCACACGAAAACTTGTCGCCTAGTCGTTCCCAGGCGCTTGGATCATATTTAACCATACTGGTGTCCTTATTGCTGTGAGAATAGTGTGGGCCGGTCTCTCTCGAAACTCAGGCACGGCATTTCTGTAGGCATAATATCGAAGCCACGCTCCTGTAACAATGGCAATGTTGCTAAGCTTCGCAACTGTCGTTTCTATCGGTGTCAACCGTTGGCCTTTTACCTGCTGTAAAATTAACCGAGATGCTACCATAGCCCCCTCTGCTGTGTTCGCTTTTTCAGCCGCGGGATGGCTTCGCTGCAATCAAGGTCGATCCCCACCCAGTCATACCCAAGCTTCTCACAGGCGATCCCGGTAGTGCCGGATCCAAGGAATAGATCCAGGAACATGGCGTTCTCCGGCGGCGCAAGCATCTTTGCCAGGTACTCCATCAGCGCGATCGGCTTGATTGTAGGGTGCTTGCTGCCGTCGCGCTCAGACTTGGAGACCTTGGCGATGTAGAAAAACCGGCTGGCGCCGCCGGTATCTCTGAAATCGTGCGTCTTCCTTATCCCGCCCCAACTCATTGGCTGATCCGGTACCTTTCTGTAAACAGGCTCGTTTGGGTTACCGTCGGAGCGAGTTGAAAATGTATCACCAGATTGTTCGTTCAGCTCTCTGACAGGGCAGCCCGGCACACACCTGTCGTCGCACTCCGGCGAATGGCTGAGGATCACGTTGGTCGGCCAGCGACCATTGTCAGTGGTGCCGACAGCCTTGGAGCTTTGAAGGCTGCCGTCAACGCGCCCTTCAAGAGACGACCCATCGTACTCAACATCTTCCCGCTGTTCGTGAACCTCTCTCTTTGGCCTACCGCCAGGTTCGGACGTCGGTATCCTTGAAGCATCGATGTTGATCCCGGCCAGGCCATGTGTCAACGCGTTGTTGACAAACGTCCCGTCGACCGGCTTCATGGCAACCACGATCGGCTCATAGGCCGGCTTCACGGCCGTGCCGTATCCTGTCCATTTCTTCGCAGCTTCTACCAACTCCCTGTCGTTATTTTCGCCTTTCTCTGCCATATACGACCCAGGTCCTGCGCCGGAGCTGCCAGGCTTGTACCTGCCGTGGTTTGGACTGGTGGGGTCAGGTCTACCTTGCGGGACTCCGCGCTCCACTTTGTCGATAGCCCTGGCAATGTCCAGGCTTTTCGGGAAGCCAGTCGCGTACCACCATTGAAACGTATCTCGGATCTCCCAGCCGGCATCCTCTATGCCGGACATAAGCCTGTGGTGTGTTCGAGATCCACCAAAAGCAAGCATGAAGCCGCCTGGCTTGCACACCCTGAAAGCCTCCTTCGCCCAACTATAGTGCCACTCCTCTATCAGTTTGCCCACAGACCCTCCATAAGAAGCTGCACTAGAAAATCGTACTTTAGACCTGCCACCTGGCGTATCATTTGTTTTGTAATTTGGATCGCCCGGCTGCCGTGTGTCAAGCTTGTCCCACTTCTTGCCCATAAACTCCAAGCCGTACGGGGGGTCTGTCAGGACACCCGTGAAGTAGTTGTTGGGAAACTGCTTGAGCACGTCCCGACAGTCCCCCTTGTAGACCTTGCCGTGATCTGTCGATAGAATAGGTGTCATGTGCCGTCACATAAGACTTGGAGAGCGAGAAGCGCCGTCATCACAAAGAAGATGCACCATCCGTGAAACTCCATGGTACCCACAGCATATGCAACAGAAACGAGCCATGCTGCAGTGGTAAACAACACTCGCTGCAAAAATGTCGCGTAATATATGAATATGATCCTCTCCACCAAATCAGTCATAAGCGTCAGATATCCTCCTCGTCAAGGTCTATATCGTCACCATCCATTGGCTGCCGCGGCCGTCTTACCTCGGCAACTTCTCCCTCCTCAATAATCACCTGGCATTCATCGCCGGTACCTACACGTTCGAGCCATACCTGGTGGCCAGACTCTTTTGCCATTTTTGCGATCATCGCTATGCTATCATCGTCAAGCCGGCACCCGTCCCTGATCAGAACGATCTTGAGCTTCGGGTTCTTGGCAATCGCCATTGCCAGGGACACCCGAAGCTGAGCTGCGCTTGATGCTTGTTTGAACGGAATGTCGTTGAGCATCACAATGTCGTCTTTGAAAGTGAGTCCGTCGACCGGGAACTTGGCTTCCTGTAGCTGCGTTTGCTTCTCGTCGTCTATTGCCTGGATCTTGTCGGTAAGCTTACTGGCGGTTGACTCTGCCTCTGTAAGCAGCTTTTTCGTCTCACGGTATTCCTGATTGGAACGCACCTTCTTGTTGGTTTTTTCCAGCTCTTGAAGTTGCTGGTCGATCTCGGCCTCATCCTTGTCTTTTAGAGATTTTACAGACTCTAGCGCCTGTTCGTGTGCGGATATGGCCTGATCAAGGTCTGCCTTCTTCCGTGCAAGCTCCAGCTCTAGGGCACGTATCTTCTTTTCATCTTGCTCGATATCCTTCTTGCTTCTTTCTATGGCTTCTTGCTGAGTATTTATCCTTTCCCTTGCCTTTTTGTTGGTCTCATTGTGATCGCTGCGGCTTTTTTTCTCGGCGAGCAGCTTTGCAATAGAAACCTCTTCCGTTGGGACCGCCGGCAACAGCGTAAGGCCTTCCAGCTTCGACTTGAGCCTCGTAACTTCCCGGTTGACTTCTGTGCGATCATCATATATCTTTCTGCGCTTGCTGTTCAACTCCTGGAAATCAAGACCAACAAGATCCCTTAGCATTTCAAACTGCTGTGGCGCATCCAGGTTGACAAACTCCTGCGGGTCGAAGGACAGCTTTCCGATAAGCTCATTTAAGATTTTCTGCGGGGAATTCAGCGGCCTACTTAGGCCTCGCTCGCCCACCTTTCTCTTGACAACAAGAATATCCGACTTCTGCGAGATCCGGCGCTCGACCACAAGAGTCCCAAGGTCACAAACCATCCTGGCCTTCTTCTTACCGGATCGTACGGGCTTTCCTGGAATCGCAGCCTTGCCAGCAAGTGCCCACTCGATGGCGTCCAGTGTGCTTGACTTGCCCTGCTCGTTCCTGCCGCCGATAACCACTAGGTTGTTTTCTGGATCCGGCTCTATGGTGATGGCCTTTAGGATCTTGACGTTCTCTGCTTCAAGTCTTACGATGTGCATGCTATGTTCCTTTCAAGTGTGATGGTGGGGGCGGCTGGAATCGAACCAACAGGCCTTTCGGCCACGGATTTACAGTCCGGTAAGCTCACCACACTGCTCAACGCCCCCCTATATATCCTCTTTATCCAGATCGATTTCCTCTGCGATTTGATCACGCCTCAAGCGCGCCTCTTGGATAGTCTTCGTGGCATCATCTTCAAGCATTACTTGAGTTTCTTCGCTTCCGCTGTAGTTGTCGATCAGGTCTTCCGTGAGGTCAAACGCCTCTCGAATCCTCGGGCGATTGGCCATGCTCTCCACGAACAACAGCTCAAACTTCTTTCTGTCGAGCTGCCTGAGCGCGGCATCTATCGAAGCTTCCCACATCTCATAACCACGTTCCGGCGCGATTATATGCTCTGGGGAGTCGTATGCTGCCTTGATTTCTGTCAACACGCTGTCACGAACTTCATGCAGGGTGGACTTTACTATCTTCCCGGCATCCGGCAAGAACTTGCGCACAATGTGATCGGCCAACAAGATCAGCTGTTTCTCGTAGGCCTCCATCACGCCAAGCGCGTCCTTTTTGATGGTGTCGCTCTGCTTTAGCAGCTCCCTGGCAGCGTTGACAGCCTGCTGGCCACTGCCGTACGCTCCATCGTCTACAATCTTTTCCAGCTGGAGGATTACCTTCTGTGCCAGACGTGTTGCATAGTTGTTGCCGGCGATGCCTTGCGGATGTAATGGTTCTGGCTTGAATTCGTCTTCTACATCCCCCTCTTCTCCGGCTATCCCTGCAATCTCTGCGTTTCTTACCTCTTCAAGGTGTTGCTTGATCCGGGTCTGGATCGATTGCAGGTTGCCGCCAAAGACCTCGGCAATCAGCGCCTTGGATAAATGCTGACAAAGCACCAGGAGCGTCGAGTTCTCCATCTCCTTGATCGGCGCTTTCTTTATAAGTGTGGTGTCCTTGCTGCCTTTCAGGTAGCTCCGAATAACGGCACCGACTTCTTTGACCGTTAAGCTAGGCAATTTTTAGCTCTCCCTTTATCCAGTCAATTGTGCGAACCATGCCAACATTAAGACCAATCTTGGGTTTATATCCAAGTCGCTCAAACGCCCTGCTGATATCCGGCCTGCGAGCCAGAACGTCCTCATAGCTGGCATTGTCTTTCATGTACGGGACATGCTTAATGGCAGAGGTAGACCCTGTAAGCCGGATAACCTTCGCAGCAAAATCGTTCATCGATATTTCATGGTCCGGGTTGCCAAGATTGAATATCTGGTGGTTTTCGTCAGACTCCATTAGGCTGATCGTGCCGTCAACGACGTCATCAACGTACGAGAAGCACCTGGTTTGCTCACCGGTGCCATGCACCGTAAGGGGTTCACCATTGAGTGCCTGCTGAACAAAGACCGAGGGGGGCCCGGCGCGCCAGGTCAGTGACATGTATGGGCCATAGCTACCAAAATACCGGACGATGTTAAACTTGAGATACCTTGACAAAGAGTACAGCAACTGCTCGCACCACATCTTTGAAACGGCGTACGACCAGCGCGACACCCACGGCGGCCCAATAATGGAATCAGAGTCTTCAAAGAACTTGCTCTGTTTACCGTACACGTCGGACGTCGACGCGTAGATAATGCTTGCGTTTCTCTTGAGGGCTAACTGAACAACTGCACGTATACTCTCAACGGCTGAAATCAACACTGCCGATGCACTGCCATCTCTCGGGATCTTTTTGCTTGCCAGATGAACTATTCTATCAACTATTGGATAATGCGACCCAGGCTGTTCTCTACCAAGATCGATTTTCCAAAAGTCTTTCACCCTAGTGTCCAAATACTGCTCTTTGCCAACCTCCAGGTTGTCAACGCCATACACTACATAGCCTTTGTCCAACAGCGCACGGGACAGGTTCGATCCGATAAAGCCGGCAATGCCGGTGATTAGGATTCGGTTCATCTTGACCATCCTGGAAGTCTTGGTGACCCGTCAGCATGTCTCGGAAGTCTGTCAAGAACGTCGCTTTTTTCAAGGGTAATGCCGGATAGGGCTGCCTTTATCTCTTTGACTTTTTCCAGGTACGCCTCTGATAGCGGAAGGGAAGGGAGCCCACCAAAAAGAATCAGCCCATTTTGTATCTGTAGCTTTTCCATCATGGATGCATGGTCATTATAGACAGGGCTGATAATCGGCACAAACCGATAGCCTATCTGGTTCGATTGTTCCCCCTGAAACATCTGAACAAGCATAGGATAACCCATTGTGACATGATCCTTCTGTTTTGGGTCACGGGTGAGATCTTCGCAGATCACATCGCCGATTCCGATAACTCGGAAGATCTTAACCATCGTTTTGCCTCCTGCCTACTTCTTATCTGATTCAAGAATGTCATCAAGCTGCTCGACTGCCAGGGGATAATAGGACGCCGGGTCTTTAACAACAAACAGGGTATAGGTTTCTGGATCTCCTATCAACCCGGCTCTTTCTGGATGCGGGTCGTGAACCATCTTTCCACGGCGCCACACCACGCTATGTTGATGCTTTCGCTCTGTGCCCCTTGGGGATTGACCAGTAGCGATCACGTACATCTGAGACATCTGCCCATCTGTCGTATCGATCGCGTTCACGTCAAGACATATCAGTCCAAGGGGATCAAAGAACTCGTCCACCAAGAAATCGAACCTGTCTGGCCCGTCTGCCATAAAGTTCGGGACGTCTTCCAGGGCCAGGTCAAATATTGATGCAACACAGGCTCGAAAGCAATCGCCACGCTTGAAGTCAAAAATCTTCTGATCAACTGGTGTCATGTGTTTCCTCCTAACTGTTCATAAAGATCTGTTCATATTTGGCCGCAGCCTGTTCCTGAGTACAGGCATAGAGCTTCCCATCAAGAAGAAATTTCTTCCCCCATAGTACACGCTCATTGTAATTTTTTGATAACAAATTCTCGATCTTAACGGACATATCTTTTGCATTGTTATCCTCTGCAAAAGATATGGACTGACCAAACAACTCCACGATATCCTCATGCCCATACGAAAGCACTGGCGTTTTGCATATCAGCCCCTCGGCCGGCGGTATTCCGTTCCACCCTTGCAACATCAGCCTTGCCCGTTTAATCCACATCCATTTTTGCGCGCCATATGCAGAGGCTGCATGAATGGCTATTCCATGTTCCTCGCAATATCTCCCGAATGTCTTGATGTTCTTTGGTTTGCCATATCCAACAACCACCCACGGAGGCCTGATCTCTGGATGCACCATCGCCATGGCTTCCGCCAGCTTCATTATTCGCTTGTTTGGCGCAATCCGGGAGACCGTCACAATGTAGTTTCCACGCTTGTAAACCTCTGGAAGTGTGAGCCCATACCTGGCATCAACACCACAACTTATCCTATGGCAATTCTTCATCCCCCGGCCATCGAACAGCACGCGCTGAATGGTGTCTATCTGGTTCTGGCCATTCACTGAACAGCTGTCAGCTTCGTACGCGGCAGACATCCACGATCTGTAGTAACTTTTCCACGCCTCGATGTCTTGGTCATTCAATGGATCGACACCCCAGTTATCAGCAAAATCTGCGCCGATCCTCCAATAACCAACGCCTTCAAGGTGTATGTGCACTTTTGCACCAATCGCCCTGGCAAGCTTTACTGCGTCCCACGAGTTTTCGCCTCCACCACGAACCCAATCAATCGACCCACGCTTGACTTTTTCGATCTTTGGCATTGCAAAATGGACATCATGACCTCGCAACACCAGCTCTTGCCCGAGCGTCCAGGTCAACTGCGTAGATAGGATGTTCGGAGGGTCTTGATAGAATAGGATTCTCATGTCTTTCTTCCACCAGGCCCACCAAAGACCCACCTTGGATTGACCGACTTCACCCTGATACCGACCGATTCAAGCAGTCCGGCTGAAAGCTCTTTCGTGGGATCTGCCCCAAGTGCCTCACAAAGCCCCTTAATCCTTTCCGATAAAAGCACCGAGCTGGAAAGATGAGACTCGTCCTGCTTGGTACAATAATCCATAATCTTTGTACGTATTTCTTTTTCGGTTAGCATATAGTTCTCCATCCAATTCCGGTCTTGGTATTTCTCGCGCAATGATACAGCGAGTCACAATCCGGTATGTCTGTTGATTTCGCCGGACAAAAAATCCAGTCTCCCTTGGTTAGTAAGGTTGCCCCACAAAAAGGACAGTTTTTACCTGGTTGGATCTCGTCGACAAATTCATACTCTGGTGTGTATTTCTCTAGCAACTTGATAATGTCGCCAAAGTATGAATCATGTTTTTGTGTGCAGCTCATATCCACTACAATGAAAGTTTTTGTCGGTATATACGAAGTCGTGCATCTCGAGACCTGGTGGCGGAGAATACCTGCACGGCCTAAGTTCTATCAGTCCCTTGCCGTGGGTATTCCCCCTCTGTCTGAAATCCGTGATCTTAGCCCAAACACGAGCCTCATAGTCCTGCCAATGCTTGCACATCTCGCATCTGTCGAGACTTTTTACAATGCTATCCATTATTGCATCCTCAAAAACCAGTTTGCACGCTTGCCGTCCTTGAACTCGTCATAGCTGACAACGCTCAGATTGTGTTTTTTAATCTCTGCCCAATAATCGTGGGCAAAGCAATGCTCTGCGAGACCGTCCGGGCCGCCATTGTACGTGGCAATATAGAAGAACCCCCCGCAGACGCGAACGTGCTCGGCAAAACACACAGCGAAGTCTTTCGGCGGCACATGCAAGAAAACAGAGAACGATATTACCAGATTGTAATATCCATCAACAATATGGTCGAGCGTTTTGCCATCCCACAACGCCGGGAAGATTCCGGTTCTCCTATAACACTCTTCCCGCATGGACTGGACAATGTCGAACATAAAGTAAGATCTGTGGTTCAGCAGCCCTTGCTCGAGAAGAAACTGAAAGATCCTGCCATAGCCTGTCCCGATCTCACAAATACAGCCTATCGGATCAACATAGTGTCGGACAAGCTTCGCCAAGTTCGCCAGCTCGTCTGATGTGTCAGCAGAGACGCGATAGTTTTTGCCACGCTCTTGCCAGTATGTTTTTGGATCGTACATTCTCCATCTCCTCGATTCGCATATTCGCCATCTCTACAATTCGCATATTCGCCATCTCTACAAGAGGATCAAAAGTAGAGTAGTCTGCGCATGGACAATTGGCTTCTTGCCATCCGTCCGTTACGCCGCAACGATTGTTAGATTTAAGATAAACACATGGTATCATACTCGGTACCCCAATTGGTTCACCAACGGTGCATACTGTCGGATCGCATTGCGAATGCCATGCAGATCCACATCCGTGAACAGTTCGTCCTGGTTGCGATTCTCAAGGTTATCCAGCCTCTCTACGTCGTACTCTGCGCCGCCAAGCAGAGAGCAAAAGTACATCAGCCGATACTTGGTCTCCGAAACAAGGTGCTCATACCAGAAGATATTCCGGTGGCCAAGATCCAGAATGATCTGCGCCATCATGTTCCAGATCTCGGCCTGCCGGCCCAGACGATCGTTTGCCCGAAAGGAGAACTGAGAATAGCGCAGCCACTTCCCGTCGCCACCTTCCCAATCGTCTGGCATCACGTGATACTCGTTGATATTCTCAGGGTTCTTATTCCAGGATGCTATCGCATACACAGGATTGCGAACCACGGCAAACACCTTATAGCCGTAGGTCTTGATAGTGTCCATCTGGCTCAGATACGGCCAGTTAATCTTTGACCCGATAAACAGTGGCTTGTCACGATCATAAGGCACAACGTAGCCACTGAACCGGTGCTCCTGGTACTGCGTGTCGGTGATAAGCTCCCCCGCAACATCAACATCCATTGGTATACTCATGTGGTGATCAATGCGTCGCTCTGTCCACTGGAAAAACTTCGGCAAGTTCGGAACGTCATAGGCCTCCGCGACCTCGTTCATGCAGACGACGTTCGAGACCTTGTTGGCAAGATTACACATCAGTGTTGTACCGCTTCGTGGTATCCCGGTAAGAATAAAATATTTTGCCATCAGCTCTTCCTATTTCCGTAGGTTATTATTGTATCTGTTTCTGCCTTTGGCGGATAAACAATCTTGGCCGGTATTCCAATGACAGTCGCGCCGTCCGGGACGTCTTTTGTCACGACCGCATTCGCTCCGACCAGAGCATTTTCTCCGATGGTCACTCCTTCATTGATACAAGCGCCGTGTCCGATTCTGGCGCCACGCTTGATTGTGGGCCCCCTGAATTCCGACCAGTGCTTGTTGGGATCTCGGTTCATGCTGTTGTCGTTCGCCGTGCTTACCAGCATCCCGATAAACACATCATCCTCGATAATGGCGTTCCCGGTAATGTGTACATTGTCGAGAATCTTGACGTTGTTGCCAATTCGGCTGTTGGCGTTGATCGTCACGCCCATGGAAATATTGGTAAGGCTCCCTATGGTTACAGCCTCGCGTATTCCAACATTGTCACATATCTGTGTCAGATCTCCGATTTTGACGCTCTTGTAGATCACAGCGTTTGCTCCTATCACGCACATCGTTCCGATATCGACAGGTTCCAGCGATTCTGGATCAAAACGTTCAATGGTGGCGCCATTCCATATCGGAGGCCTGCCTATCACTGCTCCTGGCATTACAACTGTACCGTGTCCTATCTTTGTGCCAATCGCAACTATCGCCTGGTTTGAAATTTGTATACCTCTGAAATCGTAAAGCATCTCTAATCCCCCATCGTCTGCCAATAAAGGTCTTCGAGTTTGAAAAATCTACAACCATGACCAAGCATCCAACTAAAAATAGACTTTGCCATCATTGCGACACCGTGCCCGGCTTGCATATGTGACCTGAGCTCTTCATCGCCGACAGATGTCAAGTCGTGATAATGCCTTGTGACGTCCCTAAACTCAGCGTTTATCGAATTCAAGTAGAATAGCATCGGGTGAATTGAAAATATCTTGAGGCCAGGCGTCTTGCTCCACGCCATCGTATCTCCCATATTCGTGGGGTTACCACCCATCTCCAAAAATGTGCCGTCCTCCCACCCATACGGGAATTCAACCATGCCATTATACATGGGCGTTACTTCTGCCCATTGAATATGCCATAATAACTTTGATACATCGTATTTGATAACATTGCATCGATAAAGCGCATCGTAAACATCTCGACCGCATTCATTCCTGTGAGACCGCGAACCAATAGCCGTGGGATACTCAGCTAATATGTATTCAATTGAATCTGTATAGTCGTCAGCGCAAGAACGAATCTTGAAATTTGGGTGTATGGCAATTTCTATCGACGGGAGATGTTCTATCGATTTAATGTAATCTGAAAAATGCGTCATAAAAATGG
>Ga0180433_10008607_pt1 | contig 12660 bp, 13 predicted proteins | sample SS_ome_8_FD_132980 | JGI IMG/M metagenome (GOLD analysis project Ga0180433, IMG submission 132980) | Hypersaline lake sediment archaeal communities from the Salton Sea, California, USA - SS_1_D_1 metaG | ecosystem: Environmental > Aquatic > Non-marine Saline and Alkaline > Hypersaline >... | reverse complement strand
TCAGCCGAACGACGGGGGTCGGAGTCACCGTGTCGACTTGGGCGAGGCGCCAGTGGTAGGCGTTCCGGAAATCGCCGGACTGTGGTCCGGCTGAAGCGATTTCGGGGACGCCGCCGGACTGTGGTCCGGCTGGAGCGGTCTTGGGGGCGAAGCGGTGCGATCATGCCCCAAACCTTCACCGAAGGCTCACCGATTGCTCACCGATGGGGGGGCGATTTTGTGGTATACTGCCCCCAGCATCGTCTAGAGGGCCATTCCGATGGCACCGCGACCTGCCAGAATTGGGCGGGGATGTTACTCAAAAAACGGAGGCAAGAAATGGCAAGAACATATTGTCCCAATTGTGATGCCGTCATCAGTGTGGAGAGTCCGCGCGTCGGTGACACGACGAAGTGCGGCGACTGCGGGGAGGAGCTGGAGATCATCAGCGTGAACCCGTTCGAGGTCGATTTCCCGCTGGACGACGACTGGGACTACGACTACGACGACGAAATAGAAGACGAAGACGACGAAGAGTAAGCGCTGAGTGCGTCTCGACGCAGTAGATCGCGTCACATTCGTTGGGGGCGCCCCGTCTTTAGGAGACGGGGCGCTTCTTCGTCTGGGCGTGGCGCACGCGCCGCACGGTGGTGGAGGTCCGTCTACTCCAGTCCCAGCATCTGCTTGACCTTGCGATAGTCGGGGGCGAACATGCCGGGCGTCTTCGGCATCCTTCTCTGCATCTGCGTGGCCTCCTCGATCAGGTCCAGGACCTGCCGGCGGCCCTCGGGTGTCTTGACCGCCTCGCGGGGCGTCAACCCACCCAGCGCCGGGATCGATTCGTTGATCCACTGGCGCAGTATTGTCTCCTCCACTTCGGCGATGACCTCTGGGGGTGGCATCGGTCGGGCCGATTCCCTGGGCTCGGCGCGTGGCCTGGGTTCACGAAGCGCCTGACCGGCGTCCTTCGTCTCGGTTGCGACCAGGCGGATCCGATCTGCCAGAAGCTGCTCCAGCCGCCGGCGACAGTTGTCCAGCCGTTGCTGCGACGTGGCTTCTATCTCCAGGGTGGTCGGGGTCAGCGTCAGGTGCGCCAGGACGCGGTGGCCGAGGGGTGGGGGTTGCCCGGATGCCTGGGCGCGCGTTTCGAGCCACGGAAACTCGAACGATCCGTCCGGTTCCGGTTCTTCGTCTTCTTCGATGTCGAAGTCATCCTCTTTCCCCAGGATTTGGAGGATCTCCTGTGCTGCGGTGTGCCGGTACTGGGCGCTGGCGAAGGCGAGCGCGTCGCCCTCGGGGGTGACGAGCTGAACGCCGCCGGTCGGGCGACGGGGCTCGGGCTTTGGTTTTCGCGAACGCTTCCGCCGTCTGCGTCGTCTCTTGGTCATGGGTTACCTCGCTCCTTCGTGCTATTTCTTATCGTGGCTGTGTGCCGGTTCCGTCTTTCGCTAATCTGGATCGTTCTGTTCAAAGCCTTCTTCCGCGATCAGGACCTGCAGCGCGAAATCGCGAAACTTGCGCAACAGAGGCAGATCTTCTTGAAGGTACTGGTACAGTCTCTCCACATCCACGTCCCAGTAGAGGTGTACGATGCGATTGCGAAAGGCCACCATTCCCATCATTGCTTCGCCAAAGGAGGTGTCCAGGTAGCCGGCCTCCACGAGGAAACGATATGGGTGTGTTTCAAATGAGTTGAGCGTTGTTTGTAGTGCGCGCTTCAGCGCGCTTTTACGGCGATAAATCGCCCACTACAAACCAGATTTCAACCGAGATGAAATGCACCCAAACGATATACGTCGCGGCTTTCTTGGAGCTGACCCAGTCGGTAAACGGAAACGATGTGGGCTGCAACGTCGGTGCAGCTCTCTATAGCAAGCCTGGAAGGCACGCTCCACCGCTAGCTGGCGTGTGAAGTCACTCTTGAAGTTCTCTGGTGTAATTCCCTGCTGCTTCTCTAACTCGGCGATGTACTGCTCTAACCTTTGCAAGCGCTGCCTGATAGTTACACTTCTACATCACGATCGATAACCCGATTAACCAAATCCTATTATACTCGACTGTGCCGTTGTGGGTGAGTCCTCGCGTTGGGTCAACGTTCGATCTCTCCATCTGCCGTCTCGTCCTCAGGCGGAGTTCTCTACTTCACGACTGCCGCCAGATTGAAGGCCTGCTGTTGGCTGGGGATCGACTCCACCCGCCGGCCGGGGCCGGACGTGCGAAGCAGGTCGAGCAGTTCGTCCTGCGTGTACAGGGTATAGTCGCCGATGCCCAGCTTCTCGCCCAGTTTGCTGACCGCCCGGTTGAACAGGTGGTAGATGGTGTAGGGCCGTGGCCTCAGCCCGGGACCAAAGGCGTAGCGACGCAGCGATCGCTCGCCGTGGATGACGGCCAATACGCCACCAGGGTTGAGGCTGGACACTGCCGACCGCAAGGTGGACAGCGCCCACATCCGTTTGACGTACAGGCTGCGCTTGAAGAGCACGACGTCGAGGCCCCGGCCGTCCGGGAACCGGTCGCGCAAGGACGAGAAGAGTTGGGCCTCGGCTGCACCGCGCACGAGTATGACCCGCTGGGCGGCTACGGCGTCCGCTAATCGTCTCCGAACTTGCCGCAGCATCGCGGCATTCACGTCGATGGCAAACACCCGGGCCGCCCCTCTGTGCAGAAACTTCTCTGTCACCACGCCCGGGCCGCAGCCACAATCGGCCACCTGGGCCCCTCGCGTGCGATCTCCCAGGTAAGTGAAGAGGTCCTCGTCTAACCGGTGGGCGATGTCATTGTAGCATCGCTCGTAGAACGGCGCCGCAATGTGCCAACTCCAATATCGATGGTCTCCTATGTTCATCTTGTGTGCTACCTCGTATAGGCGGTGGGGTGTCTCTGGGGGCAATCGTTCTGTTGTCCAGGTACCTGGCTCGTTTGGGCTTTTCCAGTTTCTAGATCATCTTATAGTATAGCACATGGCTGGTTGAAGCACAAAGCTAGCTGGCGGCGCCGTCGTATCTCAAACCCTCGCCAATCGCTCTCCATCTTTCAGAGTCCAGACCTGACAGGTTTCCGTAGGAGCCGCATATTACGCGTCTTTTATGCCGTCTTCATCAAACCTTCATATACGTGTAGTATGATTCGGGCGTGAAAGACAAAATGAGAACAATCAAGGAGACGATGAGATGAACAAGGCTAAGCTGAACTATATGTTGGATGCGGTGATCGGCGTGGCGTTCCTGGTTTCGGCCGTGACCGGGGTGGCGTTCCTGCTGATGGGCTCCGGCGGCTACCAGGGCGGGCGGAACCCCAATTTCGGGACGTCGCTGCTGGGTATTGCCCGCGAGACGTGGAGCGATCTGCACACGTGGGGCAGCCTGGTGATGATCGCGGGCGTGGTGGTGCACCTGGTGCTGCATTGGAAGTGGATCGTGTGCGTGACGAAGAATATGTTGCCCGCGCGGCCGCGGCGGACGCAGGAGAGCTGCGAGGTGGCGGCGTAGGGTGGGAATAGAGATTGGAGGCTTGAGATGTTGAAGAAAGTTCTGGGGTACGGTGCGGTTGGTTTGTTGGCGGTGGCGTTGGTGGGTGGGATGGTGTACATCCTGGCGCGACCGGTGGAGGCGGAGGCGCAGGCTGAGCGCGGGCCGCTCGGCGGGCAAGGGCAGGGCCGCGCGGCGGTGGAGTCGGGCACGGGGTACCGCGGCGGCGGGGCGGCTGAGGTCGGCGGCCAGGGTTCCGGGCGCGGTCAGCAGGGAGAGGGCCGCGGGTCCGATGGCAGCGGCAGCAACGGCGGCGGGGTGTACGGCGGCGGCCAGGGCTTTGGCGGGGGCGGCAACGGCCGTGATGGAGCCGAGGGTGCCGGCGATGGCGTCGGGCTGGATCATCCGGCCGAGACGTGGATTACGGTGCGCGGCACGGTGGTGGCCTTCGACGACGATCTCGTGATTGAGACGGCCGAGGGCGAGATGGTGCTTCACGTGGGGCCGAGCTGGTACTGGGACGAGAACGGGATCGCGCTGGGCGCCGGGGACGAGGTGGAGCTCAAGGTTTTCTACGACGGCGATGAGTTCGAGATTGGTTGGATCGAGAACGTGACGGCCGGCGGGGAGCTTCAGATGCGCGACGAGACGGGCCGCCCGTTTTGGGCTGGGCGAGGGCGGCAGGGGAAGTAACGCCTGAGCACAGGCCATCAACTGACAGCGGTGATGCTGGTGGACAGCGTCACCGCTGTTTTGTGTACTGCCCGTCACTCTTCACGCCATTCTGATGGCACGCATTCCGATGGCACGCATTCCGATGGCACCCATTCCGATTCAAAAGGGCCATTCCGATGGCACCCATTCCGATTCAAAAGGGCCATTCCGATGGCACCCATTCCGATGGCACGCTCCGGCACCCAAGCCGGCCGATAAGCCGGGTTCTGTCCCCCGACAGCGTCGGGGTGGCGATCATCTATCTGGGGCGGCGGTTGCCCGCCGCCTCTCGCGGCCTACCCGGGGCTTTGACGGGACGGGCCGCCCCGCGCCCGCCGAAGCGGGTCTGGCCCCTGCTTGGCCTTGCTCCCGGTGGGGGTTACCTGGCCGCCCGTGTCACCACGGACGCCGGTGGTCTCTTACACCACCTTTTCACCATCACCAGTGGCCGACAGCCAGCCCACAGTGGCTGGCTGCTGTACCCTGGCTGTCTGCTTTTCTGTGGTCCTCTTCCGTCGGGTCACCCCGCCTGGGTGTTACCCAGCACCGTGCCCTGTGGAGCCCGGACTTTCCTCGCCCCGTCGCCGGGGCGCGACCGCCTGGCCGACTTGGGCGCCAATTATATGATAGCACATAGGGAGAGAGTGTCAAGGGGGGCAAGGGGCAGGAAGCAGGGAGGGGAGGGAGCAGAGGGGCTCAGGGGGTGTAGGCGTAGGCGTCGACGAAGGTGCCGGCGGGGTCGCGGAGGTAGGCGGTGTCCCCGTCGTTGTTCCACACTGCGTCGCCCGCCAGGCCCCAGTAGCGTTCGGTCGGTGTGTCGGCGCCGCGGCCGGTGTGGATCCGCACCGTGGCGCCCGGCGCGAGCACGAACGGGCCGAAGGTGTAGGTGTGGGGGCCCTCGTCGGCGAGGGTGTAGCCCTCCAGATCCAGGGGCGCGTCCCCTGCGTTGGTCAGCTCGACCCACTCACCGTTGGGGTCGATGTGGTCGGCGCCGGGCGCGTCGTAGTTGAGGGCGGTGATGCGGAGCGGGACGTCGGCCGGCGCCCACAGGCCGCGCTCTGCCTGCCGCGCCTCGCGCTCGGCCCGGACGAAGGTGTCGGCGTGGCGCACGTTGGGCGGCACAGTGTAGGCCATGGCGTAGCCCTGGCGCACGAGTTCCAGGTTGACGAATGTGTCCGTGTCATCGACCCAGACGTAGGCCAGCAGGCGGCCGTATTGGTCGGTCGTCTGGGTATCGGGTTCGAGCCGGATCTCTCGGCCAGCGACGAGGGAGTGGTTGAAGGCGCTGGCGTCGGCGGCGTAGGGTTGGCCGGTCTCGGGGGTGTTGATGCCGATGTAGCGCACCCGGCGGCCGTCGGAGAGTTCGATCGTGTCGCCGTCGATGACGTGGGCAACGCGGGCGGTCTCCCCGGAGCCGGTGGGGGTGGGTTCAGGGGGGAGGCAGGCGGCGAGGAGAGGGATCAGGAGGAGCAGGGCGAGCAGGCGGCGGGCTGTGATCCGCTGCGAGCGGGTGGGGTGGGGGCGGGGTCTACTCGGATGGGACATAGTAGCGGATGTTGAAGTCGACCGTGCGCTGGGCGACGTTCTGGATGTAGAGCGTCACGCTGTAGTTTCCGCCGGGCAGCACCTGTCCGCGCTCGTTTTGATAGGTCACCCAGCGGGTGCCCTCCGTCCCGTCGGCGTCTACGTCCCAGAAGTCCTCGTCCCGGGCCGCCTCCTGGCCGCCGCGGGTCCAGACCGCTGCCCAGCTCAGCCCATCTGTCATCCCTACGTAGTCGAAGATGGCGTGGATGACCTTGGTGTTCCAATCGAAGCCGGCGTCGGGTAGGGTGAGGGTGGGTGTGCCATCGGGCTGCACGCCCAGCGCGAGCGTGACGTCGCCGAACGCAGGGGGGACCGTTTCGACGGGCGCTGGCTGCTCCCGGATGGCGAACGCCGCACGGGTTTGTTCCTGGCCGGATATGTTTAATCTCACCTCGTAGTCGCCGGAGGGGAAGGGCTGATCGCCGGAGGCCTGGAAATCGACCTGCGCCTGGCCTTGTGTTTCACCGCTCCACGGTGTCACGCGCTCCAGGACCGGCTCTCCATCCCGGTAGAGCGTGTGCGCGATCTCCAGCGCCGGGCAGAATCCCTCGAAGTCATACGTGAGGTAGATCACGCGCACGCCGGGGTCGAACCGGCGCCCGCCCGGTGCGTCGCCGGCCGGCCGGGGCACGTCGGTCACCTGCAGTTTGAAAGCGCGCGCGGGCGCGTCGAGGATCCGAAACGAGCGCGAGCCGACGAGTTGGTCGTGGGCGTAGATCCGCAGCTCGTACTGACCCGGCTCCACGCCGTCCGGGCCGCCGGTCAGGCTGCGAATGGTGAGAGTTGAAGCCTCCGAGCCCCACTGAGTTGCGGGCTGGGCGACGACGACGTCGTCGCCGCGCTGCACCTCCCAGCGCCACTGTGTGTCCGGCTCGATGCGCTGCAGCTCGAGCTGGGCGACGATCTCGGGGGTGCCCGCGCAGAAGATGTCGGCCATCGTCTCTATCTGCAAGGTACCGTCCGGCGCCAACCCGGCGCCGACCGCGGCGTGGCTCACGAAGGGCACAGGGGCCGGGGTGGGCGTCTGCTCCGGCGCCTGGGGTGGGCGCGAAAGCCAGCCGATGAGGAACAGGCCGACGGCGATCACGACCGTCGTCGCTCCACCGAGCAGCATCCAGGCGAGGGGGAGCGAGGGAGGGGCTTGGGGCTCGCGCCGTGGCTCGGGGCGGACCAGGTGTCCACGGGCCAGGGGCTGCAGCGTGACGTCGGGATAGGCGCCGGTGGCGTCATACAGTGTGTCGGCAAGGAAGCGCATCCAGGTCCGGAGTTGGCTGCGCTGATCCAGGTCGGCGATCCCGGCCCCAGCCTGGCACGCGTCGGCGATGAAGGTTCTCACGTCCTCCAGAAACTCCTCCTGTCCCGCTTCGTCACCCGCTGCCCTGCGGGCGACGAGGGCCTGGTACCGCTCCTGGAGGATGTCGAACAAGTCGCTCATCGTAGACCTCCCAGCACTTGTGTGTGCAATCGCTGCGCCTTTTCGATGGCCCGGCGCAACTCCCGGTCGACCATGTTGAGATAGCAGACGCACGCGTGGTTGAACTGATCGGCGAGATCGATCAGTCCCTCGATGCTCCATTTCTCCTCGCGGAGACGTTCTTCCATCTCGTGCCGCAGCGCGGCGATGCGCGCGCTCCAGTCTGGCCAGGTGGCTGTCCCACCTTCTGGATGGGGCGAGCGGATGTGCGCTATACGGCCCTCAAAGTCGCCCAGCCGGTCGACCGCGACTTGGCAGGGCCGCCAGCCCTGCAGCAGCGCCCGCCCGCTCGCCGGTCCTGCCTCCACGCTGCCGAGGGTACGCAGGTGGGCGTAGAAGGGGGAGAAAGCGACGAGCATCTGATGCAGCAGGTGGAGCAGCTCCGCCCACTCCCTCAGTTGGGTCTGGAGGGCAGATAGCGCCTGATGTAGTTCCAGGAGCTGGGCGCGGGCCTCGTCGTCATCGGCGAGGGCGCGCTGCAGGCGGGCCGCAGCGCGCGAGGCGGCCAGCTCTGTCTCGTCAACGGGAACGGCGTCGCCGATCTCGGTGCCGTGGCCGCTGCCTGTGGGCGTTTCTTCGGGTGGATTCATTTGGCCGTTCCTCATCAATCGTCGGAATCTCGTGATTTAGTCTCCCAGACTTCGTATATCTAGAAGTCACCGTGCTCAACGTTCTTGACGTGAATTTCGTCTCACCTCGTCCTCGAGGCGCCTGGCGGAAGAGTTCACAAGTCTTTTGAGCGAAAGGTGTTTGGGTTCTATTATAGTCAGACGCTCAGGCTTTACAAATCGGCGAACCTGTTGTACAATGGTGCCTAGTGTAACTTGTTGTCAGTTGGAGGGATAGATTTGGCTAATAAGAAATCAGCGATCAAACGGCTTCGCAGCGCGGACCGCAGGCGCCTGCACAATCGGAAATATCGTTCCGGCGCTCGCACTGCTGTCAAGAAGGCACGACTCCTCATCGAGAAGGGCCAGGTCGAGGAGGCCCGTGAGGCCGTGCGTCGGGCGGCCAGCGCGCTGGATAAGGCAGCTCAAAAGGGCATCATCCACAAGAACAACGCTGCCCGGCGTAAGTCACGCCTGATGCAGCAACTGAATCATATCGAGCGTGCTGCCTGACCCACGGGCGAGGCCGTGACCTAGGTATTCGTTCGCTCGAGCACCGTTGCGTCACGCAACGGCGCTCTTTGTGTTAGATCCCGGCCCCGGTGTTCCTTCGGAGGCCGGTCACAGGTGGTGTACGGTGGATCATAGGTAAGAGAGACCTGCGAGGATGAGCATATAAGGGAGGTGCAGCAATGCAGATCAGTGGTTACGAGTTCCCCGACGGCCTGTACTACGACAAGCTTCACAGTTGGGCGAAAGTGGAGGGGGACGCCATCACACAGGGTATGACCGAGTTCGGCCAGGCGATCGCTCAGGAGATCGTCTTTGTCGAGGCGCCTCGTGCCGGGCGGGACGTCGAGCAGGGGCAGACCTTCATGTCCATGGAATCGGGCAAGTGGGTTGGCCGCATCGCCGCACTGGTCAGCGGCAAGATCGCCGAGGTCAACGACGAGCTGGAGTGGGAGCCCACGTTGGTCAACGAATCCTCCTACGACGAGGGCTGGCTGGTCAAGATCGAGATGGCCGACTCCTCTGAACTCGACAACCTGATGAAGGCCGATTCGCCGGAGCTGAAAGCCTTCATCGAGGAGGAGGCGGAGAAGTACAAGGACATCCTGGGCTAGCAAGGCCGTGCGCCGGTAGGCAGCGCGGAGCCCTTCCGTTTGGCGATGGGTGGCACCGGGTGGCTGGGTTGGCGATCGACCTGGCCACGGGGGGTTGCCCATCGCTGATTTGTGTTTTCAATCAATCGTCTTATCACATATTGTAAGGAGTTATACCCGATGAAGCTGTATCGTCTCGGCGCCGTATCGTGGCAAGATTCTCAACTTCTCTACCACGCGCTGCCCCGGCTGGGCCGCGAGGGGCTGAACCTGCTTTCGCCCGACTCCCCCTACGTCTGCATCGGCTACCATCAGGATGCGGAGCAGGAGGTGGACGTGGACTACTGCCGGGAGCAGGGGATCCCCGTCTTTCGGCGCGAGGTCGGCGGTGGCGCGGTCTACCTGGATGGGGACCAATTGTTCTGGCAGTTGATCATCCACAAGGACAACCCGTTGGTTCCGGCCGGCAAAGAGGCATTCTACCGCAAGTTCCTCCAGCCAGCGATCGAGGCCTACCGGGCGCTGGGTATCCCGGCCGAGTACAAACCGATCAACGACATCGTAGCCAACAACCGCAAGGTGTCGGGCACGGGCGTGGGAGAGATCGGGGACTATATCGTGTTCGTGGGCAACCTGATCGTCGACTTTGACTACAAGATGATGGCCCGCGTGCTCAAGGTCCCCGACGAGAAGTTCCGGGACAAGGTGTACAAGACGATCCACGACAACCTGTCGACGATCGAGCGCGAGATTGAGGACGTGCCGCCGACGGACGAGCTATGGGCGTTGATGGCGGAGAAGTTCGCCGAGACGCTGGGGCCGCTGGAGGAGCAGACGGAGGTGGACGAGGCATGGCGGGCCAGGACGGACGAGCTGGCAGCGCAGTTCCTCACCGATGAGTGGCTGTTCAAGCGCGGGCGGCGATTCGAGGGGCGCCAGGTCAAGATCCGGGCGGGCGTCGAGGTCAGGCACAAGGTACACAAGGCGCCGGGTGGGCTGATCCGCGCTCTCTTCCAGGTGGAGGAGAGTACTATCCGGAACGTGGAGCTTTCCGGTGATTTCTTCTTCTATCCGGCGGAGCGGCTGGCGGACCTGGAGGAGGCGCTGGTAAGCGTGGCGGTTGAGGAGGTCGAGCCGGCGGTCACCCGGTTCTACGAGGAGCACGGGATCGAAAGCCCCGGCGTCACGCCGGCGGATTTTTCGCACGTGCTGAGCTAGAGAAACGGATTGAGAACGCGGATCACAGGACGGGAACGGATTCGCAGAACACGACGGAAACGGATTGACAGCGTAACTAGCTGAGGCTGGCGAAATCTGGGCGCTGCCCATTTAATCAAGCAACGCCTTTGTAGGCGATTCAGGAGCCTGTCCCATCGTGGGACAGGCTCTTTGCTTTCCTTAGGGGTGGGGCACTGTTCAACGCGCAGTGCATTTTAGCCAATGTGTAACACTTCCTTAACGCTACCGCGACGTAGATGTGCTACAATAGGGCATGTTTTCGCCGCGGGTGATTGATCAGCGGTTGTAGGATTTGAACTGACTCGCGGGGTTCGCGCTTTTCGGGTTGGCCTGGAAGAACGATCACGGCGTGCTGTACGGACGTCTTCGAGGATCGTTGGGAGGCGGGGGGAGCTGGGAACATGCAGACGTTTATCTGCCCCCAATGTGGGCACGGGAGCACGTACGATCCGTGGACTGGGTCCGCGCGCTGCCCTCACTGCGGGCACACGCCGACCTCGGAGGTGCGCGTGCTCGGCGAGCGTACCTGGCCGCGGGTGCGCACTCACAAACCGTTTCTGGATGAGCTGCTGGCACATTGGCGGGGCGCGCACGCGCCTGACCTGGCTTTCACGATGCACACGACAGAGCTGGCGTTGGCGTTCTTCGAGGATTATCGGCGGGCGCTGGGTGAGAATCCGCACCGAGGGGCTGGCAAACATGCGCGGTACATCCGTAGCTACCGCCCGCAACGGCAGGAGATCGTGCCATTTGTGGGGGCGTACCTGCTGCTGAGGCGCGGGGAGCGCGACGCGGCGGCCCAACACCTGCGGGATCTGACCGCGTGTGCCCCCGATTTCGTCGACGCCTGGGTGTGGCTGACGGCGACCACCGACGATTCTGCTGAGCGGGTCAAATACCTGGAGAACGCGGTGGCCCGGGAACCGGCGCATCCACTGGCACGGGACGCGCTGGCGATCGCGCGTGAGCGGGTCTTGGTCGCCCTCGGAGCGGCCGGGCAGGGGCTGAAGCAGGCGGTCACGCTGGCTCAGTGCCCGCAGTGTGGGGGCGCGCTGCACTACGAAGCGGGCGCGGCGGCGGTGACGTGTCTGTACTGTGGCCACTCGCTGAACCTGTGGGAGGCCAACGTGCTCGATGGAGAGGGCAGGTTGGTGGGCGACGTGAAGCTCCAGCGCCGCTACCAGGGTCGGACGTGGAGTGACGTGGAGCGCGTCGTGCGCTGCCAGTCATGTGGGGCGGAACTGACGATGACGCGCCACCTGGCGCAGCAATGCGCGTTCTGTGGCTCGACGACGGTGCTGACCGAGGACAATCACTGCACGTTTGAGCAGCCGGATGGGTTCGTGCCGTTCCAGACCGACAGGCCGGCCGCCGCCGCGGCCATTCAGGAGGTGCAGCACTCGGGCCTGCGGGGCCTCCAGACGTGGCTGACGGGCAACGAGCAGCGGCCGGTGGATCTGCAGCCGGTCTATCTGCCCTTCTGGGCCTTCGACGGGTTCGTCGAGGTGCGGACGTGGACGATCGAGAGGTTCAGGCCGGCAGCGCCGTCGGATCGGGCAGCGCCCATCCCAGACCTGATGATGTTCGACAATCTGTTGTTCTCCGGCGTGCTGGTGCCGGCCCCTTCGTTTCTGAGGCGGATATTCCCCTTCGAATTGCATACCCTGGTGCCCTACGAGCCTCGTCTTCTGGCCGACTGGCCGGCGGTGCTCTACCACCGGGACGTCGACGTGGTGGCTGAGGAGGCCTGCGAGGCGATGATCAGGTTGGCACGTCGGCGGGCATATCCCCCGGTCGCGGTGAAGTCGTCCGACCACGAGCATGTGCAGCGCACGTTCCGGGTGACCAGTGTGGCCTACCAGTTGGTGCTGCTGCCGGTGTGGGTGGCGCTGCTGCAAGCGCCGGATAAGGGCAATCGACGTTTGGGGTTGGTGAACGGTCAGACGGGCGACGCAGCGTTTGGCCCGGCGTTGCTCGACGGTTGAGGTGAAGGCAAGGGGTGTCACCGGTTCCGGGGCTCAGGAGGTGGTGCGATGCTAGGCGTCCAACAGAACCGCCGGCTGCTATTGGCGGCGGTTATGCTGGTGACGATCGTGGCTTTGACCGGGTGCCCGGCCCAGGCGGAGGTGGGCATCGCCGCGGTCGTCGACAAACAGAGCGGCCAACGTGTGAATGCACCAACGACAGTCACCATGACCGTGTTAAACCGGGAGGGCCGGGAGCTGCGGAGCACGGAGTGCAACGACGACTGGGAGACCCTGTCCGTCAGGATGGACAGTACTGGCAAGGAGCAACTGTTCGTACGAGTTGAGGTGCCGGGTTACCTCCCCTGGGAAAGAACGATCGGCCCGGCGCCTCTCGGGGAATGAGGAGCGGGAGGACTAGGCTTCTTCTGAGTTGGCTTCCCCGATCAACGACCACGGCCCGGTCCACGTGATGCGCACCTGGGCCAGCCGCCCTCGCCAATCCCGCTTATCTTTCTCTTCATTCTC
>Ga0180433_10008606_pt1 | contig 12661 bp, 19 predicted proteins | sample SS_ome_8_FD_132980 | JGI IMG/M metagenome (GOLD analysis project Ga0180433, IMG submission 132980) | Hypersaline lake sediment archaeal communities from the Salton Sea, California, USA - SS_1_D_1 metaG | ecosystem: Environmental > Aquatic > Non-marine Saline and Alkaline > Hypersaline >... | reverse complement strand
TGGAAATGAAGTTCATTGGGATAATAGAATTTTATTTAACAATAAATTTTCTTTAACTGAGATAAATCAAAATGAACATAATTAGAGAAATTTTTGGATTTAATAAACAAAAAATTTCATTTGAAGAATGTCAAAGTATTTTTTATGATTTTTTAAATAAAAAATCAATCTTTCATTTTCAACCAGATTATTTTAGTTTTGAGAAGAAAATTGACCAAGAAAATTTATTCTTAATTTTAGAAAAAGATTTTCAAAATCATAAAAGGTATCAATTTGAAAATGTTATTTTTAATTTGATAAAAGAATTGATGACTTTAAAAGAAGAACCAATTTCTATCAAATGTAATTTTAATTTAAGTGAGGATATTGAGAAAAAAATAAATAGTATTTTATATGAAAAAAATATATATACATATTTGTTTTTGAAAAATAATCAAAAAATCAAAAAATTTAATATTGAATTAAAGAAAGTAAATTATGAGAATAAGGTTTTACAAATTAAAAAAATTAGATTATTTTGTTTTCCTAGACTTGGTGAAACTTTACCTCATGCAATTTTTAAAGATAGCATTTTAGAAAAAATTTTAAAATATAATTTCATTAAAACAAACGATGAATTAAAAGAATTTTTTTCTCAACCTATTTTAGTTGAAAATTATCAAATCTTAAATCGTTTAGTTGATATGATTTTAAAATCAGATACGGTTTCAGAAGATAAAAAAGAAATTATTTTAAGAACTATTAAAGATTTACCTTGTAAAGATAAATTTATTAAAAGTATCCGAGATAAAATTAAACTCTTAGATATTGGTCAAAAAAGTGAAAAATTTGTAGATAATCTTAAAAGTGGTTGTAAAAGAAAGTACGAAGAAATAACTGAAGACGTCCGTCTTGTTCTTCAAAAACCTAATCTTGAAGATGACGTGAAAGACGTCTTAAATAAACTCTTACACTTTACTAAAGAAAAAGTTGTTCTTAATAAAATTATTGAAAATCCAATGATTAAATGTCCAATTTCAGTTGAATATCATGAAGTAAGTAATTTTTATACCCTTAATTGCGGTCATCAAGTTCTTAAAAACACTGTTCAATCTCTTCGGGGGTCTTGTCCAATGTGTAGAACTAAAATTACCACTACTTCTGAAACAGTCATTCAAAATGACTACAAAGAATTAATTGAACAATTATCTGATTTTTAATTTTCGCAATTTATAATAATTATTAAGGATAAAATATGAAATGTCAAAAATGTAATAAAAAAAAATGTATGTAAGTTACCTTACCTTGTTTACACACTTATTGTATACAATGTTCTCAAGATAATAAAAATTATAAATGTTTAACTTGTCATTCCAGTTTTTCAGATAAAATTCCTGGTCCCTTAAGAACTATTCTTAAATTATTTTTTTAACTCAATATGAATAAAAAACTTACCTCCTCCAACATAATTGTCTCTCCAATGTCCATAATTTCCTATCATAGGATAAAACATCGGAATTTCTTTATCATCATCGGTTTTTAAAACACATTCTGCAAAACATTCGCCTATCTTAATTACGGTTCCACTTCTTTCTCCCCAAATATCTTCATAATCTTTTTTAGCAACTTGATATTCTTCACTGTCTTCTCCATATCTTTCTTTTTCACAATCTAATTCATACATATATTTTTGACTCATAGGAGAAATTTGGGTGGTGACTTCATCACCAATTTTTAAATCACTAACAGTTTCAATCATTTTTTTAATTCCTTATAACTTTATTTTTTAAAATCAATTTTTTCAAAAAAACCACTTTTTTTCCATTTCAAATTCCATCCGCCATTCTACCTCACCTTTCCACTTAAAACCTTCTGGATCTTCATACTTCTTCCAATAAATATTGTAAACTATCTCTGGAATTCTTTTAGTTCCATTTTTCCAACTCCGATAATAATTCAAATGTTTATTCATTAATTTATCTATTTTAATACTTAAAATCCCACAATTTTCATTTAAATCCATAAAAGGTTTCATACTTTCTAAATTAGGATTAGTTCTATCAATTAAAATCTTTTTTCCTTCCTTTAATTTTTCTTGAGCCATCTTAAGACATTTATTTAAGGTTTTAAGTTCATCTTGATTAATAACATAAAAATCAGTTAATTTTTTACTAATAGTGCTTTTACCAGAAGCTGGAGGTCCTTGTAAAAATAAAATTTGGATATTTTCTGGAATTTTAGGAATTTTCATTTTTTGAGGTTTGACATCAAAAATATTAATTTGTTTTGGAATATTATTTTCCTTTCCCAAAAAAAACATTTCCGGCGTCTGAAACCCCCAACCTAAATTTTCCGCCAAATGTAAATCACACGCCGAATGGTCTGTTTCCCTCCCACAAGCATCACCCACATAAAAAATATCACCTGAAATATCCATCATCCCTGAAATAACCTCTATCATTCCTGTATTAGGTTTACGATAATTATCATCTTGAACAGCTGCAAAGACCCAAGGTTTTTTATTTATTTTTGAAAAAACTTCTTTTATTTGAATAATAAAACCTTCTTTTTTTTCTCCTTTTAAATTCTTTTGATTAGTGATAATAATGATACTATCATATAAGTTTAAGACATCCGCTACATTGGGATAAACAAATCTCCAATCACCACTTTTTCTTAAAGTTGGACATTTACCATTTTTTTGTAAAATAATAGTTCCATCATAATCTAAAAATAACTTTTTCTCTCCCTCATCTCCCCGACAAAATAATAATCCTTCATCATAATCTTTAAACTCCATTTTTATTTTATTATTTCATCCTTTTTTTTTATCAATTTTTATTATGAAACATCTAAAAAAAAGATTTTCACATATCAAATATAAAATCTTAATTTTATTAGGATTAGTTATTTTATTTACCTTTATTTACACCTTTTTTGATGATAGTAATTTTGGAGGCATCAATACCCTCCAAGATTTAATTAAAGAAGAAGTTATTAAAGAAGAAGTTAAGAAAAAAATAGAAAATTTTAGAGTAAAACATAATGGAGATGATAATCAACATGAAAAAACTCTTAAAGAAACTACAGAACAATCCGTCAAACAAATAAAATCTGAAGAACTTAAAAAAGAAAATATTAAACCTAGTTTAGGTCAAAGAATCTTCAAAAGATTATATTTTTCCGTCATCACCGGAACTACATTAGGATATGGTGATATTTACCCTGTTTCTAATGCAGTAAAATCTATTAGTATGGTTCATTGTTTATCAACTATCATCCTTATTTTATTTTGATACTTGTAAAAGATTATGTTTTACAAATATTTAATTTAGATTTTGGTTAAAGTATATCTGTATTTAAGATTATAATCACAGCATTCTTTTTTGTATAAATCACCTTTATAATTATCTCCATCTTTCATACTGACAAATTTTCCTTTTCCTTTTCCTTCACCTAATAATTTATCAATACCACATACATATGAAACTAAGTCACAACATTTTTTATCCCAGTCACCAGTTATTTTAGTTCCAAGAGTATCTTTGTGGGAATATTTTCCATTGCAGCAATAATAAACTTCAGAAGTAATAGTTTTATCATTATAGGTAAAAGTACCAGTTAATTTAACACCAACAATTTTACAACATTTATAAATATATTCAACTTTGGTGGTACCACTTAAAATTTCTAATCCTTCAACAGAAAATAATTTGTGGGTGTAGTTTCCTTCTTTCCAGAAGCAGGTTAATTCAGAGCAGTAGCATTTACAATCGTGTTTAGTCATACTATACTATATATTATTGTTATAAATTTCGTTTTTTTTAATCACTTCCAATATTCATTGTAATTCTATTGTAATATTTTAATTCATCTACCAAATACTCATTTTCAACCTCTTCTATTTTATTTTCTAAAATAGCTTCTCTTATCTTTTCCATCATCATATTCAAAAAATAAATATTATGAATTGAAATATAAGTTCCCGCATTTCCTTCTTTAATCTTCAATAAATAATGTAAATACGCTCTCGTCAATGTCTGACAAGTTTCACATCCACAATCCTCATCAATTGGTCTTAAATCATCCTTAAATTTCCCCCTATTTAAATCAATACTCTCTCTAGGTTTTCCTTCTTCCTTCCAATATTTCGCCTTCACTAACGCAGAACCATGTCTTCCTAATCTAGTCGGATGAACACAATCAAAAGTATCTATGCCTTGTCTTATCCCATGAAAAATATCAGCCATCCCTCCAATCCCTAATAAATGAACAGGTTTATCCTTCCTTATTTTTTCCATGGTCATCTCCACAGTTTGATACATCGTCTGTTTATCTGAACCTAACGAACCACCTACCGCTATCCCAAAAAAATCTTGTTCATTATTAAATTGAATACTCCTTTCCCTTAAATCCGGATAAATACCTCCCTGAATAATCCCATAAAGTCCCTGATTTTCAATCTTTAATCTCCGAAATTCCTCTAAGGAACGCAATGACCACCGATGACTTCTCTCCATACTCTCCTCCGTATATTCCTTACTCACATTAAAAGGTGTGCATTCATCAAATACTAAGATTATATCTGCACCTAAATTATGCTGAATTTGAATGGATTTTTCTGGTGTTAATTGCATATAACTTGAATCCCAATAACTCTTAAATTTAGCCCCTTGCTCATTAATTTTAGTTAAAGTAGGTTCCCAACGCTTCTTTTTCCCTTTAATTTCTTGTGAAACTGAACCGTGTCCCATCGCAAATATTTGATATCCACCTGAATCAGTCAGCATTGGACCATTCCAACCTGTCATCTTTTGTAATCCTCCCATATGTTTCACCTGCTTTGAACCTGGAAAAACTTCTAAATGATAAGTATTACTTAAAATAATTTGACATTTTGCATCTCGCATTTGTTGTGGAGTTATTCCCTTAAGGTTTCCTTTGGTTGCACAAAAAATAAAAGCCGGAGTTTCAATCTTTCCATGAGGAGTTTTAATTAAACCCACTCGTGCCTTTTGATTTTCCTTGATAACTGAAAAACGCAACATTTTTTTATAATTAAATTTGGGGATTTTTTCTTTCAATTTTTAATCTGTTGTGTCTTAAAGCATCAAATTTTCTAAAGAAAATTTTTCTGCTTTATGAGGTAATACTAAAACCTGATTGAACTGTTTTTGGAACATTAACCGCTGTTTCTACAAACGGTATTACAAAATTAATGATAAAATCATCAATGTCATCCTCAGAAATCACTAAATTCTTCATCTGCCGATACTTGTTTATAGTTTTTAGATATTTATCTTGAATTTTACTATCAATATAAGGTATTACATCTAAATAACAAAAAAATACATCTAATTGATGCTTTACTCCCAATCTACTACTAATACCAGGCATTATTTCAGCTAGATTTTTATCATTACGACCAAAATAAAAACTTTTATAGTGTTCCAAAAGTGGAGCATTATATAATCCTCCAGGGGAGGTTAAAACTTGCTTAATCTCTTCTACGTTCATTTTTTTTATTCTATCCTAAGGATTTTTATAAATCAATTTTTTTTATTTACTAAAATATGAGTATTTTATTAAATGGTAATTTATTTGAATTAAAAAGCGAACAAGATGGTGTTTCTTGTTTTACTTCTCGTTCAGAAAGAATTCAACTAACTCAAAACATCACTCTAGAACAAATTAATCCTAAAAATAATATTGTTAAACAAACTTATCCAAATGTTTATTATCAACCAAAATTAACTAAAAATCCAACATTAACTTTATATTTTTTCTTAAGAAGACTGATAAATTATTTACATCTAAAACTTTCTTTTGATTTCCATCTTTTAACTAAAAATAATAGAAATAAAAAACAATTAAATATTCCTGATTTTCTTATTAAATTATTAGTAGTTTTAAAATCATTTAGTCAAAAAAGAAACGCTATTAAAGAACATCTTAAACAAAATCCAACTGCTCATCCTAATACAGGCACAATTATGAATACCAATCTTAATTCAAAAAAATTTAGTATTATCCAAAATTTATTATTTAATTATCATTTATTTGAAATTGGTAATGGATGGATTATTGAAACCTTCAATCAAAATGGAAAATTACTCATTAAAAATATTTATTTTATTAAACCTCATAATAACATTTTAAATTATAACATCAAAATTATGCATAATCTTAATCAAATCTTAAATGATATCCCAAAATACTTCAATATCAATCAAAGTTATTATCAACAATTTTCTCAAGCCGTATTCCACTTAAATCAATATTACCCTGAATATCATCTTTAATTTTCTTATCATCTAATAAGATACTGGAACCATCGCCCCGAGAAAAAAAATTGATTTTTTTTTATTTGGAAGGATGAAAATAAAAAAGATGGATTCTTTAATAGAAGGAATTGAATTTATTAATTTAAAAACTTATGTTAAAAACACAGGTCATTGGCCTGCTGAAAATGATGAACTTTATGATTTTTATCTAGAAGTTAGAAAGGATTTTTTTAATACTAATGGATCACCATTTGAAAAGAATTTTTTTGAATTATTTTGTTGGATGGGAGAACTCCCTAATTCTAAAGAATGGGAAAAATGTAATTCTGAAGAAAAATTGAAAATTTACCAAAGTTTCAAAACCAAAAATCAAAGAGAAATCACTAAAGAAGATAATCCAATGATTTATGATTGGGTTTTTCAAAAAAGACAACTTGCTGTCAAAAATCCCAATCAAAACACTTTGTTTCTTAAACTTACCGAATTAGAAAAATTTGTTCAAGATAATCAAAGATGGCCTAATCAATCTGAACCTCTTTATAGTTCTTACAAAAATATCCGTCAATTTTCATTTGAATATGAAATAAATGAAAATACACAAAGATTTTTTAACTTATTTTATCATCTAGGTTGTTTACCTACAGAAGATGAATGGGCTTGGTGTGAAAAAAACATCAAAAAAGACATTGTTCTCTCTTACGTTAAGAAATTTAAGGTTTTACCTTCTTCTTCCAAACATATTAAAATTTATAGTTGGTTTCATAATATTAAATCAAGAGGAAAACAAAACTTATTGAAAAAAGACGACAAAGATTATTTACAATCTATTAATGATGTTTTACAAGCTAAAAAAGAAATAAAATATAAATTTGTAGTCAGTGAAAAACCTAAACCATCTGAAACTAAATCTACTCAAACTATGAGTGGGAAAGTTGTGAAACATTCATCTATTAAAGATGATTTTCATTTGACTTGTGAGGTTATTAAAACTAGTATTAGAAAATATCAAAAAATACCAGAGATTTTTAAACCTTGGTATCAAGAACAACTCAAAAAACATTGTAATTTTGAATTGGAAATTAATCAGATTGAATATCTGAAAGAAATTAAAAAATATTTTTATAAATTTTTAACGCTTAAAACTATTCAAAATAGAGTCCGTCACACTATTAATATCGTCCATTAAGCTAATTTTGTTTTGAAGTTTTCCCTGCACTCCATTCACAATAACAAAGGCAGGTGAAAAAGGTTTCTCTCCTCTAGATAAAGAACTTCTCTTAGTATCCTGATAAAAAGTCCGATAAGCAGATAAACAATACTTTATCATTTTTGTTAAAATGTCCATATTGTCTTTAAAATAACGGCTGATAACATCTTTTCTAACACTTTCTTTTTCATGTCTACAAGTTCTAAGAATTAATCTATAATATTTATCATTATTTGATAAAAAGTTCCCTGTTTCAACTGGTCCTAAAAATAAAACTAACATCACAACATTAAAATATCTCCAAAAATGTTCTTCACTATAAGAAAAACCCTCAAATTTATATTGATAATAAGAATAAGTATAATCTACCGTATATAAAGTAGGAAAACTATCCTTTCCAACCTTTCTAATAAATGACTCTAAAACATACCAAACATACTTCTTCTGTGATAAATAAAAATTACGCCCATTAACACTCATTTCTGTCGTTAAAGAAAATAAATCAATTCCATGCAAAGTATCCTTCAACTCTTTCTCTAATTTATTAATTTCTTGATTAACTTGATGAACACCTCCCTTATTAAACGCATTATCTAATCTCATATAAATTGGTAAATCTCCTTTCTTATTATCAACCAATCCCTTAACATCTTGATGACGAATTGTTGGTTTCTTTTGAGGTTTTTGATGCTCTTTCTTCACTTGATGCTCTTTCTTTTCTAATGCTTGTTGTAAAGCTTGAACTTGTTGTTTTAAGGCCTTAATATCAGCATTTTGACCTTTTCCACCTTTCTTTCCTCCATGGTGCTGAACCGGTTGAAGTTTAACAATTCCTTCCATTTTTATTTTTTTTATACCAACAATTAAAAAATAAATAATCAATTTTTTTTAATAAAGAATGTTATGTAATTTTTCTAAATCTAATTTAATGCCTTGATTAACTTTCATTTCCTTTGGACAAACAACATATTTAAGGTTTTCGGGTAAATTTATTAAATCATCTCTCAAACCTTCAACAATTAAAATTACTAAGGTTTCTGGTAAAAAATCTAATGAACCATTAAATTGAAAATCTACGAATAAAACCTTGATATCATCATTATTTCCTAAAAATTCATAATCTTCTTCCCTATAAAATTGATAATTTTCAAAATATTTTTTTAATAAAAAATAAAAATTAAAAAAATTTTTACTTTTTTGAACTTTTACATTATAAATAATCTCTTTAATAAATGAGGTGTAATCCATTTTATTTATTTAATTTATTTTCTTTAAATTAAAAAAATCATGAAACATAACTTAATAACATTTGCAAATCTCTCTCATTCATGGTTTTTTGCATCCCTTGTATTTTACAAATACCCCCACTTCTACTTATCTGTTTGGGATATTTTTTAAACCTATAAGATATCCTCTGGTCTGAAAAAAATATGGTTATCTCAAATTTAACACTACTCATCTTCTTCTTATACAACCCACTTATATTAATAAATTTATCATCACATAAAATATTATGCTTAATCTTATTGGTTTTTAAATATTTAATTATTTTACTCGTTAAATATAAATTTTTTAATAAATTATTTTCATAAGGAATAATTCCTTTATTTGAAGTGGGTTTAAAATCATCTTTCGGCGAACATTGTTCTTGAAGAGGTTTTACTTTCTCCTTTATTCCTAAATTTGAAATTAAATCCATTACTTCATCAACGTCATTATCTTTTATTTCATGATTATCTAAATTTAGTTTATCAATAAAAGTCGTTAGTTCTTCCATAATATATATATTATAAAAATGTATTTAATATATTTTTTTCAATTTTTTTATTGATAAAATTAAAAATATTCTCCTTTATGAGATATAATATTGTAAAAAAAATTAATTTAAATTTAACGGATACTTTATGTGAAGAAGAAGGAAGAAAGGAAGGAAGGATATGTAACGGATTAAGTTTTCTTGTAAGCACTTTCAAATTTTTATATTTTTGTATATTTTTTTTTGTCGTTAATTTGGCGTTTTAAATGTGCAAAGGTATAAAACAACGCGGTGACTCACAATATAACTAATTTCCATTAATTAAATGGATGGGTTTCCATTCATTTTCTCTCATTAAACAATTAATTGCTGAATCAATCGCACATACTCCGGATGGAAAAGGAACTGGAAAACCTCCATATTTTTCCCTAAATTTATCAATCAAATTAAATAAAGATTGATGAGCATACCTGTTGTAATTGAACTTCTCACCATTGTGAGAAATAACGCACTCTTTTAAAGATTCCATTTTTTCCCTTAAAAAAATTTATTTTTTTAAATCAATTTTATCTATTATATATAATGGTTCATTTTGTTTATATTTTAAAAGAAATAGATGGAAAGAGAACTTATGTTGGTTATACAACTAATTTAGAAAGAAGATTAAGACAACATAATGGTGAAATAAAAGGTGGAGCAAAATATACTCGTGGTCGTCAATGGGAATATTGGGGATATCTTCAAGGATTTCCAGATAATATTCACGCATTACAATGTGAATGGAAAATTAAACATTGTGGAATAAGAGATAGAAAAAAAGCTGTTTCACATGTTTTAGAATTAGAACGAATGACATCTAATTCTACAATTTTAAATAAAGATATGGATTTAAAAATATTTTGGTTATTATCTCATAAAGCATAATTATGTTTAGATATAAAGATAGAATGTTAAATGAAGTGAGACAAGCAAAGAAAAAAAACAGTAATAAAGAAGGAAAGGAGCAAAAGATAGATTATAAAGATCTGCAAAAATTTCCTTTAAAAGGTATTCAACAAGAACTAATTAAAGAAGGAATAAATGTTCATAAAAATGACCTTCGTCAATTTCGCCATATAAGTCTGAGTGAATTAACAGATGAAGAAAAAAACGAAAGTGTAGGAAATACTACTTTGGGTATTTTATTAGAAAAAATTAATAAAAATGAATTTGATACTCTTGGGTTTGGATATTCTAATGATATCATTGCTAAAACACATGATATGACAAGATGGAAAGATAATAAAAAGAAAACCTTAAATAGAAAAAGAGAAAGAGACACTAAAATGGATTTATTAGAAATAGATTCCTAAAAAATATTTTTAAGTTATAAAATCAATTATTAAATTTAATTCTTAAAACTCCATATTTCTTTGCACCTTCCTTATACCCCGGAAAACTTTCATAAAGTTTAACTCCCTCTTCCAATGACCTAACATTGGGTAAAACTTTCTTAATTCCAACTTCTTTAATAGCATCTTCAAAATTAGAAAAATACGCTAATTCAACAACTTCTTTCGTAAAAGTTCTTTTTGAATTCCTATCAAAAAATTTAATTTTATCTAATAATTTAATTTGTTGTCGTTTTTCATCAAAAACTCTTGTTTCATAAATTTTTTTGCCATCTTTAATGGCATTAAAATAAACTTCATCTAAATGCATTTCCATTTTTTATTTATATTATACATAATATTTTTTTTAATCAATTTTTATTATCCTTTAAAGTAAAAAAATATCTAATTAAACTTTAAAGGAAAATGATGTTTTTTATTTTATTTTTAGTAATATTTTTATTAGTTTTTTTTATTCCAGATAAAAATATGATTAAAGCAGTTTGTTTAATTCAAGGTAAAATCTCTGGAGTTATCCATTTAGTTGAAAAAGACAATCAAACCTTAATCACTGGAGAAATCTCCGGATTAAAACCCGGAAAACACGGATTTCATATCCATGAAACCGGTGATTTAACCGAAGGATGTAAATCATTATGTGCCCATTACAATCCATTCAATAAAACTCACGGTGGTCCAAACGATAAAAACCGTCACGTTGGTGATTTAGGCAACATCACCGCCAATGACAAAGGTGTCGCCAAAATTAAAATATTTGATAATCTCGTAAAACTAAAAGGTAAATATAGTGTTTTAGGTAGAAGTATTGTCATTCATGAAGATGAAGATGATTTAGGAAAAGGGGATAATAAAGAAAGTTTAATAACTGGAAATGCCGGTAAAAGAATTGGATGTGGTGTTATTGGATATGCTAAATGTTAAATAAAATCTTAATAAAAGATATGGAATATTACTTTTATGACCCATTACATGGACATTGTTTAAGAACTATGCGAAAAGTAAATACAAACACTTATTTGATAATAGGTGCTTATGGTTCAGATGAAGGTAAAAAAGGTTATTGGTCTGCAACTGCAAAAAAAATTAAACCTCAAACCAAAAATGGTAAAACTTATAATTTTGAAATAAATTTTGATAATAAACCAAAAATAAAACATCAACCAATTTATTTAGCCAATTGGAAAGATAGAAAAATTCACTGGGAAGATGGAAATACTTGGTTACAACTTTATGCGTAATTATTTAATCTCCCAATTGAGACCAACCATAATTAATGCTCCTATCAGGAAAATTATCATACTTATCCTCTTCGTCTTGAAAACGCTGAAACTCTACTTCTCTACGAATTCTCTCTGATTCTGCAATTTCATAATTAACCTTCCTGTCCTAAAAATGTTATTTGAAGAATATCTTTCTTTCTTTCATTTCCTTTCCAACATTAACATTTAATACTTTATGAGATACGCATTTTAATCTTAAACAAAAAGTTTTTTTCAACCAATACAAAAACAATTTGAAAATAATAAAGAATTAAAAAATATTGCGGAAGAAATGGGTTTGTAATTTAAGTTGATAAATTTTTATAAAATTTTATCACATAATTTTGGATTAAAAAAATAATTATGTAAAAAGGATGAATTTTTTAAATCTTTATTTGGTCCATATCCAGCAACAAACCATCCATCTATTGAATTATCATAAGAACCTCCATTTCCTATAAATGAATTAGAATCCCAAGCATTAACAATACCATATTTTCCTTTTTTGGGCTGTTAATTTTACTGTTGTAATTGGATTATTTTTTGTTGATTTTTCATTAATTATTTTTAAGGTAGTTTTCATTAAATTATCAGTTCTTCTATTTCTATTTATTTTGATATCTTGAAAACAATTATCATGATAAAGAAAACTTTCAATATTAGCTTCTTTATCATTAAAATAAACTTCAACACAATGTGGAGACATCCCTAAAAAGAAACCTCCTTCAAATTCTTCAAAATCATACCCATTCTTTTTTATGTATCCTCCTGTTTGATTTTTAATG
>Ga0180433_10008605_pt1 | contig 12664 bp, 15 predicted proteins | sample SS_ome_8_FD_132980 | JGI IMG/M metagenome (GOLD analysis project Ga0180433, IMG submission 132980) | Hypersaline lake sediment archaeal communities from the Salton Sea, California, USA - SS_1_D_1 metaG | ecosystem: Environmental > Aquatic > Non-marine Saline and Alkaline > Hypersaline >... | reverse complement strand
AAGAATACTAAACAATATACTATATATACACTATATGTATATATGCGAGGAGTAAAGACCTTATTCTAGTAATCTTAGTAATATTGCTACATAATACAAAAGGTTTAAATACAACAAACAACACTAATAATACTATGGATTTCAAACTGAAAGTTAGAGATTTCATAGGACAATCACTAGCAAGAATAGCTATTGGCGGAACAATAACAATAATGGTAGTTGGAGCTGTAATATCAGCACTAATCGCAGCTAACATTATAACCGACGTAGCAGTACTAGCACTGGTTGCACTATTCACTCTAATAGTAGCAGTAGTTGTAATCTCTCAGTTAGCAAGTTTCATATAAAAAACACAAACTAACTGAAATTACAAACCGCTCCGTTGGGAAACGGAGTATAAAAAAAAAATCCAAACACAAAAAGAAGATGACCAAAAATGTTAGATCTACTCACACTACTATTTCTAATACTAATCTTCTACCTACTATCAGAATCAAATCCAATCCCCGCAAACATATTCCTAATACTAGCCGGAGGACTATCCGCAACAGGAATCACAACAAACCAAATAACAAACATAACCGGCGGAGCAATAACCTACACAGTAATAGACCCACTAATATCATACGCAATAATGGTAGTACTAATAGCAGTAGCATTCATGAACTACATAGACTTAATCGACAGAAGAAAAAAAGAAAAGGAAAATGACTACGAATGAATAGAAAACAACAAAAAGAAGAAAACGAAATACCAAAAGAAATACTAAAACTAAAACCCCTCCTTGGCCTACTACCCAAAGAAACAATAGAACTACAATTCAAAAAAATATGGAAAAAGAAAACAAAATGCCTAAACCACCCAGAAAAAAACCCTAAAAAAATAAAACAATTACAATCAGCACAAACAAAAAAAATTACCTACCAAGGAATACCAGTATATAACTGGCTGGAAGACGTCCTTAACGGTAAAACAGATAAAAAATTTATTAAATGGTACAAAGAAGAATATTACAAAATAAGCCTAAAAAGCTTAGGAATATTCAAATAAAACCATTAAACAAAAACTGCGAGCCATCGCAGTATAAAAAAAATAGGAGATGAAAAAAACAATGGAAAACATACCCCAACAACCAAACCAATGGATTCAAGGAGAAGCAGAATCCCAATCAGCAATAATGCTAGCCCAACACACAACCTACTTTCTAAAATACAAACTAAAAATAAACCCAGACGGCAGCCAAGAAATGATATGCCAAGAACTACTAGACTTCATAGAACCATACAACCCAGACTACCCACTAGCATACCTAAAAGGAGGCCAAAAAGCACTAGCACTAATGACAAAAGCACAATGCATAGCATACAGCGTAGCCTCAAAAATAATGGCAAACCTAAACGCAGAACAAGCAAACGAAGTAAGAGAAGCAGTAGGAAACAAAAAATACGACATAATCGCAAAACACCTATCTTCAGACGCAGCCTCAAACGTAAAATTCTGCGTAGACTACTTTAACGATTACTCCCTAAGAAAACAATCATTAATCAGTAACTCAAGAACAAGCGGAGTAAACCCACAACAAATGAGACAATTCAGAAACCCAATAGAACCCGCAGGCGGTCAAGAACAAGAAATAAAAAAAGGATTTTTTAGATAAAAGGAGATGAAAAAAAATGTTTAACAAAAAGAAAAACGACACAGAAGACAACTACCCACACATACCAATAAACAGCCCACTAGAATACATAGCCTACAAACTACCCCGAAAATCATTCGCACTACTACTACTAACCATGGGCGGAACAATCGGAACAGTCGGACTAGCCCTAATAACCATCTTCTTACTAGGACAAAACAACCAAATAAACATTTTAATACAAGGAATACAAGTAAGCCTATCAATCCTTTTCCTAATCGTAGCCACAATAATACACCAAAACACAATCAAAAGAGGAGAAAACATAATAATAAGAGAACACAGAGGAGGAGTAATGACCTTTGACAAACAAAACATAAACAAAAAAATCTATTTCGACAACAAAGACCCCTCATCAGAAATAACAGTACTATGGAACGGAACAGCAATAGAAAAACAATCCGGAGCAAAAATAGTACTAATAAAAGAAGGCTCAAAATCAAACGAAAACATAAACTTATGCGTATCAGAAACAGACTGGAGCAAAAACCTAGGAGCAATGGTACGAGCAAAAACATTCGCCGACATAGCAGAAAACGAACTACTAAACACACAAACACTATTCGGACTAAAATGGCAAGACATAGCCCTAATACTCACAGCCCTACTCTCACTAGTAATAATAGGAGTACTACTAGGAGTAACCCCAGACATGGTAGCAAAACAAGTAACAGAAAGACTACTAGACGGAACACTACAACACGCAGTACAAAGCGTAGTATCAACAGGAAGTGTATAAAATGAAACCATTTAACCAAATAACAATCGAAATAAAAAAACACGAAAACAAAGACTACACAATGCACGTGTACGAAAAACTAAACTATTTCACACCCGCACTATCAATAAAAAAACCAGTACACTGGAACAAATGCGTACACGCACTATCACAATACCTAAGAGCCCGAAAAATAATCAACGTTTTTCAAAAGAAAAAACTAGAAGACAAACTAATGACCCGAGATGATACGCTTTGATCCACGTAACAACACTAGGAATAATACAATTCCTAGCCTTCATAACAGGACTAATCCTAATAATTTACGCAGGAAAACAAGACAAAAACACAAGAACCCCAATACTACTAATCCCCGCACTAATAGCCATAGGAATAAGCGCAGGAGCAGAAACATTTTCCATAATCACAATAATAAGCACGCTAATCTTTTTTTCCCCAAGCAAAATAAACAAACTAATAGGAAAAGCCGACTTACTACTATTCGCAAGCACACTAATAATAATAATACTAAACCAAAACAAATTACTAACCCTAAGCATATACATATCACTAGCACTAACAATAGGACTAATACTCTTTGACAAAAACAAAACCAACGAAATACCAGTCATACACTACTTTTCCAAAGGCTACATACTAGCAACAATAGCAATGATTCCAATAACCATAGCAGCAACAATGGGAGGCGTGATTTAACAATGGATTCTAGTTTTTACGCAAGCCAATTTGACACAGCACGAGAACTACTAGCAAACAACAACCCGGAAGCAACAACCGGTTTATACTCAATACTCTGCGCACTACACGCACTATACAAACCAAAAGACGAAAAATGGGACAAACACGAAATACACACAGAATACAAAAACGCAGTAATATCCGTATTTCTAGTCTACCACACAAACAAAAAAAGCGACATATACCAAAACCAATTATACACAAGAGAAAAATCATTTCTAATAATACAAAACTTCAAAAAAGATTGCTTTACAGAAATAACAAAAATACTAGAAAAAATACAACCAAACTCAGGAATACAATGGAGAATAGTAAAATGAACATAACATTATGGCAAGGTAGAATAATAAAATACTGGGAAGCCGGATATGGAAAAGTCTTAGCAAGAGTATACTCGATGCTATCATTTATACTAATGGCGAGCACATACCTATTATTACAAGGATTTGACATTGGTTTTTTAGCAATACCTCTAATATTTCTAATTCTAGTAACAATAGTATTTATTATTGGATTCTTTTACGTAAAACTAGGTTGGTTAAAAGCAGAACAAGCTGCATTTTTTAACGAAAACCCAGAATTAATAAATATAAGACAAGAACTAAAAGAAATAAAGGAGTTGCTAAAAAAATGACTAACCCAATGATAGTAGACTTAAAAGGAAACCTTTCCCCACTAGAAGAACACTTCAGAAACTTTGACATAGGAAAAGCCGACTGGAGCGAAGACGACTACAAAAACTACGCAACAACAAAAGTCCCACCAAGCTTTCTAAGACGCGCACTAACACAAGACTTCAAACAAAGATACAAAGAAAAAAACAACATGGTAATATACATATACGGAAACCAAGGCTCAGGAAAAAGCCTACTAGGAATAGAACTAGGACTAACAATAGGAAAAATCTACCACAAACCACTACAAGTAAAAAACATAACATTCTTCGACGCCCAATTTTGCAACAACCTAAAAGAAACAGAATACAAAGACACACTAATACACGACGAAGCAGACGAAAAAACATACGGGGCACTAAGCACCTACTACTCAGGAGAAATACAAGACGCAATGTTTAGAAACAGAGCAACACAACAAAACTACATATTCTGCAGCCCACACGAAGGAGAAAGAGGACAATTCATAACAATAGATGTAAAAAACACAAGAAAAGACAAAAACGGAAAACCCCTACAAATAGAAGCACTACTATACACAAGCTGGTACAACGACTCAACAATAAGAGTATGCAGAGGAATACTAATCTGGGACATAAGCCAAGAAGCACTAGATTTCTACAAAAAATACAACAAAAACAAACACGACTCACTAGAAAAAATCAAAAAAGACTTAGGCGGAACATTCAACATAGTAACAATCGTAGCAAACAAAAAATACGAACAACTAAAAGACAAACTAATCCTAAAACCAAAAAACAACAAAGAAGAATACACAATCGTAAAAGGAGCATACTTCGGAGACATAATCGAAATAGAAGGAGATATAGGAAAATACACAGCAGACTTAAGAAAAAAAATTATAAGAGCAATAAAAGTAAAAGCAATTAACGAAATAAACGAACTAAATCAAAAGGAGGAACCTGAATGTACAGCCCAGATGGATTTGCTAGCTTAGCGTGTGCTTTACAAGGCCAATGTTGGTTTTTAGGTTGGCAAGAACCTTTTGTGAAATTAATGTTTTTCTTTAAAACTTACGAATCATTTTTTGCATTACAAATAATAGTATGGTTTGCACTAATTGGACTAATATATTTTTTAGCAAAAGAACTAAAAATAAAACACATGCTTATAACCCCAGTACTAATATTGTACGGATCAATATTTTTTGTAGACAATTTCGTAGGCTCATTCGAAAACGATTGTTTTGGAATAATACTAATTCTAATCGGATTTATTTACTACTACCGAGCAAAAAACACGAACAAAAAACGATACTTAATTCCATCATTTATTTCATTTGCAACATCATTAACATATTGGTTATGGGCAGGCTACCTAATAAGAATGCCAATATTAATAGATCAAGTTGCAGAAAAAATGGTTTGGACTCATTGGGCAAGCTATCTATTCCTATTGCCCTTCATAATACTTTGCGTAGTTAGTGGAATAAAATACAAAGACCCCGTAAAAATTTTTACAATGTTTTTTATAATGTTTTTTCCAAAACTATTTATTTTCGGAATACCAGTACTAATGAAATTTGTGGACGAAATAATCCACAAAGCACTAAAAGATGAAAACAAAAAATTCTTTATCACAATAATAGTATTTGCACTGATACTTGGACAAATTGCAAGGGTAGGAATTTACGAATACAATTCAATTACAAGAGTAATAGAAGACGAAAACTGTGTAACCGTAAATGACGAGTACTTTTTAAGAGCAACGAAAGGCTTAAATTATACTTACAACCAATTAAGTAAAGAGGCTGTAGAAAAATGCAAAGTAGATACATAGGATTAATGTTACTAATTGGTTTATTAATTGTTTGCCTAGTCCCTGCAACAATTTATATTGCCGGAGGAACAGACTTAGACGAAACTTCTTACGGTTCAATGTACATTACAAGTTCTTCTGCAACAACCATTACAACAGGAGGAACATGGTACAAACTATTAGGAAGTACAGCAATAGACAACAATAATAATTTTAGCATGACAGCAGACAACAGACTAGAATACACAGGCGATTCAAACGGAACATTCCTAATAAGCATATCTGGAAGCATAAGCCCATCAGAAAAAGATGTTTATTATGCTTTAAGAGTGGCTAAGAATGGAACAACTATTGGGAACGGCGAAGTAAGACAGGAATCGTTTGACAAAATACAAAATGACGAACAAGTATTTTCAATAAACAATATTGTTGAATTAATGCCTAATGATTACCTAGAGTTATGGGGAACATGGGAAAGTGGAACAAACGGGGAAACACTAACTTTAATAAAAATGAATTTTAATGCAACACAAATAGACTTTAATGTTGCAGGAGCAGGAGGAGGAGGCGGAATTGCTTCTACTGATTGGAATGATATTACTAATTTCCCAACTGGATGTCCAGCTGGGCATGCTGTTCAGATTATAGATAAAGTTCCTACTTGTATTGCTGTTGGTGGGTCAGGTACTGACACAAATGTATGGGAAGCGGGTTGGTTAGATTGGGATTCAAATAATTTAATCCAAGATTGGAATGCAGGGGAATATGAAATTATGGCAAAACAATTTGTTTTAACTCCTGGCCATACAGATAACAGAATTTATTTTGATGGAAATTATATTATTGACTCTGGCGAAAACATTGGAGTAAATAATAATACTGTTACTAAAATTAAAACTAATAATTTTCAAATTGGAGATTCGTGTAGTGTTTATGGTTCTGGGAATGTTTGTTCTGGAAGCGGAACAAAAGTAAATGGTGGTTCTTTTAATACAGGAGCAGGAGTTAATAACACGGTTAGTGGTTCTGGTAACTTTGTTGCAGGGATACACAATACGGTTTCGGGGGGCAATGGTTTTGTTGCTGGACAAACAAATATAGTAAGTGCTGGGATAGGTTCTATTGTTGGGTCTTTATCTTCTACTATTGGTTCTAATGCTTTAGTTTCTTTTACGGGCGGGATTAATAATCATGTTGATTCGCCTGGAGGATTTACTATGGCTTCTAATGCACATAATATGGGAACTATTGGTTTTGTCCATGGTAGTAGTGGTTTAGGACCGGGTGTTGTTGATAGACTTTGGAATAGTGGGTATGCAAGTTTTATGAGTTGCACCGCTTTTGCTTCAGACCAAAATTGTATTATTGAAACTGACTATTCTGGGATGATGGGTTTTAATAATAAAATTCTTGGAACTGCTAACACTGCGTTTGTTTTTGGTCAGGGTATTACTGCGACTCGTGGGAATACTACTTATGTTGAAGATTTGAATGTTAATAAGTCAATAGTAACAGGGGGTAATTCGTTTGATGGTTTGTCTAATGGTGATATTAATGTTTCTACTGTTTATTATGATACTTTGTCGGCTAAATCTCCTGTTGTTTATGAGTTGGATAATGATAATATTTTGACTTATAATCAAAAGACTAAAGATTGGGTAGAGTGTAATCCTCGTGTTTCAAGGTCTTGTCCGAGAGAGGCGGAGGAAAAGATGGAGCGTATTTATGAAAAGAGAGAGGATTATTTGAGTTGGGTTGATGCTAAAGAGTCTTGTGAGGATGGTAGTCATGTTTATGTTTCTTTAGGAGATTTTGAGAAAGGGCAAAGGACTTGTTTGTATAGTTTAGAAAAGGTTGTTGAGGCTTGTGAAGATAAAAGTTTATTCCATTATTATAGTGATGGGGAGTGTTTGGTTAATCATGCTAAGAAATGTGAAGCGGGGAGTAATACGAAGTGGGATTTTAATACAAGTTCTTGTGTGATTGATGTTGTTAAGGATTGTTTGAATAGAGATGATATGTTTTGGGATGGGAAAAAGTGTGTTTTTAGTCAGGCTAAAAGGGATGCTCGTCTTGAGGCGGAGTGTGCTTTTCAAAGAGATAAGATTTGGGATGGGGAAAAGTGTGTTTCTGTTGGGGTTTAATCATTATTGGGATTCGTTCGACATAGACTTCAACGCAGACGATTTTTCTTAAATTCTTTTTATAGGAAAGAATTAAATACTACGTAATCTACTATTATAACTATGCGCACCGTTAAAGAAATAATTGCTCAACAAAAAAAAGAAATGAGTCGTCAAGAGTATCGGTTATTAATAAAAATGTTAAAAAACCCTAAAGCGTGCAAAATGCCTAAAAAAAGGAGGGTGTAACCAATGCCTTTAAAAGTAACTAGGGGTGCAACATTTAAACGACTAGTAAGTGAAGGAAAAGTAAACCCCGGCACAGGAAGGTTTACGCCGGGTTCTGGGCAAGGAGGATCAAGACAACAATACGAACAAATATTAGCACAACAAAGACAAGCTAGAGAAATTGCTAAAGCAGAAAAAGAAGCAGCAGCTTTAAAAGAAGAAGAATTAAAAATAGCAGAACAAAAAGCAGCCGTAGCAACAGGCCCGACAGAAACAACAGCACAAAAACTAACAAAACAACTAACAAGCACAACCCCAACCCTATCAGACAACTTGTTAAAAACAATAACATCAAAAGACACAGGCATAAAACTAAACCTTAACGAAGACTTACCAATAGAAACAGACTATTCAATATACAGCACAGAACAACGAGCAACACAACAATTATTAGCTGAACAAGAAACACAAGCAGAATTAAACCGATTAAAACAATTACAATTCGAAGCAGAAAAAGAAGCCGGTCTAAAAACAGGGTCGAAAGCAACAGACATACTTAACCCAAGCGCATTATCAAACAGACAAATATTTTACGGAGAAGAAAAACAAGCACAAGACCAAAAAAAAGTAGACAAACTAAACAAAGCAATAGATGAATACAACAAAGAATACGAAGAATTTCAACAAGAATTTGCAAAAAAAGACACAGACCCAACCACGCCAATACTAGACTTAAGCGAAGAAGACTACAAAGCATACAACCTTAGAAACGAGTTTTTTGAAACTAAAGGAAGAAGACTAGCAAAACAACAAAAAGACGTAGAAAACTTGTTTGCAGCAAGAACAACATTTCAAGAAGAACTAGAAAAAACAGACAATTTATTACTAAAAGCATATTTTGACCCGGACACGTTACAATCAGGCGGAATAAGAGAAGGAATAACAGAATTTCAAAGAATAGAAACTGAAAAAGAATACGCCGGAACCCCATCACAAAGAGCATTCGCAGGACAACCAAAAAACCTTTTAACCGCAGTATTATCAACTCCACAAATATACAAAGAACAATATGAACAAACAGGAACAACAAAACTCGTAAACCCATTATTAGCAGGAACTCCGCAAGAAAAATTATACACTCTTGAACGACCCGAATACAAAAATATTTTCGAAGGCAAAGAAATAACAGACTTAGCTGCCCCAACAACATACGAAGAAGAACTAGCTTTTAAACGAAACATTGGATTAAGAGCGGGATTAGCAACAGCAAGAGACCCGTACGACATGCAAGATTTAATCGAAGATTTAGAAACATTCAGAACCGACGCATTAATCGGTGCCGGAGCAGGAGCAGCAATAGGAACAATCGTACCCGGAATAGGAACTACAATAGGAGCAACAACAGGATTGTTAACCGGGGCAATAGGCGGAACTGTTGATGTAGTAACAAGCAACATAGTAGAACGTCAAACAGGATCAGAATTTTTAGGAAAATCGTTAGGAACAGTTTCAGGAATTGGTGCAGAAATTGTTTCAGCAGGAGCAGTAAGTAAAGCAGTGGCAAAAACAATAAGCGCAAATCCTGTTTTAGTTGGCACTCCTCAAAGCATAGCATACGAATTAGGAGCGGATAAACTAAGAGTAGTTAGATATTCTAAGTTTAAAACAGGAACGGGTTTTTTAACAAGAAAATTTGACGTAATAGACGATGTGATTGTAAAAAGGTCTGATTTGTTAGAAAACTTGACAGAATCACAAACTAAAGCAATATTTAAACAAGCAACAAACCCTCCTAAGTTTTTAACAGATAATATTGCAAAAAATAGAATAAATTTTGGTAATAGGACTACTGACATAGACGAATATATTGGCGTTTTTGCAAAAAAGTCTAGTAAAGATATACCTTTAGATGAATTATTAGCAAAGTTAGACGTTACAGAATTTGAAGGGATACAAAGAGTAAGTTTAAGAACTGGAAAAGATTTAGTGACTAAAGCAAAAAAAGCTGTTAAGCCGACAATATATGACGATTCTATAGAGTCTGTAACTGGTTTTGGTAAAGTAAAAGAAGCAGAAAAAGCTATTCGGCTTAAAAAAGGAACAAAAACGTTCCAGTTTGAAGGGATTGGTTTAAGTTATAGTGAAGCTGACGAGTTAGTTGAAGGAATAGCAAAAACTCAAAAAACAGCAAAAACAAGTGCAAAAAAAATAAAAGATTTGAACTTAGTAGGCAAAAGACAATATGCTGATTTAAAAGAGCCTGAGCAAATATTTGAGTTAGCTCCAAAACAAACAAGCACTAGTTTGCAAGAAGACGTGATTTTTATAAAAGGTAAACAAAAAGGTGCAAGATTGTTTACTAACCAAGCAGACGATTATTCAAAATTTATAGCACAAACTAGAGAAAAAGGTTTTAGTCAATCAATAGTTTACCAAGGCGACGACACACTAATAAGCCCTGCAACAAAATTCAAAACAGACACACTAACATTTGCAGGAAAAAAAGGCAAAGGACAAATAATAAAAACAAGCGTAGAAGGAGTGCCTGACGAATACTTACTAAAAATAGCAAGTCCAACCGACGACTTAACAAAATCAACAAAATTTACAAAAATAAAAGTAGGAAAAACAGGAGAAACAATAGACGACACACTAGGCTTAAACATGGTAGGACTAGACAAAGGACCCGACATAAAACTATTAAACGAACCAATGACAACACTAAGCCAAGACTTAGAACAAGCAATAATAGCATATCAAAAAAATGCTACTCCAAAAGCACTTAAACGAGTACAAGAACTTTCAACAAAAATAGCGACTATGCGACTACAAACCTCGATTACCGCAGCTAGCTTTACTAAAAGCTTAAAACTAAACAAAGAAGCAGCTAAACTTGCAGACGAATTTGCAAAATCAAACAAAGTACTATCACTAGAAGATCTTAAACGAATAGACGCATTCTCAAAATCAAACAAAATACTTTCCCTAGAAGACCTTAAACGAATAGACGCTTTTTCTAAAACAGGAGCAAGGCTAGACAAAAAATCAGCTAAAGCTTTAGCCGATTGGGAAAAAAAATACGGCCGGGAGCCTACCGATTTCCGATACGAGACTTTCGGCCGTGGGGAAACAACCTTTTTATCAGATAAAAGCCTAGAACAATACATGAAAAGTTTAGAAAAACCAAAAATAAAAAAGTTAAAACCAACAAAACCAAGCAGTGACATTGTAAAAAAATCGGGCAGTGGAACATTATTAATGCAAAGAACAAAAACATTACAAGACACACTAACAAAAAAAGCAACAAAAACTATTACAGACGATAAATTGTTAAAAACACAAAAATCTAGCACTGCAACAATGGTTTTGGAAAAAACAAAGTCAAAAACTGCTACTGCAACATTAACAAAAACTAAACCAAAAACAAGCACAAAGACTTTAGCAGGGCAAAAACAAAAATCTTACACAACGTCAAAAGAAGCTGTAGCGTCAACAAAAACTAGAACAAGAAATTTGTTTGCACAACCAAGATTAAGCATGGTTGCTCAAAGAAACATTGCAAGCTTTAAAGCTAGGCAAAGAATAGGAGCAAAAGCTATTGCTGAAACTAAAGCAGAAACTATGACAAAAGAATTAACAGATGTTGCTGTAGAACAAGACATTTTGTCAAGAACCGCTACTAGACAAGCAACTTTAGTAGCTACCGCAACACAAACTGCTGTGCGAACAAGAGCAAAACAAAAAACTAAGTTAAAAACAAAACTAGCACAACCAACCACCGGTCCGCTAGCACCAATGCCTTTTATAAAAGCTCCTCCTGTAAAAATTCCTAGACTAAAATTACCAGTTTTACCTAGCCCACAACCGGCAAAGAAACAAAAAACAAAGTTGTATAAGTCTCAAGTAAGAACTGATAAAAACACTAAGTGGAAAACAGTTTCAAAACAATTGCCTCGTAACAAAGCATACAACGAAGGTTTAGATACTGCCGACAACACTGTAGCACAAAGTGTTAGGGTTGTTTACAAAAAAACTGTTAAAAAATATGTTCCTGACGATCCTAGAATAAGAGACGATAAGTTTAGGAATAAAAAGTATAAGTCAAAAGTTCCGGGCAATCCTGTGAAAATAGAAAAAAGAAAACACGCTATTGACACTGTTGGAGAAAAGCAAGGTTTAAGCGTGGCTAAATACTTAAAACAAAAGAGAAACAGGCTTAGATTAGCTAGTCCAAGACAAAACAAAAGGTTTATTAAGAACAAAAACGTTAAACTAATATAAGTGATAAAATGCCTGAAAAAGATATTTTTGGAAACCCTATTCAACAAAGACCCGTTAAACAAATGAGTTATGCGCAAAAACTAAAAGAAGCAAAAGCTAAACAAAAATACAAAGCTTACCAAGCAGAACAAAGAAAAATACAAATAGAAAGACTCAAAGCCAACGCTAGACGTTCAAAAGAAGGCTTGCAAAAAATAAGCAGAAGAGTAACCGATAAAAGAATGTCTTTAAGAGATAAGTTACGTGGCTCAATTTACAAAAAAGAATAGAAACATTTAAAAAGAACAAAACAAACGTATAAATACTACTTTAAACAATAATATAATCACATGGTAAAAGAATTAATCAAAGTCGTAGTAATTGTTTTTATAACAACCATTGTAGTTTACCCTGTTTCAAACGTTTT
>Ga0180433_10008604_pt1 | contig 12664 bp, 9 predicted proteins | sample SS_ome_8_FD_132980 | JGI IMG/M metagenome (GOLD analysis project Ga0180433, IMG submission 132980) | Hypersaline lake sediment archaeal communities from the Salton Sea, California, USA - SS_1_D_1 metaG | ecosystem: Environmental > Aquatic > Non-marine Saline and Alkaline > Hypersaline > Sediment... | reverse complement strand
TTCAATGGCATGTGAAATGGAGGTGTTGTGATCCTGTTCGAGGGCATATATTTTTCCAATGGAACCTTGAAGGTCAGGGAATTCACCTACTAGTTCTGATGCAAGATCCGCTTTTGAGAGTTTTGCAGCAGTTTGTACATCCTGCAGATCTACAGAGGGGAAGAAGGCATGAAGAAGCTCACCATGCTTTTTGAGGCGTTCTGTTTTCTCCCATATGGAACCGGCGCCTTTTTGAAAGAGGATCGCCTTGAGCTTCTCTCTTAAATCAAAGAGCGTTTTCTTTTTGTCCTGCTCATATAAGAACGCACCATCGCTAAGACGGGCAGAAAGCACTTTTTGATTACCCCTTTTGATCGAATCTGTCGGAGGAATATTTCCAGTAATAAGGAAGGAGTTTTCTAATGTGCCCTCGCTGTTTTCTATTGGGAAGTACTTCTGGTGCTCGACCATTTCTGATATAAGCACCTTAGAGGGTACTTGTAGGAACTCTTTATTGAAAGTAGCAGAGGTAAGAAAAGGCTTTTCAACTAGGTAGAGAACCTCTTTCATGACTCTCTCTTTTTCTAAAATGGTCCAGGAGTTTTCTTGAGAGATCGTTTCTAGCTGATCGAGAATGCTCTTTTTTCTCTCTTCAATATCGACGATGACATGATGCTCTCGAAGTATTTCTTGGTAAGAAGATGCTTTGTCAATCTCGATTTTGCTGTTTGAGAGTTGTCGGTGGCCATAAGAGAAGGATCCTGCATGAACAGAGCCAATAGAAAAATGAAGTGGGTGAAAGTCAAACATTGCAAGGAGCCATCGGATAGGCCTTGCAAAGGTAATTGAAGGCGTCTCCCAAAACATTCTCTTTGGAAAATCAATGTGCAGAATAAGAGAGGGGAGTTCTTTTTCCAGTAACTCGACCGTTTGCATTGCTGGTTCACAATAGGAGTAGAACAGGTAGGGAATCTCTTTGATTGTTCGAATAGAAAGGCCCGTATCTTTTTCTAGCTCTTCTAAAGAGAGAGGCTCTTTTCTTATCGATTTAAAAAAGCCTTTTCCTTGTATTGTAAGGGCTCCTTTTTCATCAAAAGCAACTGAGAGTGGAGGTCCTTTTTTCTCTATCGAAAGAGGCTTTTTAAAAGGATCAAGCTGTTCAATTGTCAATGCAAGACGACGTGGCGTTGCCATCGGTGTGATCTTTGCGTAGCCGATTCCATGCTCTTGTAAGAAAGTTTTTACTCTTTTTTCTAAGGAGAAAAGAGCCTTTTGGATTACTCCTTGAGGCAGTTCTTCTGTTCCGATCTCTAAAACAAAATCGCCGGGTTTTTCAAAAGAGGTTGTTGTTTCTTTCTTCTTTTCTTCCAGAGGAGCTTTTGCTAGCTCAAAGTGTTGTGAATGGCAAAGAAGAGGGAAATTCTTTTCTTTTCTTGATTCTAAAAAGCTCTCTGCGACACTTTGAGCAAGTTTTCTAATCTCTAAAATGGTTGCAGCGCGTTCAGAAACAGAGATGACGCCCCGTGCATCGAGAAGGTTAAAGAGATGAGAAGCTTTCATCACATAGTCATAAGCTACCGTTGGGAGGGACTCTTTCGATAAGCGCAGTGCTTCTTTTGCATAGCTATCAAAATGGTTTTTGAGCATATCTACATTGGCGACTTCAAAATTGTATCTGCTCCACTCCTCCTCATTTTGTAAAAAGAGTTCACCATATTTAATAGAGTCATTCCATTGAATGTCGTAGACAGAATCAACGTTCTGGAGGTAGGTGGCGATACGTTCAATACCATAAGTGATTTCGCCGACGACCAAGTCGACAGGAATTCCTGCGATAGCTTGGAAGTAGGTAAACTGGGTGCACTCTTGTCCATCGATCCATACCTCCCAGCCGAGACCCCAAGCACCGAGGCTTGGCTGTTCCCAGTCATCATGGACGAAGCGGATGTCATGACGAGAAAGAGAGAGGCCCATTGCTTCTAAGGAAGCAAGGTAAAGGTCTTGAATATTGTAAGGGGCTGGTTTGAGGATAGTTTGGTACTGGAAATAGTGCTGGAGGCGGTTGGGGTTTTTTCCATAACGACCATCTTTTGGTCTTCTGCATGGTTCTAAATAGGCACTGCGAAAGGGTTCAGGGCCAAGGGAGCGTAAAAAGGTGCTTGGGTTAAAGGTTCCTGCGCCCTTTTCTAGGTCATAGGGTTGCCATATAAGACATTGATGCTGTGCCCAGAATGCATTTAAGGAACGTAAAATTTCTTGAAAAGTAGCCATGGAAAATGAAAAAAACCTTCACTAAGATTATATGCTTTGCTATAGTGTATCAATAGCTTCTTATATAGTTCAATGGGTAAAGTAAAAACAGAACCTTTTGCCTTTTTAGATCGTCATGTGCCGGTATGTAGTATGCTGCGCCATACGATCGTGGTTCCGACACATAATGCAGCGCACCATATTGCAACGACCATTGAGAGTCTTTTGTCTCAGCGTAATGCTCGTTTTGAGGTGATCTTCATTGATGGGGAATCTCGTGATAGGACGCTTGAGATTATCCGCTCATTTGAAGATAGCCGTTTTCGCATCCAGTCGGCGCCCACATCGCAATATTATGAAATGGTTAATAGGGGAGTTGCGATGGCACAAGGCGAGTATGTGCAGATTCTGAATCCGGGAGATTCCTACCTTTATCCCGATGCCCTCAACATGGCATCATGGCAGATTGCAAAAAATGATTTTCCAGATCTTTTTTACACCGCATCGATTCTACGTGATGAGTGGGCTGAAAGCCACTTTTTCTTTCGACCATTAAAGAAAGAGTTTTTAAGAAAGGGTATGCAGCCAACGCATCTCAACAGTCTCTGGGTAAAGAGAGAGACATTTAAAAAGATGGGCTCTTTTCCTATTGACTATGATTTACGAGGAGCGCTCGACTTTTTCATCCGTTTTTCAAAGCATCGAGAGCTTTTGGCCTCTTCTGAGATGAGGGTCTATATTGAATCAGCGCCATATATTGCTGATACGGGATATCTCCTGAAGAACTTCAAAGAGACCTTTCAGCTTATCGTTCACCACTATGGCTTTTTCTGGGCGTTGAGCTATCTTTTTGTACAAAAAGATTTAAAACGGCTCTGTCGTCATTATATAAAAAAGATACGCTCCTCTTTTCAGGGAAGGTAGCGGACAGAAGCAAGAAGCTTCTGTCCTTTTGAAAATTTAAATTTTAGTACATGCGTCGTTCTTGCCCTAGTCTTGCAGGATGATCTTTCAAATTTTCCTTAATATTTTCAAGAGCGATGAGTTTGTCCTCAGGACTCAATGAAATATGTAGTTCTTCTAATAGTTTTTCTAATTGTTGCATAGATTACCTCCAATCTGTATGCAAGCTGCATGCAACTTGCATGTTTTTTAACTTGTAAAGAGCAGATAGCACTTTACAAAAACTTTTACTCCCCCCTATGGCGCACTTCTACCACGCACTTTCTCGTAGCAAGGAGGTCAATTTTTTTTGAAATATCTGCTATTCCTTTTGCATCCAAGTTGGCATCCCACTCATCAAGCAGAACAATAGGGGTGTCAATATTGTCTAGGATTTCATCGATTATACGAGTTGCTTTTTCTCCAGAAGAAAAGCTTCTATCATCGATGCTAGAAAAGAGAAGGGAGGAATTTGCAGGTAGTAAAAATGCGCGATGTGTAAAGTGTTGCTTTATGTGAGCAAGCAAAGTTGATTTTCCTGAGCCGTTAGAACCTCTCATGGTAAGGCGTCCTTTCTGGGTGTTACTAATGAGATGAACGAGCGAATCGAAAGAAACGATCTTTTCTAAGATGTGTTCTCGATTCTTCACCTCTATTTTTTCCCAATTAATACTGCCCTCATATTTTTTGCTATTTTCAGGTAAGAGTAAAGCACGCTGTAAGCCCTTTATTTTTCCTCGTATCGTACTGAGTTTTCCTCCGTAGAGAACAATGTCGCCCATATTTTGAATACAAAACACTTGACGTGGTAAAACCGCAACAAGGCTTACAAGAATAGCCGTTTCCGTTAAATGAGAACGCATCTCAAAAAAAATAACATAAAAAATAGGCAGTAAACTTATAAGCATTGATACGCAAGTGACTATTTCTGTAATGTATATAGAGTTTAAGTGGGTGTCCTGAGCGTTTTTGTGATTCAAAAACCACTTTTTTTTCCAAACTTGTAGGTTCCATGAGTTATCTATTAAAACAGAGTCCCAGCTAGGATGTAGTGTGTCCATCATGAGAGTCCGTTTAGATTGGGCTTTTTGAGAGAGGGTGCCTAATAGATTGACTGTGAGAGATAAGGAAAGCACGATCCAGATAAATGCAAGAGCATAGGACCAGAGAAAAGCTGTGTTAATTAAAAAAGAAATAGCAAGAATGTTGAGTATAACGTTGAGTAGAAGAGAAAGAAAAGTAGTGGAAAACTGTAGAGCCTCTTCAATGACGAGCCACGCCTCGTGAGTGATGTAAGGCTTCTTTAACTTTTTGAGCTCTTTGCTCGTATAGAGAGTTGCTTTTCCTTGAAAGCTGCTGCAAAATTGGTCAATATAATTGAATAAAGCACAGAATTTGGCTTTTCCGAGAAAAAAGGCTGTTAAGGAGCTTGGTAGATATACCAAGGAAAGTGAAGCGAAGAATAGAATCAGCCAAATAAATATATTATTTTGGGATGTGACGGCTTTGCTAAGTAGAACAATCCATAGTGTAGAAGAAGCGACCATTAGCTGTTGTATGATAACGCCAAGAAGAGCGTATAAGAGAGATTTAGAATATAGCCATTTATACATATTGTGCTTCTTTCTTGTTGAGTGGCAGTTGTGCTTCACTTAATTTTTTCCGAATGAGAGGGATGATAGAAGTATTGATGAGATAATCGAAATTTTCTAGCTCGTAACGGCATTGTCTTTTTTGATTTTTTTGTGCTGATAAAACACAACCTCCACTACAGTATCCTCCAAGAGGGCAGTCCCAGCACTCTTTTTGAAAGGCATTATGTGTAAACCAAGAAGAGAGAGTATGAGAGTCATGGATTGTTCCTAGAACGAACTCTTTGTTACCTACTGAATATGTACATCTATAGACGTCTAGTTCGGAATCAAGGTAATACACTTCGTCTATTGGAGAGGAGCTCCAGCAGTAGTGGAGCCAACCTCTTCCATATTCGTTTTGATTGAAAAGAAAACCAAATTGTGATGCAAGAGCCATAGATGTTTTCATGAAAGCTGCTTTTATATTAGAGGGAAATTTTTTCTTTGCATTGCAATTTATGAGAGCTTCAATTAATGCGGCTTCACTCATAATTTGTTCATTGTTTAAATTGTAGCAGCGATCATCAACTCTTCCGATTTCGAGAGTCACTAAAGAGTTATCGACCCACTTGTTTTCACTGCAAATATCTAAAAAGTTTTGTAAATCACATATATTTGAGTAGTCTAAGTTAATTCCTACGCTGACGTGAATGCCGATTTGAAGTAAGGTATTGATGATATCGATTATGGTGCCACAAAAAGAGTTTGTTGGATTTGTTTTTCCTCTTCTTTTGTCGTGCATTTCTTTGCTTCCATCAATGGTAGTTGCAATAGAAGCGATATATCCTCTATATGTGATTAGTAAATCTAAGAAATGCTGCAGTTCCATGCCGTTTGTAGTGATGGTAATAAATGCATTTTGGGCTCGTGCAAATGCAAATATTTCCTTTACGACATCCTTAGATGTTTTTTGTAAAGGTTCTCCTCCAAAAAGAGCTATCCCCACAGGTTTTAAAGGGTCATTTTTTCTCCATTCGACTATTTTCTGGGTAATCCATGCAAAAAGGTGTTGCAAGTTTTCAGGGCTGATCATTTCCCTATTGAGTGTTTTCGACCCTTGCTGATAACAATACGAGCAATGCATGTTGCATGAATAAGTGGGACATATAAAAAAGATGAGTCGTTTTTCTTTTTGCTGCAGGCTTTCCGTATATCTTTGTTGAAAAGAATTTAGATCTCTTGTGAATTGAGCTTGATAGTATTGCTTAAGTGGAGAAGAAAGCTTGTCTGGGCTATTAAGCAGGTGCTTTGCAGTTTGTGCGTCTGTGATCTCAAGAACATTATGAAATGAGTCAATGAGAAGTGAATGGTCAGAGTCAATTGCATATGATAAAACATGGTCAAGGGCGTTCTCTGAAGGGGGAGGATGCTGTGCCTTTTTAAGCATTTGGGGGGGGCTGAGAGGGATGAGTTTTCCTTCTTTACTTATGCTAAAGTTGCTATTCATAGCGTTCTCCTTAACCAAGATAAATCAAAATTCTGTTTTATCTACATAATTTAGTCAAGGCAATTTTACTATATGCGTAAAGTTAGATCCTTTTTTCAGAGAAGGTAGGGATTCTGTCAGAAGGCGGTTTTGGTGCTATGTTATTATCTAAAATTGCTATGAGTAAAGGTGTGTACTCTGTTTTCTTTCTCTTGTCTAATACGAGTTTGGTAAGACGTTTACAAAGGTTCTCTATATCACCTTCTGGGTGGCGATTAACTGGCTTGTCTCTTAATGCGTCATCAACTTTTTGACGGAATCTTTTCTGGATATATTGTGAAAGGGTCTTGTGTACTGTTTGAAAAGTATCGAGCTTTTCTTGTGCATGTTGTCTTATAGCTGTCTGTGCGTATTTCTCCGCTGCAGCTCTTTCTGAGGCTTTTTTGAGTGCTAGATTTTGCTCTCCAAGAAACGCTTGAATGAATTGTTCCGATGGTTCTTTTGGGTGGATTGAACTGAATGCTGGCCTGCCATCTATAGGGATAATTTCGCCTGTTGGCCCTGTGTCGAGTGACATCAGGTGTGTACTACTCTCGTGCCTTTCGAGAGAGGCTCCTGGGTCTGAAGGCCTTCGGTTTATTCCCAGCTCATCGGCTATTGATGGAACACTTTCCCTTGGTCTCTCTGAATGTGTGTGCTGCCCTCTACAGTTGGCACTACTGGGTGTAGCACTTGCTGTAACGGAAGGTGCTGTAGGTTGGAGTACATGTAAAAGGGCTGTTTCTGCCTTTGAATCTTTCGGTGCACGCATAAGAGGGGTGCATCCATGTGCATCTTTTACATTGAGTTCTGCATAGTCTTCATCGCAGAGGAAAAGGTGGTTCAGAAGGTTTTCTAAAACACCATGGTGGTTGCGAGATGCTGCAAGATGAAACACCGACTCACCGTCATTATTACGTGCTAAAAGAGAAGCTTTATGCTGAAGGAGCGTCTCAACGACGTCTTTATGTCCATAACGAGCTGCGGCAAGTAAGGGAGTATCTCCATTTCTGTCACGTGGCTCGATGAAAGCATCTTTATTGAGGAGCATTTGGGCGATAGAGTTAAAGCCTTTAAATGCAGCCCAGTAAAGCGGGGGTAGGTTATGGATGCCATCACAATTTGGGTCTGCATCTGCTTGAAGTAAGGTGCTTACAACTTTATCGTGACCGTAAAAAACAGCCCAGTAGAGAGGGGTAAAACGCTGGTTGTCTTTAGAATCAACTGTAGCGCCGGCTTGGATAAGAGCAGAAACGGCTGGAGCATCTCCTCTTCTTGCTGCAATATGAAGGGGTGTAAATCCTCTATTGTCATGCATATCAAGAGCTGGAGAGGTAAGAAAAGCAAAGCCATCTCGTGTACTAAGTTCTGTTTTTCCCAGTAGATCGCGGCATGCTGAAAGAATGGACGGAAATGCTTCGTGGTGACCATGTGCTGCAGCAATATGAAGGGCAGTTTCTCCATCATCATTTTGTGCAAGAGGATTGGTTTCAGCTAGAGCTTTGCGTAACGCTTCAAGAGTTCCAGATTGGGCTGCTTGAAAAAGCTCTTTAGGTGAAATTGGAGTTTGACGTGGAACTAAAACATATGAGTCTGAAATTGATCCTGATGGAGAGCATGATGCCATTACTAATATCCTCTGGTGAATTTTATTTTAAATTTTTTTCTTTTTTTCAATAAGAGCTTGTTCTCTTTTATACTGCTCAAGTGCTTTTTCTATAACGACTCTCATTTCACCGTAGTCAGGAGGATCCCCAGGAAGGGGTGGTTGAAAAGCAACAGGAGAGGGTGTTGAGCGACCTTGTGTATTTTTTTCGTCATCTATTGGACAACACAGATTCAAACACCATTGTATTGGAGAGAGAAAGAACATACTTATTTCCTCCAGTTACAGTTTTGGATACGTTGTATGGACTTTTTTGCATGAGGGGGAGATGGACTCTGTAGTTGAGCCGGTGGAAAAGCACGGATGAGAGAAAGAAGCTGGTGGAATTCAAAAAGATGGACTGTAGCACTTTGTATTCGTTTATTGACCTCTGCCGCTCTTCTTTCTGTTGAAAGAGTAGGGGTGTGGGTATGATGTAATTCTTTTGGAGGGAAGAAGGCAAGCATCTTTTTATAAATAGTCTCGTTTATGGTTTGCAACAATTATAACTTATCACTGTATTGATACAAATATAGAATTATTTTTTTGCTGGATTAGATGGTAGTATGGAGCTAAAAGAAATTGTTGCAAACAAGGCTCATTCGAGATAGGATTGTAGCAATAAATCTAAAGAGAAATTCGTCTTATGCCCGCCAAAAAAAGTGTAAAGTCTAAGAAAAGTGCATCTTCAAAAGCGAAGGAAAAAGCCAATAAGTGTCCTTTGATACTGCGTGCGCACCGTATTACAGAAGCTTTTGCAAAAGCAGATGATGAACGGGATTTTTATCTCGAAAGGGAAGAGGGTTTTTTAGTTTTTGCTGATTTAGATAAGTCAGAAGAAGAGCTTGAAAATTTAGAAAAAGCGCTGCAAAGCAATCCTGAACGATATTGCCCCATTCCTAAAATGAGCTTTTATGAGATAAAAAAGCTGATGGAGGGCTTCGTCAATGAAAAGGTCTACGATATAGATGTAAAAGAAAAGCTGCTCGACATTATTGGCTCAAAAGAGGCTCGAGAGAACTTCCTTGAGTTTATGTGTGATCATGAACTCGAGTTGGAAAAATGGAACCAGTACTACCAAGAACGGTTTAAGATTCGTATTATTGAATGGTTACGAGAAAATAGCTTTGAGTTTGTCTTTGAAGAGGATTTAGAACTTCCTCGTCAGGTTGTAGAAAAACTGAAAATCAGCGCGTTTGACGATAAGGTCGCTCGTGATGTCCAGCAAGGACGAAAAGTGATTGAGAGCAAGGCTAAAACCTACTATTCAAGCGAAGCGCTGAATCCAAGACCTAAAAGAGGACGTCCTCCAAAACAGGTTGCCAAAGTAGAAGTTGAACCTCAGTTTTCTCAAGATATTTACCTTCGTATACCAAAAGAGATTAAGCCCTTTCTATTTGCTCCAGACTATCAGGGAACCTCATCGGTCTTTACTTTCTCTGGCCGCTTTTCCTCACAAGAGGAGCTACTTGCATATAGAAAGCGGCAGCATCAAGATGTAAATGTTATTGAAACACAAGATTTGAATAAAAAATTAGAAACGCTTCGTGCTCTTTCCTCGAGCTGGGCAGAAGCAAAAGGAGAGGTAGAAGAAAAAGAGTCTCCAATGCCCTTAGAAAAGGAAAAGAAGAAAGCAGTAGCAGTAAAAAAGAGCGAAACCAAAACAAAAGAGAAAAGGCATTTGCGAGCAGCACCTCCAAAGAAAAAGGCTAAAGCCAAAACAAAAGTACGTTTGCGTTCTATTGTGAAAGAGGATAAGGCTAAACCAAAAGTCAAGGCTGCAGCAAAAAAAGCTCCGGTTAAAAAGGCTTCTACAAAAAAGAAGATTATAAAGAAAAAGTAACTAGTTCTTAAGGAAACAGTATGCCACGAGAAGATTTAGATAGAGCAGAAGAGCGTATTCAAGTGATTTGTGAGAAGATACGCTGTGAGGTGCTTGATCCAGCAAAACTAGAAAGAGATCAAATACTTCAAGAGGCTCATGAGGAAGCTGAAGCGATAAAAGAGAAGGCGCATAAAGAGAGCGATATGATCTTTCAGGAGATGAAAGAGAAGCTCGAAGAGGAAAAAAGAATTTATCAAGCAAGTCTCGAGCAAGCATCAAAGCAGACTGTTAATCTTGTGAAGGAGCATATTGATAAAAAGCTTTTTCATCCTGCCCTTCGTGAGTGGTTACAAAAAGCATTGCGTGAAGAAAATGAGCTCTCGAGCCTTGTAGAGGTGATTGTACGAGCATTAGAGAAAAAAGGGCTCGATGCAAACCTCTCTTTGGAAATTCCTCAAGGAATGGAGCCAAAAGCGATCCTTTCCAAACTCTCGAAGGACATTGTAAAAAGACTGCAAGAAGAGGATGTAGAGGTTTCAAAGAGTTTTGGTGGCATGAAAGTGTCTATGAAAGACTCTCACATGAGTCTCGACTTTTCTGGAGAGGCAATTGAAGAGATGATCGCGTCGTTTTTGCGCAAAGAGTTTAGGAAGATTTTCTTTCAAGCATAGGTTATGGCTAGATATTACTTTATCACAACACTGCTTCCTCCTTTAAAGCTAGGGGCGTCTGTAGAGATGACCTCAAGGGAGCTTGACTTTTTTTTGAAGCTCAATGTTTCTAAAGAGGATCTCGAACGAATAACCGTATTACGCCGAAAAACAGACATTGAGAACATTCGCCATTTTTGGCTTGATGAATCTCTCGATCCCGGCGGAAATATAGGTAGAAAGGCAATTGAAGCATGTCTTTTTCACCACGAGTTTTTCCCCTCATACGTTTTTTACTTTATGGAAAAGTATGAGACAAAAGAAGAGCGTCTCGACCACTTTCCCGAGCTGTTACACGCCTTTTTCAAAAAAGAGATCGATCAAAATTACGGTTTTGTTAAAGACTACCTCACCTTTGAAAGAGAGTGGCGCCTTGTAATGACGGCACTTCGAGCAAAAGCGCTCCAGCGCAATTTCGACGAGGAATTTGCTTTTGAAAATAAAGAGGACCCTTTTATTGCAGCTATTTTAGATCAGAAAAATGAGCCCTCATACCATCCTCCAGAAGCTTTTTTTGAGCTGAAAGAGTTGTTTGAAAAATATCAGAAAAAACCACTTTTGATGCTCTATGAGCTATCCTTATTTAGATTTAACCATATTGAGAAGATGGCAGGAGATCACCTTTTTGATGCCTACCGCGTCCTTGCCTATGTCGTGCAGCTAGAAATTGTTGAAACATGGTTAAAGTTAGATAAGAAACAAGGATTAACGTTTATAGAATCAGTAACTAGAAAAGGTGTCCAATGACAAAAGTAAAAGATGAAATAATGGATAAAGGAAGTGTTGTACAAGCTTTTGGAAACCTCATTCACGTGCAGTTTAAGGGGGATATCCGTCAGGGAGAAGTTGCCTTTGTTATGCTAGAAGATAGCGTGGAGCTAAAAGGCGAAGTCATCGAGATTAATGGTGACGAAGCTAAAATCCAGGTCTATGAAGATACACGTTCTATCGCAGTAGGCACCAAGGTGCGCTTTACAGGAGACCTTCTTGAAGCAGAGCTCGGGCCTGGTTTGATCAGCTCGATCTATGATGGGCTTCAAAACCCTCTCGAGGATATTGCCTCGATGAGTGGGTTCTTTCTCCCTCGTGGCCTTCAGGTCAATGCCCTCGACAGGCAAAAGCACTGGCTCTTTACCCCAGAAGTAAAGATTGGTGATGTCTTACAAAGAGGAGAGACCATTGGTACGGTACTTGAAAACCGTTTTCACCATAAGATCATGGTGCCCTTTTCTCTTTTTTCCTCTTATACCATTACCTGGGTGATTAAAGGAGGTTCCTACTCTGTTGACACCGTAGTTGCAAAGGCTGAAGATCAAGATGGTAAAGAGCATGAATTTACCATGATGCAGAAATGGCCAATCAAAATGGCTTTGACAGAAGGTGAGCGCATGGTGCCTCAGAGCATGATGCCAACAGGTTTACGCATTGTAGATACACAGTTTTCCTTGATGAAAGGAGGGACTTTCTGTACTCCAGGGCCTTTTGGAGCAGGAAAAACCGTTTTACAGCACCATCTTGCCCGCTATTCAGCAGTTGACCTCGTCATTATCTGCGCATGTGGAGAGCGTGCTGGAGAGGTGGTTGAAGTATTACAAGAGTTTCCTCACCTTATCGATCCTCATACAAAAGAGACGTTGATGAAGCGAACGATTATCATTTGCAACACCTCATCGATGCCGGTAGCTGCGCGAGAATCATCGATTTATCTGGGTGCAACCATTGCGGAATACTATCGACAGATGGGTCTTGACGTCCTCTTGCTTGCAGACTCAACATCAAGATGGGCACAAGCCATGAGAGAGATGTCAGGAAGGCTCGAAGAGATTCCAGGAGAAGAGGCGTTCCCTGCATATCTTGCATCGAGGATATCCTCTTTTTATGAGCGTGCAGGGCTTATTACCTGTCCTGATGGTTCTACAGGTTCGCTTACCATCGGAGGGGCAGTCTCTCCTGCAGGTGGTAACTTTGAGGAACCTGTAACACAAGCAACGCTTTCTGTTGTAGGAACCTTCTTAGGCCTTTCAAGAGAGCGCTCGAACGCACGTCGTTATCCAGCTATCGACCCGCTTATTTCCTGGTCAAAGTATTTAAAAGTCGCAGCAAAGGAACTAGAAGAAGAAGTACCCGATTGGGTACGCGTAGTACAAAATGCCTTCCAGCTGTTACATCAAGCTGATGCGATTAGAAAACGGATGGAAGTTGTCGGAGAAGAGG
>Ga0180433_10008602_pt1 | contig 12667 bp, 11 predicted proteins | sample SS_ome_8_FD_132980 | JGI IMG/M metagenome (GOLD analysis project Ga0180433, IMG submission 132980) | Hypersaline lake sediment archaeal communities from the Salton Sea, California, USA - SS_1_D_1 metaG | ecosystem: Environmental > Aquatic > Non-marine Saline and Alkaline > Hypersaline >... | reverse complement strand
GCGATCAGCAAAGGCATTCGGAGAAGCGGGATTTCTCTAAAGGAAAAACTATCAGCCCAAAAAAGATATGAAAAAATATTCTTCAAGAAAAGCTAAAAAAGGTAAAATAGCTTACAGAACTCCTCACAGGTTCCATTTCCAGCAGCATCAAAAAATTTCCAAATGGAAAAGCAGGAAGAAAAAATAAAAGAACCGTTTGTTTTTAAAGCTCCCTGGAAGCTTTTCTTTTGGGAGGCCCTTTTCTTTGTCTTGATCTTTGTTCTGGGGATCGCGGTTGTTTATAAGATTCCCGCGCCAGAGCCGATTTCTCTGCGTCGGATTCTTTTGTCTTTTCTCTTGGCTACCCTTTTTCTTTTTTTTATCACCCGCGCTGGGAAAGGTAAAACAGCCCCAGAAAGAGGAATAAAGTTAAAGAGGTTTGTCCTAAAAGCCATTTTTGTTTTAGCGGTATTTGCCGGCGCCTCGGCGACTTTTAGCTCTTGGCTTCCAGATACGATAGCCCTGATTTTAACGGCAATTTTGATTTTTTGTTGGTTTAAGAAATCCTCTGTTCTGATTCATAATTTGGCCATGATTTTGGCCATAGCGGGTATCGCTGTATTTTTAGGATTGAGCCTGCGTCCCGAAACCGTGGCAGTGCTTTTAATGATTCTATCCGTCTATGATTTTTTGGCTGTTTATAAAACAAAACACATGATAAGAATAGCCGAAGAGATGATGTCGGTTGGCGCAGTTTTGGCCCTGATTATTCCTCAGGAAATAGCTGGCTTTAAAGCAAATTTAAAAGAGGTTAAGCCGGGAGGAAAATTTATGATTCTAGGGGGCGGGGATATGGCCTTTCCTCTCCTGCTTTGCTTTTCCTTGTCCGGCCGCGGAATTATTCATTCTTTGATTATAGTCTCCTTTGCCCTACTGGGCCTTTTTGTAAGCTTTCGGCTCTTTGTCGGTCAGCAACCCCGCCGGCCGATTCCCGCCCTGCCGGCTGTTGCTTTGTTTTCCTTAATCGGTTTTCTGCTTTTGAGATTTTTTACCATGTAGGTTTTTTTGAGTCCGTATCCCAGTTTGCGAAAATAGTTTCTTGTGCCGACAGCAGCAATGACGGCCACTTCGTTTAAGCCGAAATCTTTCTTAGCAATTTTTTCCGCCTTGCTGATAAGCTTTTTTCCGAGACCTTTATGTTGAGGCGAAATAACGTTTAAATTGCCATTAAGGGGATGGAGTCGGCCGTAGGTGTGCACCTCGCGAATAAAAGCTTTCTCTTGTGAAGTTATCCTGAGGCGCAATAAGCTGTGCAATTTCCTGCTTTTATTTTCAAAACTAAGGAAGATTTCTCTGCCGCCCGAAGCCCTATAATCTTGGCGGAACAAAAGCAGCCTTTCCCCGGGCCTGTAATCGGTTTTTACTTCTCGGCATCTGATACAGCGGCATTTCCACGCCTCTTTTTTTGATTTTTCAGCAAGTAGCTGGCGCAGATTGGGAATTCTGTAGCCGGGTATGTCTCTGGCGATTCTTTGGATTCTTACGTAATAAGGGACGTTTTTTTTGATAGCCTTCATTAAATTTATCAACTGCTTGTCGGTATAGGGTTGATATTTTTTTTGTTTCCACCATTGGTAGAGCGGGGCCTCTTTAAGCAGGACGCAGGGATAAATTTTCAGCAGATCGGGCTGAAAATGAGGATTGGCAAAAAGCTCTTTAAACATTTTTAAGTCCCGGGAGACAGAAGAGCCGGGCAGATTGGGCATCATTTGGTATAAAACCTTAAAGCCGGCATCTTTTAGCAGTTTTGTAGCCTCAATAATTTCTTTGACGCCATGGTCGCGCCTGTTCAGCTCTAAAACGTCTCGGTAAATACTTTGCACGCCCAGCTCAACCATTGTTACCCCGAATTGTCTTAATCTTTTGATTTCATTTGAATTTATGAAGTCCGGTCTTGTTTCGACAGACAAGCCAACTATTCTGTGTTCGGCCTTCTCATTAAATCGCTGGGGCTTATTCGCTTTTTTATTGCAGGCGTCATAGCACTTTTTTATAAACCATGCCTGATATTTTTTAGGATAATAAGACCAGGTTCCGCCGACAATGCGCAGTTCAATTTTGTCTGTCAAATGGCCCTCGGCTTTTAAGGCTTCAATTCTTTTTTTAACCTGTAAATAGGGATCGTATTTTAATTTTTTGGCTCTTTCAACTGCGGGCTCTCCGGAGACATAACTTTTGGGAATGCCTTTTTCGGTCGGGCAGTAAAGGCACCTCCCCGGGCAGGGGTAGGGCTTGGTCAGAACAGAAATATTGACAATGCCCGACAAAGAGCGGACAGGCCTAACGCGGAGAAGGTTTTCTATTCGTGACGATTTTTTTACGCTTCCCTTCTTTACTAATTTATGATAGATTTTTAATAAGTTAAGGTTGCTGGGGCAGGGAATTCGGTATTTTTTGGCGAGCCTCCTTTTAACCGACGCTAAATCATCCGGATTTTTTGCTCCGGACTTAAGCAATTCTTTAATTAATAATGAAGAAAGAATACGCACGGTATTTATTAGAAAAAACTACTGAGGATTATAACCTGATTGCTAAGGACTTTTCAAGAACGCGAGCTTATTTTTGGCCAGAACTCAAATTTTTAGCCCGATATGTTAAATCGGGGCACGGGGTCTTGGATTTGGGCTGCGGAAACGGAAGATTATTAGAAATTCTAAAAGACAAAAAAATTATTTACACTGGCGTAGATAGCTCCCGGAACCTCATAGAAATAGCCAAGAAAAGGCACCCTGGACATAATTTTATAACAGCTAACGCCCTAAATTTACCCTTCGTTGATTCTTCTTTTGATATAATTTACAGCCTTGCCGTATTACACCACATTCCTTCCCGGGAACTGCGCCTAGCTTTTTTAAAAGAAGCGAAAAGAGTCTTAAAAGCGGAGGGCGTGCTGGTTTTAACAGCTTGGAATTTAAATATTTTTAAAAAATGGCCGATTATCTTGAAATACACCTTCTTGAAATTTTTAGGCAAGTCGGGGTTAGATTTGGGCGACGTATTTGTGCCCTGGGGCCGCACACAGAGATACGTACACTTTTTTTCTAAAAAGGAACTGGAAAGTTTAATTACCGGAGCGGGTTTTCAGAAAATTGAGACGGGAGTTGCCAGGAGGCCCCGGACCAAAGAAAGCAATTTTTACTTACTTGTTAAAAAGCCCCATTAGCTGTTTCAATTTCCAATGGGGGTAAATTAAGATTACCTATAATTAAAATTGACTCGCAGGGAATATTTATTCTTCCAAGACTTTTTTAACTTTCTCAACAATTTCTCCCGGCGTAAAGTGGGCCTTGACCATATAGTCAATTGCCCCCAGCTTTAAGCCTTTTTCCACGTCTTCGGTCTGTCCAAGATTAGAAAGAATGATTACTGGAACGGAGGCTGTTTGCGGGTTTTGCTTTATACTGGCTAAAACCTCAAAGCCGTCGATTCCGGGCAGAATAAGATCAAGCAGAACCAGGTCGGGCTTTTCCTCTTTGGTTTTTTTAGCGCCTTCTTCGCCGTCAACCGCCTCAATAGTATTGTATCCCTCCTCGCTAAGCTTCCGGATAATTAATTCTCTGAGAAACTTATCGTCTTCAACCACTAGAATATTTTTTGGCATATTTGTTATGCGATTTGTTTTTTAATTTTTTCGACCACTTCTTGGGGACTAAATTCAGTTTTGATTAACCAGTCTTTTGCTCCCAGTTCCTTAGCTTTATCTAGCTCTACCGGTTGACCGGAATTGGAGATTATAACTACCGGGATTTTCTTTAAGGTCTGATCTTTTGCCATTTCTTCCATTAGCTCTAATCCCCCCATTTTGGGCATAACAATATCAAGTAAAATAAGATCGGGCCCTATCTCTCTCATGGTTTTTAAGCCCTCCATTCCGTCTCTGGCAACCCAAACTTCGTAGCCCTCTTGGCTTAGTTTTTTTTGCAGGAGGCCGATCATTATTTCCTCGTCCTCGATTAATAAAATTTTTGTCACAAGCCCCTTATTTAATAATTATAGTATCTTTCTATTATAATAACAAATAGTTAGAGAAGGGTCAAAATTCTTTCAGAAAACTTTCAAACTCAGTTTTTACCGGTAGGGTAAAATGGAAGGTGCTACCCCTGTCTTTTGCTGATTCGAACCAAATCTTACCTCCGTGAGCCTCAATAATATTTTTAGTAATAAAGAGACCGAGACCCGACCCTTCGGTGTCCAGCCTCATTACGTTGGCCCCCCTAAAGAACTTGGAAAAGACTCTTTTTTGCTGATCTTCCGGGATGCCAACACCGTTATCTTGCACCGAAAGCTCTACTTTATCTTTATCATAATTTAAAGAAATTGTCACCAAACCACCGCTTGGGGTATATTTTACGGCGTTATCAATAAGGTTTTGTATGGCCAGTTTGATTTTTTCAGCGTCTAACCTAACTGAAGGCAGCTTCCCCTCGGTTTTTTTAAATTCCAATTTAATTTTTTTCTTTGCCGCCTCTTCCTTATAGCTATTTACGACGTATTCAACCATTAACTCGAAATTCGACAAGGCAGGCTTATAGAGATAGCGCCCTTCTTCTATTCGGGTCAAATCCAGTAAGTCGTTGATCAGGCCGATCATTCTTTCGTTAGAATGATATGTCTTTTCAATAAACTCCCTTTGCTCTTTGCTTATTGGACCGAGATCTCCCTCCATAAGCATTTTCATCGTCCATTTTATAGCCGAGAGAGGCGTTCTCAGCTGATGGGCGGCCAAAGAGACGAATTCGCTTTTCATTCTCTCAATTATCTTATCGCGACTAACATCGTGCAGAATAACCAGAGTTCCCAGCCTCTTGTCCTTATTAACCATCACCGGAACAGTAGATAATTCTAATATCAGATCATTTTTAATCGATATTTCTTTTCTAAAAATTTCTTCAAATTTTGTACCCAAGGCTTTGGTTAGAGGTTCTAGGCCAGAAAAATTATTTAACTCCGAAATTGAGCCGTTCATTATATTTTTAGCCTTAATATTAAGAAGCCTTTCGGCCGAAGGATTTATTAAAGCGAGTCGGTTCTTCTCGTTAAAGACTAAAATTCCATCTGTAAAGTTAAGAATAATTGCCCTGGTTTTATTTTTTTCTTCTTCTGCCCTGGCTCTTGCCTCTTCCGCGTCCTCTAATATGTTGGTTAGAGCGGCCTGGGCATTCCTTAAATTTTCCTCGGCCTTTTTGCTATTAGTTAGATCAAAAAGCCCCAAAAAGAACCCGACCACTTCTCCGCTTTCGTTCTTTCTGAGCATAGTAGAGACGCTTACGGGCAGAGCGTTCTTGTTTTTATCAAAAAGATTTATTTCTTCTCCTCCGATATGTCCCTTGCTAAGGCTTTTTTCGACTAAAGTCGCCATCTTTTCCTTTTCAAAAAAATCTTCTATCGGCCTGCCGACTATTTCTTCTGTCTTATGACCGGTTATTTTTTCAAAAGCAGGGTTTGCCTCTAAAATAATTCCCGAAGAGCTTACAAGCAAAACCGGGTTGGGGAAAAAACCGAAAAGGTCCCTAGCGTAGCTCTCAAGGGAGGCAAGGTCCTCAAGGAGAATAGAAATTTTTTCTTTTTTTGTTTCTCTTACAGCCATTTTAATAAATATTCATGATATTCGTCTCCCCGAAAAGAGCACTTTGTTTCCTGGGCGGTTATTTTATTGGTTTTTATCAGCATTTGTAAGATTCCTGAAAAATAACCCGGCAAATAAACGGAGCAGTACAGGGGATGGAGGTCAAAATTCTCAAGTTTTAAGATGGCATATTTTTTCTCCTCGTTTAGTTTAAGCGGAGTTAAGATTCCTTTTGTCCAATGTTTTTGCCATATGCGTGGAGCCTCTTCAAAAAAGACTTTTTGCACGGAAAGAAAATATCTTATAAAAAGCTTAATGATTAGTGATTTTTTTGTAGCGACAACTCCCATTTCTTGAATTTTTTCGTCGTCAAAATTAAAAGTTTTCTTGATAGCCAGTAAAGATAAGGCCCTTAATCCTGCCGGGTAAAAAGCCATGGTTTCAATCTCCCTGTATTTTATGGGATGGCCAAGTCTTTTTAGCTCTGCCTCTAGTTGTTTTAATCCCTTTTCTCCCTCTTTCTCTAAGATATATTCTCCGTCAGTTTTCAAGACAACGCCCCTCGTCTCAATCTTCACTTTCATTATTTTTTTTACTTCGTCTTCTTTAATTTCCCCGACTTTATTTTTTGATGATGGATCGTTTTCCCTCATATTTTTTTAATTTTTAATTCTACTTCCATTTTACAGCATATTCATGATAGGGGTCGCCCCTAAAAACACACTTTGTTTCTTCCACGGTTATTTTATTGCTTTTAATGACGTTTTCAGCGATTCTCTGATAGTAACCGGCATGGTAAACGCATATTAAGGGATAAGAATCGTGGTTCTTTTCGCGCAAAATCATGTATTTTTTTTCTTCGTCCAGCCTAACCACTTCAAGCTCCCCGGTGTCAAAATGTTTTTTCCAATACTTGGGGACCTCTGCCACAAACCTTCTTAGAGAAACGAAATAAGCTATCAGCATTTTGGAGATAAAAGAGTATCTGGGCGCCGCCTTGCCCATTTCAAAAACATCTTTTTCTGTCCAGCCAAACAAGTCCTTGGCTACCGCTACATTTAAGACGCTGATAAACTCAGGGTACCAGCCCCCAACGTTTATTTTTTTTAAGTTTAAGGGGTATCCCAGCTCGGCCATTTTCTCCTCAACGGCTTTCAGGGCTTCTTTGCCTTCTTTTTCTATAATAAAATTAGCATGACTCTGAAACACCACTCCTCTAACATTTCCTTTTATTTGGACGATTTTTTTTAGTTCCTCTTTTTTAAGCATATTATTCTGATCCTTTTTCCAGAAGGTTTTTTAGTCTTTTGAGCTCTTTCTTTAGCTCAATCATTTTTAATTCGCGGCCGATCACCAGGCGATGGAATCTTTCCAGTTCTTCCATTCTCTTTTTGATTTCCCCGGTTCTTTTTTCAATAATTTCTTCTTGTTGCTCGTTTAATTCTTTCAACTCTCTCGTTCTGGCCGCGACTTTTATTTCCAGGGAAGCCTTAGCTTCTTCCAATTCTTCGGTTCTTTCTTGGACCTTTTTCTCTAACCCCCCGTAAAGTTCTTTTAGCATGCCCGTCATTTGATTAAAGGTTTGAGCAAGCTCTCCTATCTCATCCTTTGTCCGAACTTCTATTTTAGTGTCCAGCCTGCCCCCGCTTATCTTAACGGCGGCATTTCTTAAATCTATTATTGGCTCGGTGATTTTTTTTGAGATATACATAATAGCAAAAATAGCTGAAACAAGCAGCGAAAGTATTATTAACAGAGATATTATAACCTGGCGGATTAGGGGCGAGTAGGCCTCTTTGATCGGCAATTCAGTCACAACCGCCCAGTCGGTTTCTTCGAGATGGGCATGGTTAAGCACTGCGTAGGTTCTCTCAATTCCCCTTGATATGTTAACCGCGTTTTCGTGTGCTGATGGATCGCCTTCGATAAATTCATTTACCTCTTCAATATAGCTTAAGTTCTCTCTTTTTAAAATACGGTTGACGTCTTTAAAGGCTATTAGATCGCCCTGCTGATTAACCACGTAGACTAGGCCGGTTTTGCCTATATTTATTTGATTTACCAGGTCCCACATGAATTTCAAGTTTATCTCAGCTAATAGCGCTCCCCTTAAATTACCAAAGACGCTCATTATCGGAACGGCCATTATTAGTAGTGGTTCACCAGTTGTTTCGTCAATATATATCGGGCCGATGTAAGTTTCCCCCTGAGCCAGCTGAGAAAATAAATCAATTTCAGCTCGTTCTGCCAATTGGCTCGTAGATGTTTCTGATAAGCGAGAAGCCTTGGCCAGCTCTTCTTTTTCTGCGTTTAACAATGATAATTGGCGAAAAGGCGGTTCGGTGCCGAGCAATTTTTCTAAAAATATTTTTTGTTCCTCTTGGCTGACACTCATTGGTTCACCAAAACGGACGGCTGTTTCCAGTTCGTTTAACTTGTCGTTCAAAAAACCGCCGACTATATTGGCTGCTCCTTGAGCGATAAGGGAGTGTTCGCCAATAAGAGCCTGATTGTAGGCCTGGAAGTTAAAATAGAGAAACAAACAGCCGAGGATCAATAAAATCACCGAAACCAAAATGTAAAAATCGCTGGCCAGCGTTACCCTTAAACTTCGGAAGGCCCCGGCTTTTTTGTTTACTTTTGCCATTTTAATAAATTATCTCAATAGCTCTTTCTAGTAAGCCCTCGGATACTTCTAGTCCTAATTTTTGGGCGACTTTGTAATTTATGCGCAGATCATTATCAGCTGTGACTACCGCTAGCGTGCCAGCCGGCGCGCCCCCGAGAACCTCGCCCACTAAAGACGCTGCCAGGCTGCCCATTTTGCTATTAGTGGGATGAAAACCAATAACGGGGCCGTAGGCTTCTTTGAAGATCATGGCGCTACCAACAGGCAATCCGTATTCATCGGCGAACTCAAAGACTGGCTCTGTAACCTCGGGCGTGATAGAAAAAGGCTCAGCCAACATAATAATCGCATCTATGCCCACATTAGACGAAGCGGTGTATTCATCGATATAGGCTTTAACCTCGGCCGGACTGGTATAAAGCCCGGGTATCAAGGTCACTCCCAAACTCGAAGCTACCGGCTCCATTGCCTTAAGTTGGGGGTCGACTGTTGGATAGTCTTTTAAACAGGGGATCCAGATCCTTTTTGCTTGGGGGGTTATTCGGTGTAAGTATTCCAGACGACCAACAGCGCTTTCGGTGGTAGGATAACGAACCCCGGTAATATTATCACCAGGGAGTACTATGCTTTCTACAAGATCAGTTCCCTCTATGAAGGTAGAAGTAAAAACTACGGGGATTTCTGTTTCCGCGGCAGCCTCCTTAGCCTCTATAGTTGCTTCGGTGGCGAACGAGAATATTAGATCAACTTTTTCGTTCACATACTTTTGAACAATCACCTCATTTCCTACCGGCTCAGTAGCCATATAGACATCGTAAATTATATTTTTTCCCTCAACATAACCCAGCCCTGTCATCTCTTCTTTGAAGGCGTCAAATAAATCAGTAAAAAACTCTCCTCCCGTCCCAAGAACACCTACATGATAGATCCTTTCCTCTTTTTTTTCCGGGGTTAACAGAAAATAAGCACCAATAGCCAATAAAATAACTACTAAAGAAACAATAACTAAGCTTGATTTGGACATAATGTTATTTTTAAAATTTCAACCTTTTTATATATATTTCAGCTAGTACGCGACAAAACCCCTTACGGTTTATTATAAAGTTAAGCCATTAGTTATTTTACCACATTTTATCTTTTAACACAGGGCTTCATTTAATTTTATCACAGCCGACAAATATATTGAGGGGGTTGACGGCGCCCTTTAGGTTTGCTAAAATGTGTTTAGTCTTGATAAGATAAGAAGATTCGGTCCGTTGGAAGCGGACCTATTATTTTATGGATATCAAATCATTCGCATCAGCCATGGCCCAGATCGCCGAGGAAAAGGGCATTCCGCGGGAAAAAGTTATGGAAACAATTGAAATGGCCATTGCTGCCGCCTACAAAAAGGATTACGGGAAAAAGGGGCAGATAATCAAAGCTAAGCTTGATCCGGAGTCTGGCCGGGTTGATTTTTGGCAGGTCAAACAGGTGGTTACAGAAGATATGATTTATTCCGAAGAAGAGCTGGAAAAACTCAAAGAGCAGCTAGCGGAGAGGAAGGAAGACGATAAAAAAATCCGCTTTAATCCGGAAAAACACATAATGCTTAAAGAGGCCAAGAAAATAAAGCCGAAGATCAAGGCGGGGGACGACCTTGAGCAGATTCTGGAAACAAAAGGAGACTACGGCAGGATAGCGGCTCAGACCGCCAAACAGGTTATTCTGCAGAGAATCAGGGAGGCCGAAAGAGAGGTGCTTTTTTCAGAATACAAATCAAAAGAAGGGGAAATAATTTCTGGAATCGTGCAGAGAGTGGAAGGAAGAATGATCTTTATGGATATTGGCAGAACCCTGGGCATTCTTCCCAGAGAAGAGCAGGTGCCGGGTGAATTTTACCGGCCTGGACAAAGATTGAAGGTTTATGTGACCGGAGTGGAGGAAACACCCAAGGGACCGACAATTTTTCTTTCTCGGGCTTACCCCAAAATCATTTCTAAACTTTTTGAATTAGAGGTCCCGGAGATCTCTGCCGGCAGTGTGGTAATTAAATCAGTGGCCAGGGAGGCCGGTTCCCGTTCAAAAATTGCTGTCGCCTCAAACACAGAGGGCGTCGATCCCATAGGCTCCATGGTAGGTCAAAGGGGGACCAGAGTTATGGCGGTTATTAATGAATTGGGGGGCGAGAAAGTAGATATTATTGAGTGGAAGGAAAAGCCTGAAGAATATATTGCTAATTCATTGTCGCCGGCCAAAGTTTTGGAAGTTAAAATTATGCCCAAAAACAAAGCCATGGCCATTGTTCCCGAAGACCAACTGTCTTTGGCTATTGGCAAAGATGGCCAGAATGTCAGACTGGCGGCTAAGCTTACGGGCTGGAAAATAGACGTTAGGGGTCCGGAGGGCACCGAGGTGGAAGAAGACGTGGCAGAGCCGGAGTCGGAAGAGGAAAGGAAAGACAAAAAGAAAAAATCGAAAAATAAAAATTAATATATTATGCTGTTTTTCTCATTAGTCGTTTCGATCTTTAGTTTGGTTTTTTCTTATTTTTTAATTAGAGAAGTCAAAAAAGCTGCTTCTGGTTCGGGCAAACAGGCCGGCATTGCTCAAGCAATCAGGGAGGGGGCGATTGCTTTTTTGAAAAGAGAGTACAGGGCCTGCGCCGTTGTCGGTGTTTTTATATTTTTTCTTCTCTGGTTGATATTTGACTTAAGAGTAGCTTTTGGTTTCTTGGTGGGTGCTTTAGCTTCCGGATTAGCTGGATTTATCGGCATGATGGTGTCTACTCAGGCTAATCTTAAGGTAGCTGAGGCTGCTAAATCCGGATTAAAGCCAGCTTTCGATTTGTCTTTTAAAGGAGGATCAGTAACTGGTTTTTTGGTTGTGGGCTTAGGGCTTTTAGTAATTTCTGGTCTCTATCTTCTTTTTCACGACCTGAAAGTTTTAATCGCTTTGGGTTTCGGGGGTTCTTTGATTTCTGTTTTTGCCAGATTGGCTGGCGGCATTTATACCAAAGCCGCTGATGTGGGAGCTGATCTGGTGGGAAAAATTGAAAAAGGAATTCCCGAGGATGACCCGAGAAACCCAGCCGTTATTGCCGATCAAGTGGGGGACAATGTTGGCGACTGCGCTGGCATGGCAGCTGATTTATTTGAAACCTATGTGGCCACCATAGTGGCGGGCATGGTTTTAGCAGGTTTAATCTTTTCAGGGCCCAATCAGGCAATAGCAGTTATTCTGCCCGTTTGTTTGGCTGCCATAGGTATTTTAGCTTCAATCATTTCCGCCCATTTTGTCAGGCTTAAGGAAACCGAAACTCCGATCAGGGCCCTTTTCCGCGGCCTTATCATCGCCGGAGCTTTATCAGCTATTGGGTTTTGTTCGGTGATTTATAGGACTGCTCACGGCTTGGAAATAACCGCTCTTAATCTTTGCTTGTCAGCTATTATCGGGCTTTTTATTGCCGCCGGAATATTTTTGATTACTGATTTTTTTACTTCGAAGAAATATTGGCCGGTCAAATCAATTGCCCAGGCTTCTCAGTCGGGCCACGGACCGAACATTATTAACGGCCTGGCCGTGGGCATGAAATCAACCATTTGGCCGGTTGTTTTAATTTCCCTCGGCATTTTAATCAGCTTTCATTTGGCCGGCATTTACGGTATAGCCATTGCGGCCGTGGCCATGCTTTCTCTGGCCGGCCTAATTATTACCGTGGATTCTTACGGCCCGATTACTGACAACGCTTCGGGAATTGCCGAAATGGCCGGCTTACCAGCGGAAGTAAGGAAAAACACCGATGTTTTGGATGCGGTCGGTAATACCACCAAAGCTACCACTAAGGGATATGCCATTACTTCTGCTGGCTTGGCCGCTCTTGTTTTATTTTCTGCTTACACCCAAGAGCTATTAAGCGTTAAATTTGTCTTGGACGATCCCAAAGTTCTAATTGGTCTATTTTTCGGTGGTATAGTCACTTATTATTTTACTGCTCTATCTATGACGGCCGTAGGCAAGACGGCCGGCAAAGTGGTTGAAGAGGTTAGAAGACAGTTTAGAGAAATTCCGGGCCTGATGCAGGGAGAGGCCAAGCCCGAATATTCAAAATGCGTTGATATTGTTACCAAGGCTTCTTTGAAAGAAATGATAGTGCCTGCGCTTTTGCCCTTAATTTTTCCGGTTTCGATCTATGTCATTCTAGGACCAGAGGCTCTGGGCGGCCTTTTAATTGGCTCAATTATTGTCGGTATTTTCTTAGCCATTAAAATGACCTCTGGAGGAGCAGCCTGGGACAATGCCAAAAAATACATTGAAGAGGGAAATCTGGGGGGCAAGGGATCTTTTGCTCACCAAGCAGCTGTCACCGGAGACACGGTAGGAGATCCCAGCAAAGATACGGCCGGGCCAGCCATCAATCCGATGATCAAGGTGCTCAATATAGTTGCGCTTTT
>Ga0180433_10008601_pt1 | contig 12667 bp, 15 predicted proteins | sample SS_ome_8_FD_132980 | JGI IMG/M metagenome (GOLD analysis project Ga0180433, IMG submission 132980) | Hypersaline lake sediment archaeal communities from the Salton Sea, California, USA - SS_1_D_1 metaG | ecosystem: Environmental > Aquatic > Non-marine Saline and Alkaline > Hypersaline >... | reverse complement strand
CCTACGGTTACGAGGCAGTCAGGAATGATGCGGGTCAGGTCGTGGAATATGCCCAGACGCACAATGCCGAGGGCGTGCGGTACATGACGCGGTTTTTCCTCGAAGGGCTGTCATACAGCGAGATCCGGCGTCGCATGGATGCCAGCGGATACCCTGCCCCGACTGGTGGGCGGTGGCGGTGGGGCGCTGTGAAGTGGACGCTGCATAATGATGCCTATGGTGGGCTTCCACAGTGGGGCAGTTGGAAGGCTGAGGAGGTATCCACCCATTATGCGCCAATCTGGGACCGGGAGACATTCGCTGCCGTGGTGCGCGAACGGCAGCGGCGGGCGAGGGGGAAGTACCACCGCCTCGGGGCGTCACCGCTGGCGGGCGTGGTATTCTGTGCGCGTTGTGGCTCGTGGATGTCGCGGTCAGCGCGGCCAGACGGCCGGGTCTATTTGCGCTGCAACCAGCACGCCAGGAAATCACGCACCGGCGAGAAATGCCACGCCAACTACATCCGAGAGCCAGAGGTCATTGACGCGGTTGCGGGTTTTTTGCGGGATAATATCACCGACGAGGCGATTGACGAAGCGATGGAATCATGGAAGCGTAGCGCAGATCAGCAGGCCGTCGATGCAGACCTAGCCCGGGCGCGGCGTCTGGTGGACAGCCTGACCAAACAGCGGGACCGGCTGGCGCTGGCGCTGGCTGCCGGGAAGATGGATGTGGACATCTATCACCGGGCCGATAGGGAGCTGGTGGGGTTGCTCGATGCGGAGGTGCGCCGGGTGCAGGAGTTGGAGGCGTATCTAGGCAGCCTGCCGGACTGGGAAGCGCGGCGGTCGGCATTGCTGGCGCTGTCTCGGGATTTCCCGCGCATGGTGGAGATAGGCGAACCGGCGGCGGTCAGTCGGGCGTTGCAGGAATCGGGGCTGGTGGTGCTGGTGGAGGATGGGCGGGTGGTGCAGGTGGGGCCGGTATGACACAGCCCCGGCTCATCACCGGGGCTGTGGGCGGGTGGGTGGCTAGTCGTAGAACGTCGCCAGCCAGTCTACGATTTCCTGGGCGCTAGCACTATCGAGCCATGCCTGATGCTCTGCGCCCTCATGCCAGTCGGCGGTGATTTCCGCTTCGATGAGGTCATCGGTAGCGTTGTCGTCCACCTGGTCATTGAACAGATGGATCACGTCCTCCAATTTCTCAGCGTCAATCGTGTACATTTCGGGTGCCCCTTTCTGTGATTCTGCGCCGTGCCATCGGGCCACGGCCAATTCGAGTACCTCGGTGGCGCTCGCCGCGCCGGTCATCTGCTGCAGCTCGTCAATCATGGCCAGCGTAGCTTCTGATAGACGATAGGTGCGTGAGAGTTTCATGATGCCATTTCTTCCAGGTGCTCGGCCCATTCCTCAGGCCAAATCTTTTGCATGATGGCTTCGTAGTGTTCCAAGATGCACTCCATGTCGCCCAGTTCTTCATCGGTGAATTGTGCTGCATCATCCTTGAGGGAGCGTTTTACCGCACCCACATATTCGTTGATATACACTTCCCACACCTCTATCCAGCCCAGCACGTCATTGACCTTCTCTCTATTCATGATAATCCTTTCTGCCGGGATTGCGGCTCCCGGCGGGCCGATAGGGTTACAGCAGCGAGAAATCGACTTCCTCGTACTCAGCCGCGAATCTCTTGGTGCTGGTGCTGTGGCGGCTACCGTAGAAGCTGGGTTGTCCGTAGTTCCATCCGGTGATTTCGCGGTAGGTGACGCGGTCGCTGCGGGTGTCAATGACCTCTACTGTGTTGCTGGTCCCTGTTTCCCTGTAGATTGTGCCTGTCTGTGCCTCTGTCATTTCTGCTCTCCTCTCGTTCTCTAGTATGACCCCATTATACCATATGTCTGTACGTTTGTCAATACCTAGAATGTTAAAATTAGGTTAAAATTTCGCCCAGGAACCTGACAGCAATCTGACATTCCTGACGACAACCTCACGGCCCATCAGAACAAATCATCATGTTGTAGTATTTGACCTTCCAGCGATTTTGTGCTATAATGCAGACGTGGCGACATTTGTTATCGCCTGTCTGGGGTAGATGCCCAGCAGGAGCAGCAGGGGGAGGTAGTCGAGCGGGTCGTTGCCTGGATACAACGGGAACTCCCCACAGCCCTATGTAACCACAGCGGTTCGACTGCCATCCAAATAGAGATCCACATTCGAGGCCAGTCTATCCGGCCATCGATTAGAATCATATACGATAGCATAGATACAGCGTAACCGTAACAGGGCGCAGAGTCTAATTAGATTCTGCGCCCTTTTTGTGTGCAAAATGCGAACAACGTACAAATGCGGCTGGTGTGGGTGGAACGGGACGGCCATCGGGGAGCAGGTGGCCGAACTGTTGCACGAGATCCCCAAAAGCGGCAACATCGCGCAATGTATCCGCTATTGCTGCTACAACTGCGGTCAGGAGGTGAGACCCGATGAATCCGATTAGAGGGCTGTTCAACAGTCGGAAATTCTATGTCCTGCTGATGGATACCATTGTGTCCCTCATCATCTACTTCGTCGGCAAATACGCTGTTCCGAGCGTGGCCGACGATGTTTTGTTTTTCATTGGCGCGTTACAGCCGGTGTTCCTGGCGCTCATCGGCGGTATCGCCTACGAGGACGGCAAGGCCAAAGCTGCCGGTGTTCACCCCAGTCAGTACTATCTCAAGCCCCCCCCCAATGTGCCGGAGCATGATGCAATGGAGTAATCCGTGGACATGGAGCGTGAAATACAGAATATCAAAGAGACGGTGGACCGCATCGAGGCGAAGGTTGATGTGATTAATGGACACGTCCGAAGGCACGGCGAAGAGATTGCTGTACTCAAGGCAACGTGTCTCAAGGCCGACGCTATCAAAATCGGCGCGATGATTGGCGCGGTGGTCCTTGTCCTGATGGTGATTCTCACCATCGCGGGACAACTGCTGATACCATAGCACATTACCAAATGACTGTAATACGCCGAGAGTGGTTCGACGTGAGCCGAACCGACACATGGCGCCTGTTCCCATTGGGTGACGTACACCTCGGGAACGCGGCCTGTGATGAGCGCCTATTCAAAGCGGTCGTGCAGCGCATTGCCGATGATGACCAGGCGTTGTGGATTGGCCTCGGGGATTACGCCGATTTCATCAATCGCCGCGATCCTCGTTTCACGGTGGATAGTCTGGCCGACTGGGTGACGATTCACGACCTCGGGGATCTGGCGTGTGCGCAACGTGAAAGATTTCTTGACATTGTGCAACCCATCGCTCACAAATGCCTCGCCCTGGTCGAGGGCAATCACGAGCGGGCTATCTATCGCCATTATGAGCGTCACATTTTCGGGGAGATTGTCGCAGGTATCAAGGATGCCGGGGGATTTGGTGCCGACCACCGCCTCAGCCTGGGGTACACCGGGTGGCTAATCCTGGCCTACCACCGTTCAGAGAAACGGGAGGGCACCGGGCGAATTTGCGTCAATCTGCATCATGGATTCGTTGGCGGCAGATTGGCCGGGGCGAAGGCGTTGAACATGCAGCGCTGGCTGTGGAATCACGACGCGGATTTAGTGATTTTCGGCCATTCACACAATACGATGTCACAGATCGAGGCGGTGGAGAAGGTTCGCGGCAGCCAGGTGGCATTTGACCATAGGATTGGTATTTTTTGTGGCACGTTTATGAATGGGGCGCAATATGCACAGGAGCGCGGGTATATGCCACTACCCAAAACCTCGTTGGAGGTATTATTGCAGCCTCGAGCACGAGAGCGGCGGGACCGTATCAAGGTTTTGAGTCAAGGATAGTGGGGAGGGGGCGCGATTAGCGCCGGGGAAAGGTGGGGAATGAGCAACACGATAACTGTATATGACAAATACGGCACTATCCAGCCGTGGACCTGGCTGGAGGCCAATTTCGGCAACGTGCTGGAGGTGATAGAACCGAACGCCATGCCGGATTTCTGGTGTGATAGCCTGTGGGAGATTGACGACCTGCCGCAACACGCCGCCAACTGGTCCAAGGTGCGGATGGAGCACCATCGCACATCCGAGGGCAAACCCCTGGCACCCGCCACGCTCATCGTCACGGTGCTCGGGGAGGACGGGGCACCACTGAACGGGATTCAGGTGGTGTTCTACTGGCCCGATGCGCCTCCGCTTCCTGGTGGTGGTCATCATGAAAAAGGCGTTGTCGGTACGACCAATGCTGACGGCAAGGTGGGGTTCGGCATGGGACCGGGGGCATACTACGACCCGGCCAAAGAACAAGGACCGCATCAGGTGTGGCTCTACGGTCCTGGGATGTCCACCCGCATCGAGGGCCTGGGCATGATTGCCGGCACGAACCACCGTCACCTCGACGTGTATTTCCAGCTATCGACGGAGCCGCCACCGCCACCGCCCGATGAGGTGTTCGAGCGACTGGACACCATCGAGCAGCGGGCCAATCGCATCATCCGTGAGGTGGCTGCAATTCGGGCGCTACTGGGGGTGTAGCGCGATTCTCTCCTCCTTGTGGTGCTGCCCCGTCCGGTCTTTCTCTCCTTTCATCGGGCGGGGCAGCGAGGGGGAGGTGATGACAGGTGAGTGAGAACGGCAACGGTAATGGACAGCTAACCGGACTGCAACGGGCTTTCATTGATGCGTGGTTTGGCGATGCACATTTTAATGCGACAGAGGCAGCGAGGATGGCTGGCTATTCTGGCGGTGATGACCCAGACCGTGAAAGGGAGGTGTGGGCATCGCAGGGAAGCCGCACGTTGCGAAATGTTAAGGTTCAGGAGGAAATTGACCAGCGATGGGCGGCTCATGGCATGACTCGTAATGAGGTCATGGCCCGTCTTGCTGATCAATCCAGAGCTACGATTGCAGATTTTGTGGATGTCATTGAGCCGGGTCGCCTTGCCATCTTGAATCTAGGTAAGGCAAAAGACCGGGGGAAGCTCCACCTCATTAAAAAGCTACATTGGACTGAGCAGGGGCCACGGCTTGAACTGCATGATGCACAACGGGCCACAGAGCTAATTGGCAAGACGATGGGGCTTTTTGTGGACAGACAACAGGTAGAACATAGCGGCCATGTTGATGTGGTCGTGAATTGGGACGACAGCCGATACGACGATGCCGACGATACAGCTTAACGCCAACCCGCACCCTGGGCAAGCGGCGGTTCACCATGACCCGTCGCGGTTCAAGGTGCTGGCCGCCGGCCGTCGATGGGGCAAGACGCGCCTCGGCGTCAACGAGTGCCTGGACGTGGCGGCCAGGGGCGGGCGCTCATGGTGGGTGTCACCGTCCTACAAAACGGGCGAGGTGGGATGGCGGCCTCTCCGTCGCATCGGCGGCAGGATTGGCGCGGAGGTGCGGAAGGTAGACCGCCAGATTAATCTAGCTAACGGCGGGAGCGTGACGGTACGCTCCGCTGATAATCCCGATAGTCTCAGAGGTGAAGGGCTGGATTTCGTGGTCATGGATGAGTGCGCCTTTATGAGCGAGATGGCATGGACAGAGGCCATCCGTCCGGCGTTGTCCGACCGGCAGGGTAGGGCGCTGTTCATCTCCACGCCGAAGGGTAGAAACTTCTTCTGGCGATTGTGGACACGCGGCAACGAGGGGGATGGGGAGTGGCAATCGTGGCGCTTCCCGACCAGTGACAATCCGTACATCCCGCCGTCGGAAATCGAGGCAGCGCGGCTATCGCTCCCCGAGCGCATCTTCCAGCAGGAGTATCTGGCCGAGTTTCTTGAGGATGGCGGCGGCGTGTTCCGCAAGGTCAGGCAGGCGGCCACAGCCGAGCCACAGACGCACGCCATCGAGGGCCATGAGTATCTAGCCGGCATCGACTGGGGCAAGCTCAACGATTTCACAGTCATTGTAGTTCTCGATGCGACCACCAACGAGATTGTGTACATGGACCGCTTCAACCAGATTGATTATCAGTTCCAGCTCAAGCGGCTGGATGTGGCGTTCGCCCGGTTCAATCCCGGCATGATTATTGCAGAATCCAACGCCATGGGCGAGCCGCTGATAGAGCTACTGCACACGCGCAGCTATCCGGTGCAGGCGTTCACTACGACCAATGCTACCAAGAAAGAGGCAGTAGAATCATTGGCGCTGGCCTTCGAACGTGAGGAGATTCGCATCATCAATGAACCAATCCTGATCAATGAGTTGCAGGCGTTTGAGGCTGAGCGCCTGCCATCGGGCATGATTCGCTATCAGGCACCTGAGGGAATGCACGACGATTCAGTGGTCGCCGCCATGTTAGCATGGCACGGCGTCGCACATAGGACGTGGCTATTGTCATGAGCGAAACGTATATTTGGGACGGCATGAAGGCGACACGCATCAATGACCTGCCCGCATCGGCCTGGGTATGGTACACACCGCACCTTAAAACAGAGACAGAGGACACGGAGAAATACTACAAGGCGGTGCCGTGGCTGTACCGGGGTACGCAGCTCCGGTGTGATGCGGTGGCCGGGTTGCCATTTGCCATTGTCACACCAGACGGCGCAGAGGTAGACTCGAGCGAGGACTATCAAAACGTATTGGAGTTCCTGCCTAACCCTGACGGCCTGCTGTGGCTCATCGAGGCATCACTGACGCTGCTGGGCCGTGCGTATGTCCATCGTCTATACAACCAGGTCAAAACGCTGCAATTGCGCTATCTCATGCCCACCACTATTGAACCGGTCATTGACGGCAAGGGCTTACATGGATTCAATCGGGCCGTGGGTGCGGGCATCAAGCATTTGACACCGGAGGAGGTGCTGCATTTCTGGCTCCCCGATCCATTCGTAGAGCTAGGGCCGCCTCGGGATGACAAATGTCCCGGCATGGCAGCGTTGCAGGCTGCTGGTGTGCTCTACAACCTGAACGCCTTCGCTGCCGCGTTTTTCGAGCGAGGGGCAATCAAGGCAACGCTACTGAAAGTGGGTGCGCCTGCACCTGCCAACGAGGTCAAGCGCCTCGAATCCTGGTGGAAACGCGTATTCCAGGGCATCGGCAATGCCTGGTCAACCAAGGTCGTCAACGCAGAGGTGGAGACAGAAACCATCGGCGAGGGCATCGGCGAGTTGTCGGACTCGAATCTTACCAAGGAGCAGCGGGAGGACATCGCCACGTCGCTGGGCATCCCGATGACCATATTGTGGTCCACCGAGGCCAGCGGACTGGGCGGTGGCGGCGTCGTGTCCAGCGATGAGCGCAAATTCTACGAGCAGACGATTGTACCTGAGGCCAAATTCATCGCCCGCATCCTGAACGAACAATTGCTCGTGCCGATGGGCTACCGATTGGCGTTTCGTCCCGAGACGCTCGATGTGTTCCAGGCAGATGAGAATGAGCGGGCGCAGGCGTTGAGCCTATACGTCAACAGCGGCTTCCGGTTGTCCGTGGCCGCCGAATTGTTGGGCATCGAACTGCCCGAGGGCATGGACTACGACGACCTCGATGAGATGCGGGAGGAGGACCGGGAACGGGCAGCCGAGCGCATGGCGCAGCAGGGCGGGCCATTTGGCGGCAGCCAGGGCGACCAGCGTGAGGCAGAGCGCAAAGCGATGATGGGCGAGTTGCGGGCATGGCGCACGAAGGCGAAGAAGGTCGGGGGGCCGGTGTCATGGAATCCTGAGTTTATCCCGGCGCCATTGGCTGAGAGCCTGCATGAGCAGATTCGGGCTGTGGGCGTGGATGATGCATTCGCGTTTCTAAAAAAAAAGGGGAGGAGCCGATAACACGTGTCCGACGTCGCAGGACCGTACAGAGGAAAATCCAGCCGATTTTGGAGCGGTATCGGAAGAAAATCAATGCAGCGATTAGACGGGGTAATGCGACCGAAGCGGAGATTGTCGCGCTATTCGAAGAGATGCGGGCCGCGTTGGGGCCGGAGATTGCGGCAATCACGATGGAGCAGGCCGTGACATTGATGGACGAAACGGGTATCGCGTTGGATGTGGCGATGGTGAGCGAGGAAGCGTTGGCGGCTTCTCGTGCTATCACCTATGAGTTGGCCCGCACACTCGACCTGACAACCCGGCGATTTGTAGGGGAGGCAGTCGCAACGTATGTGGGCACACCCGGCATGACCATCGGCGACCTGGACCGGTTGCTCGAACCAGCGTTCGGCCAAGCGCGGGCTGAGATGATAGCTACGACGGAGGTCACACGTGCCTATTCCGAAGCGACCAATGAGCACCAGCGGATTGTGCAGCGCGAAACGGGTATCCAAATGGTACGTGTGTGGGAAACGCTGAATGATGAGCTAGTATGTCCCATCTGTGGGCCGCTGAATGGGAAGCTGGAAGATGAGTGGGCGATACTGTACCCCGATGGGCCGCCCGCGCATCCCCGGTGCAGGTGCAGCATGGGATTGGAGTTGCCAGCATGACCGTTCATGTAACCGTGAGAGGCGTTGAACGACTGACCCGCGCCCTGAATGGCGACGTGCGGCGGGCGCTGCGGATCATCGCGTATCCCGTCGCCCAGCGGGTCAAGACGGTGGTCGCCAAATACCCGCCAACGAGTGAGGCAAACCGACCGGGCCGGCGCAAATGGTACGAACGCGGGTTCGGTCCCAAATGGCACAGTGTGCCGGACAAGCGATGGAATCCCAACCGGCTCAAGCGGGCGGTCATCTATGGCGGCAACTGGGCAGGCGTTCGCACTTCCGAAACGCTGAACCGTTCGTGGGCTGTGGGTCGCCGGGGGAATGGCGCATTTGTGGGCAGCCGCGCCAGTTACTCGCCTGAGGTGCATCACCACGCAGATCAGGCCAAATTCCACGGCCGGCGGGGATGGGTGACGGACAAGGAAGCGGTAGACAAGGTGGTCCGGTCGGGCGAGGTGGACCGGATAGCACGCATGGCGATTGACCGGGTGATGGGGGTGAAGTAATGCCTACACCGGGGAAAGACGAAACGAAAGAGGACTTCATCGAGCGATGTATCCCGATACTGGTGAGCGAGGGCAAGGAACAGGACCAAGCCGTTGCCATTTGTCATTCACTGTGGCGGGAAAAGGAGGATAAGGGCATGGAGCAAGACACTCTGGTCTATCTCGGCGGGGAGGTCAAGGCGTTGGGGGATGGGCGCGTTGGCGGCTATCTGGTGCGGTTCACCAATCCCGACGATGTGGACCTGGAGGGCGAGTATTTTGACGCCTCCACCGACTATGGACCCGCGAAGGAGTCAGCGACCTACTACAACCACGGCATGGATGCGAAGCTCGGCAGGCGCACATTGGGCAGCGGGCCGCTGAAAAGCGACGACGTGGGGGTGTGGGTCGAGGCACAGCTACAACTCCGCGATGAGTATGAGAAGGCGGTGTACCAACTGGCGAAGGCGGGGAAGCTCGGGTGGTCATCCGGCACCGCCGCCCATCTCGTGGAGCGAGAACAGAAGGGCGAGGCGGTCCACATTACCCGCTGGCCGCTGGGCCTAGATGCCAGTTTGACGCCAACACCGGCAGAGCCGCGCAACATGGCGATGCCGTTGAAGGTTTGGGCCGAGTCCGTAAAGGGCCTAGAGGTCGTGCCAGAGGTGGAGTCATTTGAGGATTCCACAGTCACGACGACGGCACCCGAGGGCATAACGGTCCATGTGACGGTCAACCAGCAAATGCCTGGGGAAAAGGCAACAATGGAGGTTAGGGACATGAGTGAGAACAAGGAAACCACGCCGGTTGAGGAAGCGCCGGCTGTGGATGTGGAAGCCATTGTCAAAGCTGCGGTGGAAGCTACTGCTACGAAAACTGCTGAAGCCGTGAGCAAGGCATGGCAAGAACGGATGGCCCAAGGACAACCCACGAACGCAGATCCCGGCGTGCATGTTACCGGGAGTCGTGCGGATCGGGCGGCAGAGGGCAATCCGTTCAAGGGATTTGGTGAATTTCTGCTTGCGGTGGCAGCGGGCCATGATGAGCGATTGCCTGCTTTGCGTTCGCAGGTGCCAGGGCTGGAAGGGCAATACTTTGACGTGACCAAGGCGATGGGCCAGCGATATGTAGGCAGCATGACCCAAGCGGCCATGAAATCACGCAAGGCACCGACCGGCCTGAGTGAGAATGTTCCTAGTGCGGGTGGGTTTCTGGTAGATACCGACCGCGCTGGGGGCTTGATGGCGCGGGTCTATGATGTGGGGCGATTGCTTCGCATGGTAGATATGTCTGGCGTTTCAGCAGGCTCCAATGGTATGACGTTCAATGCCGAGGATGAAACCAGCCGCGCTACTGGTTCTCGCCGGGGCGGGATTCGCTTTTACTGGGCAGGAGAGGCGGCCGAGAAAACCGCATCACAGCCCAAGTTCCGGCAGATGGAGTTGAAGCTCCGCAAGGCTATCGGTCTGTGCTATGCCACCGATGAGTTGCTGACCGATGCTGGAGCACTAGAATCTTGGATTTTGCAAGCCTTTCCCGAAGAGCTTTCTTTCGGTGTGGAGGATGCGATTATCCGGGGTAGTGGTGCAGGCCAGCCGTTGGGCGTCTTGAACTGTGGGGCGCTGGTCAGTGTGGCGAAGGAAACCGGGCAGGCAGCGACCACCATCGTTTCAGAGAACATCAATAAGATGTGGGCACGGCGTTGGCTCGGCGGCCGGGGCTATGTGTGGCTCATCAATCAGGACTGTATGCCTGAGTTGGAGAATATGTCTTATGCCGTCGGCACTGGCGGCGTTCCGGTCTATGTCCCACCTGGGGGCCTTGCCGATGCGCCTTATGGCCGTTTGAAGGGTGCTCCTGTTTTGGAAACCGAATACAGTTGCACACTCGGTACAGTCGGTGACATCCTGCTCGTCAGCTTGAGTGAATACAAGATGATCGAAAAGGGTGGCGTGGAGGCGGCATCAAGCATCCATGTGCGTTTCGTGTATGACGAGACGTGTTTTCGCTTCGTATACAGGTGCGATGGCCAGCCGAAATGGAACCAGCCATTGACGCCCTATCAGGGTACAAACACTGTAAGTCCGTTTGTGGCCCTGGCGAGTAGGGCATAGGAGGAACTATCATGAGTATGACCAATCTGTTCGAACAGGGGAACGTGGTGAGCATCCTGTACCCGAGCGACCTGCAGACTGCGGTTGCGGATGATTTCATCAGCATGGAGAACTACCATGCGATGGACATCATCTTCTTCAAGGGTGCGGGCACGGCAGCCGATGACCCGGACATCCACGTCACGCAGGCGACCAGCTCGGCGGGCGCGGGCGAGAAGGGGTTGAACTTCGACACGTACTATCTGAAAGAGGGCACGCTTCTCAGCACCACGTCCATCGGCGGGACGTTCACCAAGACCACGATGACCAGCAGCTATATCATCAGCTTCGGGGCGACCAGCGCCGAATCGCAGATGATTTGCGGCATCCACATCGAGGCCGATATGCTGGATGTCAACGGCGGTTTCAAGTGGGTTCGGGCCTCAGTACCCGACGTGGGCACCAATGCCCAGTACGGGTGCATCCTGGCCGTCCTGTACCCCTCACGGTACAAGGACGACTCGGGCGGCATGAATCCGTTGGTGTAGGACTAGCCAGCCAGGGCGGGGTAACTCGTCCTGGCTGGAACGCGCAACAAGGGTTGGAACCCCGAAACGCGCACAGGAGAATAGAAAATGGGAACGAGAACAGCATTGTTCAGTCGCCGCCAGCCTGGTGGCGTGTATGACCTCACCGACCTGGAGAAACACCCCGGCGATGTGTGGTTCGTGGATTCGGGGGCGTCAGGCGCAACCGATAGCGTCGGCTATGGCCAGAACCCTGACAAGCCCCTGGCAACTCTGGACTACGCCATCGGCCTATGTACGGCCTCGAATGGTGACGTGATCTATGTCATGCCGGGACACACCGAGACCATCACCACAGCGGTAACGTGTGATGTGGCAGGGGTCAGCATCATCGGCCTGGGGCGAGGGCGCATCAAACCCGCGTTCACCGGGTCCGGTGGCATCGACGTGTTCGACATCTCGGCGGCCAGCGTCCATCTGCGGAATGTTCGCATCGTGGGTGCAGCAGCCAGCGTCACCTCCCTGGTCAACGTATCGGGCGCGGATGTGGAACTGATAGACCTCGTGTTGGAGCCAGCCGAAACACCGCTGATGAGCATCACGGTGGCATCTGGCGCGAACCGCTTGACCATCGGCGGGTTGCGCTGGCGCGGCACGGCTGCCGGTCCTGACTGCGTGGTAGACTTCGAGGCGCACGTGGAGGACTGGCACTTCTATGACTGGATCGTCAACGCCACCACGAGCGGGTGCGACCTGGGCGTGATGCGTGCCAATGTGGACGCTGTGCCGGGTGGCATCGCGGAGGACATCAGGGCCATCGGCCTGGATACGTTGTTTGTAGACTTCAACAGCTCCGACGCCGTGGGCGAGGGGTTGTTCATCAACTGTGCATGGCAGCACGCGGCTGCTGCAACCGCCGCCAATGGCTACGACCTGGGCGGCTATGGGATGCACTTGACCGGCGTGTCGGACGGGGCGAACCGGGCGGCAATCCTGCACCCGGCGACCTCTGCGACATAGAAAGGATGTCATGTGCTGAAGCTCGCGGTAGTGTTTCCGTGGTCGTCGCCGTTCATCTGGACCGCTACGATGGAATCCATGTTGGACTTGCGACACCCTGACGACTGCGAGGTGCGCTTCATCCGTGGCGGCGGGTGGTGTCCT
>Ga0180433_10008599_pt1 | contig 12668 bp, 16 predicted proteins | sample SS_ome_8_FD_132980 | JGI IMG/M metagenome (GOLD analysis project Ga0180433, IMG submission 132980) | Hypersaline lake sediment archaeal communities from the Salton Sea, California, USA - SS_1_D_1 metaG | ecosystem: Environmental > Aquatic > Non-marine Saline and Alkaline > Hypersaline >... | reverse complement strand
ATAAGTTTGCGTGAGCTTTTTTAAAAAATCGAATCGGTCATAAGAAGGGAATTTTGTGGAATAAATTGGCTTTTCAAGATGATATTTCGCCAAAGCTTTAATAGGTTCCTCTTTTTCATCAATTTCATGCCAAAAGTATTTTGTTCCCACACACAAATCATCTATGACTATATGAAATCCTAGATCTTCCAAAAAAACTAGAAATTCAGTATCATCGATATCAGAACCAGTTAATAACACCCTTTTTTTGTTATTTAAATTCAGGGGGCTTTTGTCATCTAATTTTTCTAATTCTGCAGAAAGAGAATTAAGAGTTTTATCTTTATCTAATTGCAATGCTTTTTTAACTAACTTGTGAAACTCTGATCCTAATATGAAATTTTTTGTCCGATACTCCGAAAGTTCTTTTAAAAGTCTTCGTATTTTATTCGTCTTAGAAATTGCTTCTTTTATCTTATTATCAGAAATTTTTAGGTTAAACGTACTTTCAAGTTGAAAAATTAGCTCTTTTATATCGTTGATAAAAAATTTTAGAGCGATCTCATTTCTTTTTAGGGGAGTATTCAAAAAATACTTAAATTTAAGATTTAAACACTCATGCCATATATCGAATTCTCTATTGGTACGATCGCAACCATGAGCAGCAATTAAACCCTCGATATCCTCATTTAATCCTCTTAATGCTTGCTCAAGAAGGTTTCTAGTCCAAAGACAATGGGTTGGAGGTATGTGCTCATTTGCTTTATCAACTTGGAGGGTAGGATCTCCAAAGAGCCTATAGGGTGTGAATCCAGCAGCCATAATAATTTCTTCTGGTGTTTCTACACCACTGTCAAAAATAGCGATTTTTTTCATCGTAATTTTCAATTTTCATCTTATTTCCTTTAGATAATCTTGGTAATTTTAAAAAAATATTTATATTTTTCATTCATTAAATAGAGTATTCTAGAAGTTTATATGAAATATTGGAATTGATTTTTTTATGAGTCAACAAACAATCTCTCGCACTTTATCGAAAGCTATTTTAAAACCGGAAGTTCGAATAAAACTAAAGATTTGGAATACATATTTAACGGGGAAATTAAAAAGATTCGATAATTATATGAATTTAATCGTAGAGGATGCTAAAGAAATCTATTTTGGGCGGGGCGGAAAAAGAAGTAAAGATTTAGGAACAGTGATGATCCGAGGTGCCTCTATAATATTTATTGGTCAAGATCGGGAAAAATTAAGTTTTACTGACAATGAAGACCAACTTATGTATCGGCAAGAAGATGAATAATAAAAAATACAAGGGTGAGATGTAATGGGAAAGGGTACACCGAGTAAAGGTAAGAAAAATAAAGCTTCTAGCCATAAAACTTGTCGAAGATGTGGAAAACATTCTTATCATCGTCGAAAGCATTTTTGTGCAAGTTGTGGATTTGGTAAATCGGCAAAGCTACGGAAACCAAGTTGGAGAAATCGATATAAAGCCTTTAATGGCAATAAGGGTTTTTGCAGATAATTTTTATCAATATTTGGGATTTAATGCTTTCTTGGAACTATAAAATATAGTATGAGTTTTTTTCTTCTTGAATATCTTTTTATTCTCAGTTTGCTTTCTTCTAAAATATGGATTCATTGCAAATCGAAGGGATCAATAAAGAACTAGTTAAATTTGAAACAGTTGGTGGAATCTTGGGATTAGCAGTGGTTGATGAGAATGGTCTAACTATTCTTTCGCGTCTACCACGTTCAATTGATGAGCGAAAATTTGGAGCGATGGCAGCAACAATTCTTGGCGCAATGGAAACTGCAATACTTCCATTTAAAGAAGATTTATTTAATTTAACGATTGAATTTGATGATTCTCAAATTATTATAATACGATCAAGGAATAATATTGTTTTAGTTGTTTTAATGGAAATCGAAGTTGATTTAGGATTTATATTGTTAGAGTTAGAAGAGATTCTAATTAATATCAATAATATAATAAAGGGATAAATTAAATGCTAACAAAAGAAGAAAAAGAAAGATATAATAGACAAATTATCTCTCCTTCAATAGGAGAGAAGGGACAAGAAAAATTAGGAAAAATTAAGATACTACAAGTTGGAGCTGGAGGCTTAGGTTCTCCATTTGCATTATATATCGTTGCTGCGGGCATAAAAGAGTTAACAATTATAGATAATGATGTAGTATCTCTCTCGAATTTGCAACGCCAAATTCTTTATAACGAAAATCAAATAGGAACAGCTAAGGTGATTGCCGCTAAGAATGTTTTGCAGTCACAAAATTCTAATGTAACAATCAATATTTCCAAAGATTTAATCGATGATGAATCTATTAAGAAATATATCAGTAAAATTAACTATGATTTTATTGTCGATTGCAGCGATAATTTCAAAACTAAATTTTTAGTAAATCGAATAGCCATCGAAAATAACATAAAATGCGTTATTGCAGGGATTAAAGATTTTTTTGGTCAAATCATGACTATAGCGCCGAAGGTTTCTGCTTGTTATCAATGCGTTTTCAATGAACCAATGGAATCTCAAGATTCTTTTAAACCATTACCCGTGATTGGGGTCACACCCGGCATATTAGGAACTCTAGAAGCATTAGAAGTGATTAAGACTACATTAGGCTTACCCAATTTGCAAAATAAATTAATGATGGTGAATTTGCTCGATTTAATGTTTGATGTTATAGATTTAGTAAAAAATGAAAAATGTATTTGTTCTAAATAGAAGAAAAATAAAATAGAAAAAAAGAAAAAATTTTAAAATATTTAAATCCATTTATTTGCTAGCAAAAGTGAAATGCATCCATAGAAAAAGCCATTTACCACTCCAGCTATAAAGATCGCTAAGATTGCCCCTGCTTCTCCATAAATTGCTGTTAAATCAAACCAGGTCACAGCGAGAAAGGGAGAAGATAGTTGTCCTATACCTATTAGAATTGCATATACTCCACATGCTACCAATGCAGTAGTAAACCACGCACCAAATCCCGTTTGATTAGTATCTCCCACTTTAGATGCGACTATAATCGCAACTAATGGTGGGATAATAAGTCCGAGAAAATTTATTAACACGATCACTATATCTGCAGCATTAATTAGTCCGACGATACCTGAACTGATCCATGCTTCACCTGGAGTGACAGAGATAGGAAAAAAAATCCCAGCTACTATATACAAAGCATCTATAGGATACCCTGGTACGAGAAATATTGCTAATAAAACAAACAAGGCATTTAAACCTAAATAAATTACTAGGCTAACAAGAAAAGTTTTTAAAAAATTCATTCGAATCAAGTCTTTTTTTTATGTAATAAGATTTCTATATGTTATACTAAGTGCGTTTATATATTTAAATATTTTAGAGAAGTTCGTTTTTTCAGAAATTCTTAACGAAATAGTAATTAATCTTTATGCCTAAGCTTTATTATAATAATAAAATACAGAAAGAGTAATTATAGAATATTGTTTTTTCTTCATCTTATAAACAAACTTATTATCATTGCTTAAGAGTTAAATTAAAGCTCATTTTCAAAAGCCTTCTTGAAGATATTGCCATTTTCGACGTATTCACCAGAAGTCTTTTCACCTATTAGTTGTCCCTCTGGCTTTAATTTCTTCTTTATTTCAGCGGGAACCCCAACAGCTAATGTTCGAGGAGGAATCTCCTTATTGACCAAAACAGCACCAGCTCCAATCATCGCGCCCTCACCTAACCGTGTATTATGCAATACATTCGCACCAATACCTACTAAACAGCCATTACTTATCGTAGTTGGTCCATGAATCATGGCATGATGCCCAATAATGCAATTATCTCCAATAATAACCAACCCTCCTTTCTCAATATGGATAGTTACATTTTCTTGAATACTTGTATTTTTCCCTATACGAATTGTTCCCCAATCCCCCCTTAAAACTGCACCGAACCATACATTTGAACCTTCTCCTAAAGAAACATCGCCAATAATCACGGCTGTCGGAGCTATAAAAACGGAACTATGAATTTGGGGCTTTTTTCCCGTTACTGGACTCGGAATTATCATAGCAATCAATTAGCAAATTTATGTTTTAGATTTAAAATAAGGAATTAATAAATCTTTATTAGAATTTTGATTAATTATAATTGTCTATAAAAATTGAAGTATTTTATTAGAATATTATTTCTTATGAATGAATTTAAGCTGAATAATCACGACTTACAGAAATATACGAATCTTACCCACTCCACAAATGAAGAATACATCAACATTCATCCTATCCAAAGAGGAGGATTATTAACTCCAGAAGCGTTTAAGGCATTAGTCCATTATGGTGATGGATATAGTATCTGTGATTATTGTTTAAAAGGACGTATAGATGAGATAGAGAATCCACCCGTGATGGACTTTCTAAAAGATATGGCAATATTTTTAGATGTGGACAATGTTATGCCCACTGCTGCTGCCAGAGATGCAAAAAGAATTGTAATAGAAAGTTTAGTCAAGAAGTATCCTGAAAGGAAAACTGTAATTGTGGATAGTCTTGCTCATTATACAACATATTTAGCGATTGAAGCAAATAATTTGAGAGTAAGAGAGGTCCCAACCTCAGGTTATCCCGAATTTAACGTATTACTAGATAATTATGAAAATTTAATTAAAACGAATCTTAAAGAAGAAGGTACACTTCCTTTATTGATTGTGTTAACACACGTAGATTATAAATATGGTAATTATAACGAGCCAAAGTTAGTCGGAGAAATATGCAAGCAATATGGTATACCATTTCTCCTAAATGCAGCATATTCTGCTGGAATTTTGCCAATTAGTTGTCTAAAAAATTCAATAGATTTTATCGCATGTAGTGGACATAAATCTATGAGTTCTTCCGGTCCGATAGGGTTATTGGGATTTTCCAATGAATATTATGCAAATATAATGAGATTTTCCAAGATTCAAGGAAATATTAGTTCAAAATCGTTTCCCAATAAAATTTGTACATTTATGGGCTGCCCCCCAGTATATGGAGCGCCATTAATCACCCTTATGGCTAGTTTTCCTGCTGTCGTTGAACGAACGAAAAATAAACGAATCGCTGAAGAAAGAAAAAAGATTAATTATGTAATTGACAATATAAAAGATATAGAAGGAATTAAAATACTTGGCAAATTGCCAAAATATCATCCATTAACCAACATTGAAACTGATTGTTTTGCAGAGATCGCTAAAAATCATCCAAGAAGAGGTTTTTTTTTACGGGAAGAGTTTAAAGAGAAAAGAATTGTAGGTTTAGCTCCTGGTATATCAAAAGAAATGAAAATAAATACATATGGGCTTACTTGGTCGCAAATCAAATACTTTACTAATTCTTTCCGAGAAATTGCTAAGAAGTATCATATATTATAAGTGAGCTATATTGCACGTTCACTCTAAAACTCTTGATGAGAACTATCCTAAGTAATCATCAAATTCTTCAAAACCAAGACTTTTAATAAATAAGTATGCTTTTGTATTATCTTTAGATACTCTACAGTTTAATTCTTCTAATCCTTTTTTCTTAAAATATTTCCAAATCTCAAGACCCAATTTAGTCCCAAAGCCCTTGCGCTGAAACTCAGAGATAATACCTAAAGCAGTGATAATACCTATCTGATTATGCTTACCAGCATAATGAATTATGGCAAATCCAACGTCCTTATCATTCACATTAGCAATTAAAAAGATAATATTAGGGTCTTCAATTAGATTTTCCACAATTTCTTTAGAAAAAGGTTTATAGGGCATTGTGGTTGTTGACCAGATGTTTTTATGTAATTGGATAAAGTTATTGGCATCCGATCTGGTAGCGTTTCGAATGTTTATTTTTTTTATATTACTATTAATTTTTTCTTTTAATTTATCTTCAAATTTTCTTGATATTTTGTTAATCGGAAGCTTCATATGAATGTAATTCTCATCATCTTTCAAAAGATCTAATGTGTCTCCTAAAGAGCGTAAAATGACTGATCTAAACCACTCCATACTAAAATCGCTAAAATATTTATAATTAACAAATAAGATTTAACTTGAACTCATATTGGAATTATAAGGTAATAAATTGAAGATTAATTAAATAATTTAATTATTAATTAGTCCTTTTAATTAATTAGAAAACTTAGAGTTTATTTCAGATGTCCATAAAGAACCTCCAACAAAAAATATTAAAGTTAAAGAAAAAGAAAGATGTAACGATTCTTGCTCATTATTATCAATCAATTGAAATTCAAGAGATTGCAGATTATTTAGGTGATTCACTTGGTTTATCAAGAATCGTCAAAGACAAGATTACTTCGGAATATGTAATATTTGCTGGTGTGCTCTTTATGGCTGAAACGGCTTCTGTCCTTAACCAAGATAAACATATTTTGATGCCAAATAAAGAGGCTGGATGCTCATTAGCGGACTTTTTGACTCCCGAAATTGTTTTCGAGTATAAGAAACGATACCCTGGACTTCCAGTGGTGACTTATGTGAATAGTACTGCTGCTGTGAAAGCTGTGTCCGATATTTCATGTACATCTTCGAATGCTGTAAAAATTGTCAAAAAGATTAGTCGAGACTTCAACGTGGATAAGGTTTTGTTTGGTCCAGATTCGAATTTAGCCGATTATACAGAACAAAAATCAAATATCAAAACGATTAAAATGCCCAAAAATGGTCATTGTGCCGTTCATTCTCAAATTACTTCGGCAGATGTAATTAATTCTAAAAATAGATATCCTAATGCGTTAGTATTAGTACATCCTGAATGTAAAAGAGAAGTAAGAGATTTGGCTCATTTTGTAGGATCAACAGCACAGATGTATAACCGCGTAAAAAGTAGTCAATCGGATGAAAAAAAATTCATTATTGGTACTGAATGCGGAATGTTAGAGCGTATGGCTAAAGACTTCCCTAATAAAGATTTTTTCTTATTAAAAGACGAGATTACTTGTTTAGATATGAAGAAAAATACATTATCCCAAATAGAATATCTTTTAAATAATTTGGATAATAAGAAATATGAAGTAAAAATTCCTCCCAATATTGCAGAACAAGCATTAAATCCGATTAATAAAATGTTGGAATATTCTTAAGACTCGTGTTATTATTTCAATTTTCGAAAAAACTGAGTAATTTTTAATTGATTACGATCATCGAGGAATTTTAAGAAAGCTTTAGTCGGTTTTCCAGTTGGAATTGCTTTAGCGAAGTCTTCTAGTTCAAATTTCTGAATTTCTTTATATGAGAAATTGTATTCATCCATTTGCTCCCTGAGTTTGAAGAGCCACTTAACAAAATTTTTATATAATCTCTCATTACTCCCCGCTTTAGATTTATGATACTTTTCAAAATATTTGACATCTTTTTCAGTGTATTCGGTATAATAACGATAGTTCTGGCCCATCCAGAAAAAACGAGACATAGAATCTGAAAATTCATTAATCCTACAATGAGTCAATTTAAGAATTTTAATTGAATCCATATTCTTTAAAAATTCGGGTATTTTGTGTATCTCCATATTTCCCGATAGATCAAGGATTTCTAATTTCTTGAGCTCTTCAATTCCTTCGATACTTTTAATATAATTATTCTTTAAGTTCAATTTTTTTAAGTTTTTCAAACTTTCGAGGCCTTCAATTTTTGTAATCTGATTATTACTCAAGTCTAATTCCTCAATAGATTTGGCAATTTTATTCAATCCTTGAATATCTCTGATACTTTCTATCATTTTATTTGACAAGCTTAATCGATTATCGATCAAAAGACCTATCAAGTGATCATGATATTTTACAAATTTAAATTCTAATTCATCATAATTGATCTGAGCTTTATTCAAGAATTTTAAAAGTGGAAACCCGTGATAATTTTTATATTTATTATAAATGAATTCCACAAATGTACGCCTTAAGTCGAATGGAATCTTATCCATCGCTTTAATAAGGATTAGATATTTATAGGCAAAGCGAAAGTTTCCAAGGAATTTAGTCGTAACTCTTTTTGCTGCATTTATAGCTTCTCGATCATCAAATTCCGCTAAATGTAAAATTATTTTTCTTGAATATTCATCAATAGTTGGAAAATCAATGTCGACTAAAACACTTTCAAATTCTGCTTCTGAAAGATAATATAAATAGCCATTTTGGGTCAAAAAGCTAACAACGGATGGATGACCGGTAGCATAACGAATCGCAATTTCTTCCTTAAACCTACTTTTGGCCATCGGATCGCCCGCATCTGCTAAAGCTTTGAGTAAAGGGAACGCCAAATTCCGATGAAGAATTCTGGTGTCGTAATTATTGTTCGCCCATGCCTGAAGATTCGAGCAATGCCCCCAAAATTCAGTTTCAGGCGGAATGAGGTTATGATTACGCTCCATTTTACGATCTAGTTTGGATGCCGCTTCATCTATGGAGTTTATTTTATCATAGTCTTTTATTTTATCTATTGGTATATTTAATAGAAGATACATACATTGTCGGAAGGGACGATTATTCACATATATAATAGTTCTTCTATTTTCTAACTTTAATCTCATAAAGCTATTTATTTTAAACTCCTTCCCATTTGGTTTATTCTGCAAAGATGGATTAGCAAACATGACTAAAGGGATGAATCTTAATGATGAAATTCAGGATTTCTGATATTTTAAAAATACAAGTTAAAGTATATAAAAATAAAGTCTATGCAAATTTTTAAAAAAAATAGAAAAAGATGGTAATAATTAAGTCTTATTTAACTTCCGCCTGCTTGTGTTGCCATTACGGTAATAACATCTTTCTTTGGATGGATTCCCACTTTAGCGAACTTTAGATTATCGGGTAGAACTTTTCCTTTGAAAATGAATTGAATCGCTAAAATAGGATTAAGCTTATATTCCCTCTGAACGGTTTTTTTAATTTCTGCTATGGATTGGTTGGGATCTACTTCAATAAGCTTAATTGCTTGATCAGGTGGAACACCTGTAAGTCTAAATCGATATTGTGTCATAATTTTTCACTTTTGATGTTAAAAATTGAAAATATTTTTATTATTTAATAATTAGTCTAGTAATTGAAATATAAGGTAAACGGTCTAATGGAATGTACTTTAGTTTAAGTGCCATACACTTTTGTTTAATTAAAAAAGTAGAAAATTGAAAGTTTTTAGTTTTCAAAATCGAAACGGTTCTGGGGGTGGAGTGGGTGGACCAGGTGGATGAGGTCCAGGATAAGGTCCGGGTCTTCCAGGAAAACGTCCGATTCTATTTTCGATCCTTGAAAGTCGAGCCTCAATTTTGTCTAAGCGCTCTTCTATTTTTTTAATTCTCTCTATCATGTTTGGAGAGTCTATTCCCATTGTTTTATTTCACGTTCATATTATAATTTTAATTTTAATTATTCAGACTCTATAAAAGAATTTATCGGCTTAAATTTATAATTAACTATTGGTCTATTTACTCAACTAATATTTGCCGGCATTAATGATTTCTAAATCATACTCATATCATACCGAATCATAATAAAGTGTTTTATTATCTAAAATAAGTCTAAGTATAGAAATAAAGTACAGATTTATATATGAATAATAGATATTAATTTTGTATGGAAAGTTGGAATATCTCAAAAAAATTGAAAAATGATCTATTAAAGAAATCTGCCAATATTGAAGATAATAGCCGGAGAATTTTATTTATTCTTCGAAACTTAGGTCCCCAAAGATTTACCAATTTAGTAAAATATTCTAATTTAAGTCGATCCACGGTTTCTAAATATTTAAAGTTGCATGCTAAAAGCAAGAACATCGAGCAGAAGTTAATTACTGACAAAAATAGCAATAATCAATATCAGGGATATGTTATTACAGATAAAGGAATAGAAGAACTGGGTGAGGGACCTCTTAGGTTAAAAGATGAGTTGTTAATTATCAATGAACTTAAGGAAAATGTTAGAAAGCTTGAAATACTCATAGATTTTTATAAAAAAATTAATCTTGAGGATCCATTTATTATTCACATCATAAGAATTGTATCCAAAATAGGAGATAACTTTTTTGAATTGCAACAAGATAGAGATTTGTTCTTATCTGTATTTTATATTTTTTATAACTCTATACTTGGTCAAGGAGCCTTAGCGAATAAATATTGGCGTTTTGATAAAGAAGGAACTCAACAATTTAAAGGATATAAATTAAATATTGATCAATTTTGTAAACTCTTCAAAGTGCGAAAAGAAGCGATAAATTACTTAGCGAGAGTAAAATTGATCCAAAGCGATTTTGGATTCTATTTGATTAAACGTCAATACAATGATTTTTACTTTCACGAAGAGGATTTGCTTGGAACTACAACATTAAGACTAATAAGAGATAGATTGTTTGATGAGATAATTATTCTCCAGGAAGGGATCTCCGATACGAATTTTGACTTAGATATAATGTCTGAGGAAATAGTAGAACAATTAAGTGAAATGGGCTTGATTTGGAGTGCGATTAAATACCAATTTCAGTTATTATTGGTAAATTTAATTGTAAAGAGTGCAATCGATATGGGCTTTTTAGAGATAGAACGTGAAAAATTAATGGAGGGTATTGTGCAGTCAAAAATGCTTATATCCTCTGAAGAGGGTAAAATATTGCTGGAATCAATAGAAGAAGGAAAAGTGTTTAATGTTAATTTAAATATTCTTACAGAACAAGACGTTTAAATGAAAATTGAATCAAAAATATAAAAAAAGTTTTGATAAGAGTTAAGGGAATATAATAATTTCATCGTATATTATGATATAATAAGAGTCTGACCAACTAGACCATGTTCCTTGAATATATTTTATTCTCACTCTGAGGCTGTATACGGCATCAACGTTCCAGTTATGGGAAAGACAAATACTACTCCCAGAGGGATAGAATTGGGCTAATTATAAAATCTTAATTACATACAGAGAACAGAATAAGTTTTAATTTTTCGGCTGAAACCTAATTTTCTTTATTGATTGAATGATATATACGAAAATGAGTTTTTAACTAAAATTTTATAATTTGTTAAAAATAAGGAGTCTTATGGTCAAAACTATTATCGCAATTCAAAAAATTGTAAATGATGACGTAAAAACTGCAGTATTCACCGCTCTTGAAATGATTAATGCAAAAAAATTAATGACTCGAGAAGGATTAATAGTGGTCTTAAAACCTAATTTATTGATGGGAAAACCTCCTGAAAGGGCAGTAAATACGCATCCTGAAATTGTACGTTCGGTGATTCATTGGGTGAAGCAATTTAATCCATCAAAAATTTTTGTTTGTGATTCTTCTGGGGGCCAAAAACCAGGCGTTACAGAGGCGGCAATGCGTCAGAGTGGAATTGATGCAATATGTGAGGAGGAGGGTGTGGAATGCATTCCATTTGAAAAAACAGAAAGAGTAATTTATACGGTTGAAAATCCACTCGAGATAAATGAATTTTCAAGCTCTTATCTATTAAAAAAGGCAGATCTCATTATCAATCTTCCGAAGATTAAAACGCATGGGCAATGTAAACTTACATGCTGCATTAAAAATATGTTTGGGACTGTACTACTTGCAAATAAACCTAAAACTCACGCTCAAGCAGCAACTCTAGATCGATTTACTTCAGCTTTGGTGGATATATATTCTGTTTCGAAACCCCAGTTAACTATTATAGATGGTTATTATGGTATGGAGGGTCAAGGACCTTCTAGTGGTATCCCAGTAAAAATGGATCTAGTTTTAGCGGGTTATGATGGAGTTGCCTTAGATAGGATGGTATGTGAGATAGTTGGATTTGATCCGTCTGAAGTGCTCTATTTAACTAAAGCTGAAAAAAAGGGATTAGGTATTAATAATCCTTCCCAAATTGAGTGTATAGGGGAAAATATTGAGCAAGTAAAAAGAAAATTCAAACCTCCAAAGATCAGACCAGTTTCGATGCCTTTACCAAAATGGCTAGCAGATTATATAGGAAAGACAATCTTTAGAGCAAGGGTTAAATTCAACCGAGATAAATGTAAGTTATGCTCTACTTGTTGGACTAATTGTCCATCTAGCGCGATCTCTCCTCCGGAAATCATCAAAAAGGGGAATATTCCAAAGTGGAATAAAGATAAATGCATTACATGCTTTTGTTGTGTTGAACTTTGCCCTTATGAGGCAGTAAATTTCAAGATCAATTATGTAAGAAATGCGCTGTTCTCTTGGCTTGGTGTAGGATTCATTGGAATTATAATAATAATATCATTAATCACATTATTATTAATTCAGCTATAGGGAGATAATAACATGGCGTGGGGCGGTTCTTTAAATAGAGATGGCTCTGATTATATTCGAAAATTAAAGGAAGTGGAAAAAATCCTTCATTTTTTAGAGTCATTCAAAAAACCACTAAAAAATGAAGAAAAAGAAAAGGTTGCAGAAGTAATAGAGATTATTACTAATCATTTCAAAAATTTGTTTGAAAATGAATGAAATCTGCTAAAGCACATCAATCAACTTCTTTATTAATTCAATAAGCTTGTCGGCTGATCTTTGCACTGTATCTGTCAAGTTAATTTCAAAAAATGGCAAATCAATATTTTTATCTAACTCTTCTAAACTCAATTCATCGTCTCTAAATTGACGGAGCTCAGTAAATCCTTCTAGGCTTTGAGGTACAAAACCAATCATAAAAACTT
>Ga0180433_10008598_pt1 | contig 12669 bp, 12 predicted proteins | sample SS_ome_8_FD_132980 | JGI IMG/M metagenome (GOLD analysis project Ga0180433, IMG submission 132980) | Hypersaline lake sediment archaeal communities from the Salton Sea, California, USA - SS_1_D_1 metaG | ecosystem: Environmental > Aquatic > Non-marine Saline and Alkaline > Hypersaline >... | reverse complement strand
TACTGCAATAATGAGGTTTCTCAGCTCAAAAAACCTTATTGTGCAATTATAAATTAACTATTTTGATAAAAAAAGGATTTTTTCAATATGATCTTTGGTTCAATGTATTGCTCGGGTTTCCCAAACCAAAATTGCAGAAAAGCCACCTCAGAAATTTCTATGTCCATTTTTGGGTTATTACTCTATCTTGCTCATTTTCAAGAGTATGGTATCATAAGTTGTATTAAAACAAAAAAGTTTTAACATATTGATTATCAATATGATTATTCAAAAGTAATTTCTAACATATTTGAGGTAAAAAACATGACAATAAAAAACCCAAGTCTTAGTTTTTTTGCGTTTACAATCGTTGCGCTTCTAGGTATATCTGGATGTACTCATAAATCTACTATAATTACTGATCTACCAACAAAACCCAAAAAACCTACTGACTCAAAAACAACAACCCAAACTGATCAGAAAACAGAAGCTCAAAATGCTGCCGATGCAACTCCTTTCGATAAGCCCGTTTCCCCTTCGACCCTTCGACTTTGCTCAGGACAGGGCGCAGCACTGACTTCCTCGGGCAACTCAGGACAGCCAAGTCACAGTAAAAAAGCGAAAAAACAAAAAAAGTACTTTAGAGATCTCACGTACGAAGATTTACAAGAATCTAAAACACGTCTTTTGGCAGAAGGCAGACAAGCAACCGCAATAAAACACATAGAGAAAATGATCCCTCTTTGTAATAACATACAAGAACTCAGAGACTTAACTATAGAATTGGCTGATCTGTTTTTTGAAACAGGAAACTTAAGAAAAGCCGAAGAACTCTATTCTCAATTTGGCCAATTATATCCAGGTGACCAAAATATAGAATATGCAACATATAAGTCTATTTTGTGTAACTATTGGATGACACTAGATACAGAAAGAGATCAATCTCTCACAAGAACAACCGTAAATCTTTCTAAAAAGTTTTTGGCTCGCTCAGATATATTCAATCAATATACTGATGAGGTGCAAAAAATTCTCGTTGACTCCCAAAGTAAAATTTTTGAAAGTGAAATCAACGTATTTAAATTTTACTTAAACCATGGTGACGAACTTTCTGCAAAAACAAGACTTGCAAATATACAAAAAGAGTTCTTAGAAGATATGCCTCACATAGAAGCTCAGCTCATCGTTCTTGCCTGCGACCTTGCACGAACATTTGATCGCCAAAAACTTTTACAGGAAAAACAAGCTGAACTTGCAGCTAAATTCCCTAATTACCTGGAGCAACAACAAGCAGGGCAATCTATTGTACTTGCAGCTAATGAAAAGGTAGATTCTTTTGTAGATAAATTTTAACATATGCATAGTAGATCTAAACTAGGAAAAGCTGGCGAGGAAATCGTCGCGAAAAACCTTGAAAAACAAGGCTTTTCTATCCTTCACAAAAATTACACCAAAAGATATGGTGAAATAGATCTAATCGCCATCAAAGATGACCTACTTGTCTTTGTTGAAGTTAAGATGAGAAAAAATCCTCTATTTGACCTTGGCTATCTAATAACAAAAAGTAAACAACAAAAAATATCAAAAGTAGCAAAAGAATATATAGCAAGATACAATCATAATACAAAAATATGTAGATTTGATGTAGCGCTTATAGAAGGGACAAAATATAACTATAGGCTCACATATATTCCAAATGCTTTTGAAAATCAGTATGGTTATTAAGTGAGCAGTATTTTATAGTAAAGCTCTATTAAAAAAGAATAAATTAAATAAAAAATAAAGGATTATAATGGCAGCTTTTAAAGTTCGCATAGCTACAGCAATAGTATTAATTTTCTTGTTATTATTTGTATTTTTATATATGCCTCCTACAGTCACATCACTCTTATCGATATTAGTTTTGTTATATATAATTGCTTTCGAATATACAAAACTTTTTGATGTAAAAAAACCTTGGTTTTGGCTTATTGTGCCCGTCTATCCAATTTTACCATTTGCTTTGATAACTTATATGTGTTCTTATTATAAATATCGAATCTTAGTATTTATTATGATTATTCTTTCTGCATCTCAAGACAGTGGTGCGTGGGCTGTAGGCTCTTTATTTGGCAAACATAAACTTGCCCCTAACATAAGCCCTAAAAAAACGTGGGAGGGACTTTTTGGTGGTTACTTATTTACCTGCATTATGCTGAGTATAATACTTATATATCAAAATGCTCATCCTTCTTTCTCTTTTATTCTTTTATTTGCACTTGGAGTTTGCATACTCGCAACAGTTGGCGATCTTTTTGAATCTTTACTCAAAAGAAGAGCCGGCATCAAGGATACCGGCACCATACTCCCTGAGCACGGCGGCCTCCTAGACCGCTTTGACAGCTTTTTGGCTGTCATCTTTTTATTCTTTTTCCTAAAAGATTATTTAATCAGAATATTTAATATTTAATGTTTTATGTATTAAACGTTTTTGTTTGCCAGTTTTTTAAATATGCAGCAACATCTACCTGTAATACTTTCTCAGAAGCACCAGTCATCATATTTTTAACCATGACGCTTTTTTCTTTCAACTCATCTGGCCCAACTATTAATGCATATTTAGCACCCATTTTGTTTGCCTTACGCATCATGCTTTTTATAGAATCACCTGCAAGTAAAACATCTGTACATAATCCAGCTTGTTGTAAGTTATCAGCTAATAATAATGCAAGCGTGTTTTGCTCTTTCTCAAGAGGTAAAACAAGATGCAATGCTGGCTCTTGAGGCAAAATAAGTGCATCTTTATTTTGCTCTAAAAGGAGCAATGTTCTATCTATACCAATTCCAGCTCCAACACTCGGTTGATCAACTTTACCCCCTAGTTGAGATACTAATTTATTATAACGACCACCTCCACAAAACTCACTTTGAGCACCCAAAGAAGGGCTATCAAATACAAAAACAGTTTTGGTATAGTAATCAAGACCACGAACAAGTTTTGGTTGAACAACAAAAGAAACTGATAATAATGTTAATTGTTCTTTAAGTGTCTCAAATTCACTATGACACTCTTTGCATAAATGATTTGTAATATACGGCGCATCTTTATATATTTTTTGACAATCCGGATTCTTACAATCAAATACCCGTAATATATTTTTTTCTTTTCTTATTTTACATTCATCACAAAGGGAATCTACAACTGTAGATAAAAAATGATTTAATTTTATCTGGAATACTTTTCTGTCTTCAAAACACCCCAAATAATTTATTAACAACGCATAATTATTTAATTTTAATTTTTCATGGAAAAACCTATCGAGCATTTTAATAAACTGCGTATCTTGAGATACTGAATCCGAACCAACAATTTCCATATTAAACTGATGGAACTGTCTATATCTGCCTTTTTGAGGGCGTTCATAGCGAAATACAGGTCCCCAGGTAAACACTTTCCAAGGGATTTGTTGCACCTTATTTTCGATAAATGCACGAATCACCGAAGGAGTAGCCTCTGGGCGCAAACAAATTTCTTCCTTTTGATTTTGCGAAGCAATCTTAAACATCTGCTTGGTAACAACCTCTGTTTCTTCTCCCGTTGATCTTCTATACATATCAAGCGGTTCTATAATTGGTGTCGCAACTTCTGTAAAATTATATTTCTTCAAATGCTTTTTTGCCTCGTCAACAATAAAGTTAAATAATGTTAGGTCCAAAAAATCTTGCGTTCCTTTAATTTTTCTAAACATACCCTAAAAACTTTCCCTTTAAAAATAAGACAAATCTACACATTTTCTCTCTTATAGTAACATCAAAAAAAGAAAAATATAACCCACCCCGAAATCCATCAATTTCGAAAAACCCCTCGGGGTGCATAACTAACCTCTCTTAATATTCTATTTAAAATTATTTTAGCGCAAAAAAACCTTATTTTAAAAATTTTTTCTAACACTCCGAAATAAAAGAATTGACTTTACTTTTCCCAGAATGTTATGAAATAAATTGTATTCCAATGGTTTTAATTTTTTAACCTTCCAAAAAAAGGAGAAGTCACATGAAAAAATTTACATTATTAGTATTCTCACTCATATTTCTCTCGGCGTTTACAAACTTATACGCCGATAAATGCGGTTGTGGCTGCTGTTCTAGCAGTTGTTGTTACAATAATTGTTGTGACAATAAATGCTGCGGACCTTCAAAAAGCTGTTGCGATTGCGAGTGCAGAGTACAAGCACGATCGACATTTGTCGTACGACCTCAGTTCCAAGTTGGCTCCCCAGAATACCTCACTGCATTCAGAGATAGAATGAATGCAAGAGAGGGAGAGTGTGCTCATGGTGGAACAATGCAATTTGTGCCCTTTGTTAGTAGATCCACCAAACCTGGCAAACTCGCAAGTTTCTTCACACCAGATTGCAGAACATGCTTACTTGCTAAAGAAGAGGGCGGCAATCTAGATCCTCAACACTTTAATGTTCATTTAGCTGATGAACATGCAGAATTCCAAAGCTCAGTACAATTATGTCCAAGAATAAAAACATTTGGACTTGGGTTTGTATATAGGCAAAACCTCAGTAAATTACGCGACTGTTATGACCCTTGCAAAAGACATGTATGGCTTGAAATTTCTACTCCTTTAACACGAGTAGAAACAACTATGGGATTATCAGAATGTCGTTCATTCACTGGCGATAACACACCTATCACAGTAGAAGGTATCGATCAAAAATTCTACGGGAATATGAAAAGTGCATTTAACCAAAGTGCGTGGTGCTACGGAAAAATAAACGGTTGCTGCGAATGTGCAAAAACAAGACTCGCTGATATTAGTTTAAATCTTGGCTGGGAAACCTTTAAATGTGATACCTGCTTACTTGACGGCTTCTTTGGTATTTTAATCCCAACGGGTAACGAAAGATGCGGAAAATATGTCTTTGAACCTATTGTAGGACATGGTAAACACTGGGCTCTTATGAAAGGATTTCATCTAAGAGGAACACTCTGGGAGGATGAGGAATGTGAGAGAATATTAGAAATTGCACATGACTCTAATGGTTTGTATCTCTTTAGTAGAGAAGAAAGGCGATCATTTGACCTGAAATGCAAACCATGGAGTAGATACATGGAGATGTACAAAAATAAAGCACAAGCCTTACAAGCAAAGGAATTTATAGAAGAACAAGACATTGATCAAGCATTACTCTTGTCAACCCCGGGTATCAACATTATGACGCAATGTGTCTGTGTAAAACCTCGACTTTCGGTAACTACAAATACCTCTATGATATATTCCACTTGCAAATTTAGAGGCGAGATCGGTTACAACTTCTTTGCAAGACAATCAGAATGTCTCAAGCTTTGCTGCTGGAAAGAAGGTCCTGCACTTAAGGCTGCAAGAGGCGAAGGTTTTACTACAAAGCTCAGAACAATCAATAAGAAAAATGATTACCTGACTGATAGTGATTCCCCGGACGCCCTTGTTTCCATACCATACGAAAAATACGAAACAGCGATGATTAAAGCATGTGATATCGACCTAGAATCAGCAACACACCCATATTTCTTCTCAAATACACTTTACGCCTCACTGGGTGGAAAATGGGACTGCAGAGAATATCCTCTATTCCTTGATGTAGGCGGATCTTACGAATGGGGCTGCGAAAATGTAGTGCTCAACCGCTGGACCGCATGGCTTAAAGGTGGATTCTCATTCTAAAAAGTAACAAATTTGCAAAAAAAGACCGTGTGTAGACATTTACATGCGGTCTGCCTTTTACAAAAGGATCAACTAGATCTACAAAATCAATATTTTCTAAAAAAAATATAAAAAAACAAAAAAACCCTTTATTTGGGAAAATAACATGTGCTACGATAAAAACGAGAACGGGTATTAATTTTTATAAAACCTTAAAAAGGAGAATGTTATGAACAAAAAACATATTGCCATATTAGCAGCGACACTACTTATAGTAAGTGCGCTATTCTACAAGCAAATAAAAAGTATAACTACCAAAAAACAACGTCAATATTATGCGCGTCATGGAAAAGTAGCTGATGCTATCGAAGCAGCTGCAAAAAAAGGATCAGTACCTACTATCGAACAAATAAAAGAATTTAAAGCTATATTCCCATATAGATCAAGATACTACAAGCCGCATCTATCAATAATAATAGATGTCTTAACAAAAGAGCCAAATGTTACAAGACTCAAAGGAATGCCTTCAATCGAACAAATAGCCGAAGTAATCAAACTTGTAAGATCAGCAATCAAAACTGGTTTGACAGGTAAAAATAAAAAGCATGAAAAAGAAGTAACAGATGATCTGATAAAAAATATCTTCTCAGGTATTGCTTCCTATTTAAAATTCCCAAAACCAGTAGAAAAAGATGATGAAAAAAAACAACGTGAAGAGTGGTTTACAGTTATTTTCAATAGGCCAATAGATGGATTTATCTATGACCTCATGCTCAAAGACAAACTAGCCCACTATAAAGAAAAACTAAGAAAACTTGTTTCAGATATAATTGCCGGTAGAAAGCAGTTCATTGGACCTGATACCGGTAGGATAAAATTCTTATGGAAAGAAGCAACTAAAAAAAAGGGAAAAGAACTTTCTGCAAAGGAGCGAAAGGAAATATTAGACAAGGAATATCCACCTACAAAAAAAGCAAAACTTTCAAAAATGGCAAGAAATCAACTTGCTAATATGATCATAGAAGACTTCTTAGAAAACTTCTTAAAAGATAAAGCTCAACAAATGAAATATCGAACAGCACTTCTTAAAAAGCTTAAGCCCCAAGCAAAGCATGAAAGCTTAGGATATAATCCTGAGAAAATCGACTTTCTCATGACCGTAAAAGAAGAAGACATCAAAAAAGCCAAGACTGCACCGAAAAAAGAAACAACAACAAAAAAAGTTCCTACTCTTGAGGAGCTCAAGAAAAAATCAGCAGAGAAGAAAAAGGAAAAAAAATATTATGCTGGCAGACCATTTGAAGGAGTAGGAAAAGTAGCAAAAGATTCAGAACCTGATATGAAAAGCAAAGTTCGAACAAAAGAAGAAGAGAAAGAATTGAAAGAATTAAGAGAACTCAGAAAAGAACACAAAAAAGCACCAGGAAAATTTTCAAAAGAAAAACTTGAGAGGCTTGGAGAACTAACAAGAAAATATGGTCATGCCAAGACTACAACACATTTAAAATAAAACCAATAAATTTTACATAAAAAATCATACGGTTTCCACGCCATGGCATGGCGTGGAAACCTTTTTTTTGTATCTCTCCGCCTTTCTTCTATATTTTTTGATAAAAAAATTAGTAATTCCAAAAAAATATCTACCGCTAAATAGAACCTACATAAGGGAACAACTAGCAAAATATTTGCAATTTGAAAAAAAATCTTGACTTCAAAAAAAACAATTTTATAATATAAAAATGAAGGGGTAGGAAATAAGCAAATATAAGGTTTGAAATATATAAAAGGAAAGGAGAAGAAAAAAATAAAAAAATTCACTTTATTTTGAGAGTTATTTAATTTTAATTAATTTTAAATCCTCCAAAAAGGAGGAGAAAAAAGGAGAATACTATGAAGAAACTAAGTTTATTACTCTGTTTAGCAATGATATCATCATCGGTGTTTGCTGTCAAAAAAGCAACCAAAAAAGCAAGACCAACCAAAACAAGAAAAGCTAAAATAAAAAAAGGACGTTTTTATGCAGGACGACCATTTAAAGGCATGAAAGCTCTTGAAAAAAAAGAAACAAAAACATGGAGAGTCAGAGGTACCAAACACCCAAAACCAATAAAATCAACTAAAGGGTATGTCGGCAGAGGATTCACAGGCATGAAAGATCTTGAGAAAAAAGAAACAAAAACATGGAGAATTAGAGGTACCAAACACCCAAGACCAATAAAATCAACTAAAGGATATGTCGGCAGAGGATTCACAGGCATGAGAGATCTTGAGAAAAAAGAAACAAAAACATGGGGAGTTAAAGGCACCAAACATCCAAAACCAATAAAACCAACTAAAAGATATGCCGGTCAACAATTCAAAGGCTTCAAGTATAAAAAAGTTCCAAAAACAGGAAGAGTAAGAAAACCAGGACGCACCTGGACAGAAGTACAAAAAATGACCAAATAAAGGATATAAGACAATAGAAAAAGAGCATTAGGTGATCACCTAATGCTCTTTTTCTATTCCAATTCACATTGTAAATATTTTCGTTAAACACTACCCAAAAGCACAAAAACATTATCTCAACAAAGCCTACCAAATCTTACACGATAAGCGCTCCAAAAGCAAACTCTCACCTCAAAAAACATTTTAGCTTGACAAAATTGCATACTATATTAGAATATTATCAGGTTTAAATCTACAACAAAATTAATATTATAATCTTTTACTAAATGGAGGAAAAAGATGAAAAAACATCTATTTTTATCACTTATACTTTTATTTTCTCTCTCAAATAATTCCATCTTCGCAAAAAACTTAGAAAAGCTAACAGAAAATATATATGATAGATTATATCTAGCTTGCGAAAAAAAAGATAAAAAGGCAGTTGAACGTATTTTACAAGACAAAATATTCGACTTCGAAAGAGCAGAAGATCTTTATGCCGATGGCCAAACTTTACTCAATTATGCTTGCCAAGAAAATCTCATTAAAATATCTATAATGCTCTTAGAAAGTGGTGCTGACTCTGTCATAAATAGATCTGCAGAAAAAGAAAATATAACAAATGCGCGTTGGGCATGCGAACACAACAACTTATCCCTTCTTGACACATTACTTCAATATGGAGAAACAGATATTAATGATCAAGATACGCTTGGCGAAACACCTCTTTCATGGGCTTGCGAGCACGGCAATACCCCTATGGTTAAAACATTACTAAAACATGGAGCAGAAGAATCCTTGAATAAACGTCTAAAAGCAAGACCTCACCAAACACCTCTTTATAAGGAACGCGTTTCCAGTACTAATTTTAAGCTCACCCAAATACTTGTTGAAAACGGGGCTCGCATATACAATGATTTAATCGAAAGTCATTTCGTAGTATCTATGTCAGAAGAAATAAAAACATACCTCAAAAATGTCCTTCAGTTCGATCAGGCAAAAGATAAGCTTAATCATGTGATTTCTAAAATTAAAAGAAATAAAAATAAAGAAATACCTGAAGGGCTACAAAACATCATTAGATTACTATTTTGTAGATCTACGTTAGAATATTTAAAACAATCACATGTATTTTATAAAGAAAATATATTTTTCAGACTTGTGCAAGCCGCACATGAAGACTTTAGAATTAAAAATGCTTTATGCACAATATTTAACATACAAGATGAATCATTACTGAAATCAGAAAATTTTCCTGAATTATTAGAGTATATCATAGATAAAATCGAGCTTTGCGCAGCCCAAACAAAAGAATTTCAAGAAAAATTAAATACAATACTAAGAATTTTCGAATATCGCAAAAAAGATGGCACCGAAAGAAAAATGTTTATCGACAAAAATCTTGATGATTGCGCAACCGAGGGCAACAAATTTAACATAAACTTTATTGACCAAACAAAAATTCAATTAAGTAAGATTCTTCTAAACCGATAATTAATTTTTTAGTAATTTTGTAAAACAGGCCCTGGCATAATCACCGGGGCTTTTTAATTTTAAAAAATCTATACCCTTTTGAAAAATTATGGTAAAAATCAAAATCGTATAACAAAAAAATATATATTTACAAAAAAAGGCAAAAATTATGAAGCCAACAATTTTGGTAACAGGGGGAGCCGGCTATATTGGCTCACATACTGCATATTTAATAGCACAAAAGGGATATCAAGCAATACTCTTAGATTCTTTACAACATGAACAACCATTTAATCATGACTGGGCAACTTGTATACAAGCTGATTTTGCAGATGAAAATATATTAAAAGATATATTTAAAAATTATAATATTAAAGCTGTTATGCACTTTGCTGCATTTATTGAAGTCGGTGAATCAGTTAAAAACCCTTTGCGATTTTATGAAAATAATGTAATAAAAACAATAAAATTATTAAAAACCATGTGCGATTATGGCGTAAATAAGTTTATATTCTCCTCAAGCTGCGCTGTATATGGCAAACCTCAATATTTACCTCTCACAGAAGATCACCCAAAAAATCCAATAAGCCCTTATGGCAAAAACAAACTTATTGTCGAAATGGTATTAGAGGATTTCCATCATGCCTATGGCCTGCAATACATCTCGTTACGCTATTTTAATGCAGCTGGTGCTATGCCTCAGTATGGGCTCGGTGAATACCACAATCCAGAAACACACCTTATCCCGCTTATTTTACGAGCTACCATGAATAATAAGCCATTTTGTGTATTTGGCAGCAACTATCAAACCAAAGACGGCTCCTGTATACGAGACTATATCCATGTATGGGATCTAGCACAGGCCCATTGGCTTGCATTAGAATTCTTAAAAAACAGTAAAATCCCAGATTGCTTTAATTTGGGAACAGGAACGGGTTTTTCTGTAAAACAAATAATTAGCGCAATAAAATCAAATTGTGGGCTTAAAATCGACATTTTATATAAAAATCGTCGTCTTGGTGACCCTCCAATACTCATTGCCGACTATACAAAAGCAAAAAATGTACTGGGTTGGCAACCCCAACACTCAAGCATAGAACAAATAATTACCTCAACATATGAATTTGAATTATTAAAAGAAAATAAAAAAACACACAAAAAAATATGAATTTTCAAAAACCTGACAAACTTTGATTTTTAAGATGTCGACCAAATCAAGCGATCCAAGAGAAAAATAAAAAAACTTTAAAAAGTTCTTGCAATTTGAAATTTATATTTGTTAGAATAAAATTAAGAATAAAGAAGAATGTAAAAGAAGAATATATTTGAAATAATTTGAAATAAAAGAATTAAAATCTGTCCGAAGGCTCTGAACTATGTGGTGAGGGCTTTAAATCAAAGACGTTTAGCTCTTTTGATTTATTTGAGGATCAACTCTAATTTCCAGCTTCGCAAGGAACTGGGAGATTATTTTTCATCTGGGTTTCGGCCTTTTTGTTGGATAATCAGGTAAAGTCCTTGAGTTTGCAAAGGAGTTAGTTAAGGCGTTTTTGGTGGATAGATTTTAATGCGTAGGAGTTATTAGGTAGTTAATCTGCTTAATAACTCCTTTCGCTTTTTAAAAATTTATTAAAAAAAGAAGCTGCAATTTAAATTGCAGCTTCTTTTTTTACTAGATTATTAATTTTCACAAAATTACTTAATTTCGCTTAATATATCCGTTTTAAAATAACCCTTGTCTTCACCCCATGCCTCTATGTCCTCTGCGTCTCTATCTACACAGCTAGGTCTTTTACAGGCATCTTGAACAGCCCCTTTAAATGCCCCATCTTCTTCTATAGTAGCAAGTAAACCTTTAAGTCCACCCCTACCTCCTTCAGAAGCGTCATCAATGATCTGCTCTATCGTTTCACGTACTAACTGACGTACTCGAGGATTAATAATTACTCTTTCACGCCAAATATTAAATCCTTTTTTGTGAGCATTTCCTCTCACATAATGAGGAATTCTGGTTTCTATAATTTTTATAACATATGGCTTTAAAATATCCCTATAAGTTTGATATGAAAAGTTAAAAGTATCAAAAATACTATTAAATAACCCTGCTATACCTTCTTGCCATTCTCTCTGGCTTCTTTCTTCTTCCATCATTTGCCCTACTGATTTCCATGCCCCTATTTCAAGGTCTTGCTGGGGAGACTCAAGCTCTTGCTTCTCTCTCTCTAATCTTTCTAAATTTAATTCTTCTTCTATCTTGGGCTTCAATGCCAATAACTCAGGATTTAAAAAGCGAATTGGATCCTTATCAATTATATAATACACAAGCGCTTGAAGAATATTTTCGCATCCTAAGTATGCCGCAGCCTCCAACAAAAGCTTAATATCTTCAAACCTTAAAAATCCTCCCTTTACCATCGATTTGAGCAATCTTGCAAAAGTTTCTCTAATTTGGAGATCATTTTTATGCTCTTGCCTCTTAAAAAAATGCTCTAACCTCATAAATTTTACTATTTGAGCTAGCTCTTTAAAATTAATTACTGGCACAGGAATCCTATCTACCCGATCATCCTGAGCCTGACGAAGGACCTCTTCTTCATCCCTATCTTCCAGCATATCCTTAAATAACTTAGAAATTTCAGCAATCTGCTTTACTTCAGCGATACGTTCTCCTATAGGTACTATCTTTACTATCTCACCATCTTTTGATACAAATTCAATCTCTTCATGCATCGAATAAGATGATGAACAAATCATTGCCAATAAAACAAAAATACTATAAAAATATTTTTTCATAATTACTCCTTATTTGAATAATACAAAATATATAATCTTTCTATTCTTATATAAGCTTATCGCATATAAGCCCTATTTGCAAATATTTTATATTTTCTGTAAAAAATAATCTATCAACTTTCCCTCAAAAAAACCTGCTAATCAAAACAATAACGCACCACAGCCTAAAGGCCGTGGTATTCAAACCAAGAAAGTTTATGCAAAATAAGTGTAACTGTTCAGGTATCATCTGACAACCTAAAGTAAAAATACTGGAGTTTCTCTAGCCAAGAAATATTCTCGTTTAAAAAAACTCCCTCAATCCGCTCATCCTGACTACCCAT
>Ga0180433_10008597_pt1 | contig 12669 bp, 9 predicted proteins | sample SS_ome_8_FD_132980 | JGI IMG/M metagenome (GOLD analysis project Ga0180433, IMG submission 132980) | Hypersaline lake sediment archaeal communities from the Salton Sea, California, USA - SS_1_D_1 metaG | ecosystem: Environmental > Aquatic > Non-marine Saline and Alkaline > Hypersaline > Sediment... | reverse complement strand
GGAAGCGCGAGCCCCAGAATTTTTTCCGGGCCGAAAGCGCGCACGCACAGCGCGAGCGTCACACTGGAATCGATTCCGCCGCTCAAACCGATGACGGCGCCGCGTTTATGTAAATGTCTCCCTACGGAGCGCCGCAGTTTTTCGGCGATGTCGCGAGTGACCGCCTCAGGATCGATGCGAATGAGGTTTTTTGAAAAAGCCATGGGACACGGATCTCCTCTTTTCTTTTCCGTGATTATAACCTTTCTCCATTGAATTGTTAACTCGTTCTCGGAAAAAGGATTCATATTCATGAGCCGGTAATGGAAGCACTGGAAAATCTTTCTATTCTCTCCGAAAACCGTTATAATACACACAAGTCACCCCGAAAGGATTTGAGCATGGAAACGGATTCGAAATCGAAGCCCTTGGATATGAAGTCCACATTGAAAGCTTTCATCATCGAAAGTTTTATGCTGGGAGCCGAGTCGACCGATTTTCTGGATGAAGACTCGTTCATGGAAAAAGGGATCATCGATTCGACCGGCGTTCTGGAACTGCTGCAGTACATCGAAGAAACATTCGAGATCAAGGTAGAGGATGATGAAGTCCTGCCGGAGAATCTGGATTCGCTTGTCAACCTGGAATGTTTCATCAAGAGGAAAACCGCCGGTTCGGATCCGGCTCAATGAGCCTCGAAAACCGGATGAAAACCGGCGGTTCGTTTCATTCAGGGCTTTTTACGAGGGAGTGAATATCATGGCTTTCCATAAACATATTCTGGACTACGACTGCAAAGCGGAAGCCGATCGGATTTGTGCCTTTCTTCGGGCACAAATGTTTGCGTTCAAGCGCAGAGGCATTGTCATCGGACTCAGTGGGGGCATCGATTCCGCCGTGGCGGCGGCATTGTGTGTCCGGGCGTTTGGGCAACGGAAAGTCTATGGGCTTATCCTGCCCGAGAAAGAATCAAATCCGGTTTCCGAGGAGTATGCGAAACTTCATGCGCTCAGGTTGGGGATCGAAACGGTCAAGGTGGATTTGACGCCGGTTCTCGAAGCGATCGATATCTATCGAAAACGCGATGAGATCATCCGTCGGTTTTTTCCGGAATATTCCAAGGAGCATCGGTTCAAAATCACACTGCCCCCCGATCTTCTCAAACGGGAAATGTTTAACATATTCAGTCTGGTCGTCGCTGACGGTTCCGGAAAAATAAAATCCGCGCGGTTGGATGCGGCCGCTTTAAACGGTATCGTCGCCGCTACCAATACCAAACAGAGGATGCGGATGCTCCAGCTTTACTATCACGCGGAAAAAATGAATTATCTCGTATGCGGCACGACCAACCGCAGCGAGACAGTGCAGGGTTTTTTCGTTAAATTCGGTGATGGGGGAGTCGATGTCGAACCCCTGGCGCATCTGTACAAAATCCAGATCTACCGGATGTCGGAGTACCTGGACGTTCCCGAAGAAATACGCAAGCGGGCTCCGAGCCCCGATACGTATTCTTTCCCCGTTAGCGATGAGGAATTTTTCTTCCGCATTCCTTTCGAGCAGCTGGATCTGCTGCTCTACGCATGGGAAAACAAGGTCTCCGTAAGCCGGGTGTGTGCTGCGATGGGGCTCGACAAGGACCAAGTTGAAAGGGTTTTTCGGGATTTCAGCGCCAAACACAACGCCAGCGGGCATGTGCGAAAGCCGCCCCCCGCTCTGGAATAAAGCGGGAGACCGGAGGATTTCGTTTTTCTCCGACTGCACACGATCACTGTTTTAAACGGGGAGAGTTTTCTGCGCGGCCGGGGATAATTTATTCGATGATCTTAAGCAGGTCTTCGATTCCACCGATGAACAGTACGGCGCTTCCCGCTGTCGCCAACAGCTGGGCCGCGACGTGAAAGACCCAGACCTGAACGATTTGGCCGAATCCTTTTTTGTAAACCGCGAAAAAAATTATCAGTGTGAGCAGAAGACTGAGGAAATACGTGTAAATCGGAGAGAGGGGAAGGAGACAGGCAAAAAGAAATGTGAAGATGTAGGTGGCGGGAGCAGCCAGTAAGGAGCAGAGCGCTGCTTTCTTCGCGGGCTTGACCGAGAAGTCGGAAATCCGCGCTCCGATGAGTATGAAAGGCCAATCCAGCAGTATTCCAAAAACGGCGGTGACCCAAAGCCATCCTCCCCAGGCTTCAAGAGCTTCCATAATGAGGACAGTCTAGCATTTTTCAAATTTAAAAGCCACATTCCCAAAAGAGATAAGCCGGTTGATGAGAAAGAGATGTTTGTTGAAGGAATTTGATGCTCCAAGCGGGTCGTTATTCCCGGTTTGATGAAATAACGATTCGGGCTATTCGTTCATTTTGAAACTCTGGACATACAAATCTATAAGTTCGTCCGCATTTTCTTTTATGGTTTTGAGCCGGGGAATGTTTCGGGCGAAGGCATTAATTTTTTCGGGATCGAGAAGAATATCATCTATTTTTTCTGCCAGGTCCCGGGAGTCTCCAGCTCGAAAAAGACGGCCGTTTCGGTCATCCTGGATGAAGTCGGGAAAGCCGCCGATATCCGACGCGATGATCGGAATCCTGGCGCTGAAGCTCTCGAATATGGTTTGAGGAGCCGTATCCTTGCATATAGACGGCAACACCATGATATCGATCTGTTTGAGGATTGAAGAAAGTTCTCCGGTTTCATATCTTCCGACAAACTCAACCGGCAATTCTTCCTTTCCCCGCATGATATCGTCTCTGTATTTCGGATCGTATTTCCCGAATATTTTCACGACGAAATCCTTGTTTTTCACTTGGTGCACGGCATCCAGCAGAACTTGGGTCCCCTTGTAATGAGCAACACCTCCTATATTTCCGATTACCAGGGGGGTGTGGAGGGCATGGAAATCCGACTTCTGAAATTCCGCTATGACCGATCCGATATGCTGTACCAGCAACTTATCTTCTTGAACTCCGAATCGGTGAAGCGTATTTTTGACATCGGTTGAAACACAGATGTTTTGTGTGACCCGTCGATTCATCAAGTCGATCATGTTTTTCAGGCGGAACCGCAAGGCATTGAGTTTCTTTTCATCGACTTCCGGCATTAGGGGACTCTTCCCAGTCGTTCGAGGTCGGTCTTTTTTTCCGCGAATGACATTTTTTATTTTAAATAGTTGTTTGGGAAGATGGGGATGCACACTTGCCAGGCGGGCTCTCAATTTGGCTCGATTATAACTAGGTTCTACGCAGCATGATGTGCATTTCATGAGATCGAAGGGGCCGTTGCATATGTTCCCCTCTTTGTCCACCATGACTCTTTTCGGACACAACATTCCATAAATATGAATCGTATTGAAGGCTTTGATGCCATTTTGAGCGGCGATGTCAATGATCGAAGCGGGCAATCCGTGGCGGCTGTGAACATGCATGATATCCGGACGAATCCTGTTGATGTATTTCTCGAAGATTCTTTCCGTTTTCCGGTTATGGATATCATTTGAGAGATCATTGAAATTTATTTTCCAGTTGGGAGAATTTACGAGCTCTGCGCATTCAAACGGGAAATCTTTACGATTGAAGCGGAGATATGGTTTAAAAAACCAGTTGTAGCTGTCCGTTGAGACTCCTGAATAGAAATAATGGATATGATGTCCAATCTGTGCGAAAGTTTTAGCCAGGGGCCTGGTGTAATTCTGTACACCCCCTATGATGTGAGGATCGTTGCCGACGATCAGTATTTTCAGACGTTTACTCATTCGCGGTGATTTCCTCGATGGATTTTTTCCCTGCGATCAGGGCTTCTTCCATTCCTGAGTATTCCCAGCCGCCGTATCTACCGATGCTGTAAATGTTGTTGGATCTGAGATAATCCAGGATAAGTTTGCGGTTTTTTAGCATGTCGGAATCATAGATGATATATCCGTATTCAACGTCTTCTACATCTCTCACCAAAATGTCTCGCGGATCGGGAATGAACCCAATGGCTGTCATCTCCTCCAAGGCGCGATCGATGACCTGGTGTTTTTGTATTCGCCAAGCCTGCTGATAGGCGATTTCCACGTAATAGGAAGTCGTATGCGGCGGAGACATGCAGGGTGAGAAATTAGAATATACGCCTATTCGATAGGGCATGATTTTCTTCTCCGGGATATAGACCCAATGCTTGTCCGTCATGTCTCCTCGAACCCCCAGATTGAGTATGAGGAGGGAATTGTGTCTGAGTTTTGCGGCGGCCATCTTTATTGTTTCAGGTTTATGATCGACGATCTTTTCCACCAAAGCCTTCAGCGGGGCCGTGGTTATCAAATGATCGTACTCCTCGGTTCGAGCGTCTTCGGTTGTGATCGTCCGCTCTTTGATATTTACATTCACAATTGATTGGGACGTGTGGATGTTTAAGGTTTTTTCGGATAGAGCATCGGCCAGGCTTTGGATCCCTCCTTTTTGGGGATATAAAAAAGTGGAATTGTATCCAAATTTCTTTTTCCGGGTGAAAAGTGACCCGAGGAACACGTCTTTCAAACTGGGGCGGGGGACATATTCTGAAAGCCATTCGCACGTCAGTTCTTCGGTCCCGATCGTCCAGATTTTTTCATTATAGGGGAACATGAAGTGTTTTCCGATTCCCGCGCCCAGTTTGGCGATGATCCAGTCATAAAAGCTGTTGTAGGCGTCGCTCGGCAGGTCATTATATTTATACGCGGCGTGCATAAATCCGAATAAGCATTCACGGACCACTTTCCAAGGCAATCCATGAAGGTTGGCCTGAAAAGGATAAGGCGTAAATACGTTGTTCGAATAAATCCAGGAATTCCGCTGCAATTCCTCCACTTGGTCGCCGAGTAGACCTCTTATGAGTTCGATAAAGTAGGGGTTTTTCAGATGCAGCAGGTGTCCGGAGAAGTCGAACAGGAATCCTTCTTTTTCCTTGGTGCCGCTCAATCCGCCGACACGGTCGTTTTTCTCATAGAGGATATAGTCCAATTTATTCAGTTCAGCGTGATATCCGGCGCTCAGTCCCGCGAGTCCACCTCCCAGAATGATGATTTTACCCATTTTTTGTCAGCGCAATATCTTTAAATTTGATTCCTTTCAGAAACAATAGAAGAGATTCCCGTTCATTCTTTTTCATTACCCAATAATAAAGCAGCAGGAGTACTCCGGCTATTAAAACAATATCTCCTATTATTATCGATGATATTGCAAGTCGATTCCGAGCCAGAGCTGCAGCCGCCCACAAGAAAAGGAAGCAGGGTGCGATATAAAAAAGTCGTTTATCAAGGAATGAGAATTTTGCCACTTTATAGTTGAGGAGAGACATCATCAATACAATGACGAAATAGGATATGCCCGTCGCTATCGCTGCTCCTAAAAAACCATGGGTGGGAATCAAGAGAAAATTGAGCAGAATATTCAATAAGCCGCCGATCACGTAAGAAACCAGAATCGCGATTGGGTTCTTGTTGGAATACAAGGGAGCGGTTAGGAGGGTTATCAAAACCTGCATGGCAAAAGCGAAAGCGATTATTCCCATGATGATATGGGCTTCCTGATAGGAAGACCTCCGGGCCAAAACCTTCATAATGATTCCGGCATTGAGTTCATAGAGGAGAACGGTTAAAAAAAGGAGAGCCGTGAAGCCTGCAAAAAAAGAGATGAACGCATTTTGATATTTCTTTCGATTTTCTTTCCATAACCTTGCCGAGACGGGGAACCAGAAGATATTGAGGGCATAGGTGAATATCAAAATCATATTGCACAACCCGTAGACGACATGGTATTTCCCTACGATGGCTTCACCCTTCATATTCACCAGGAAATAGGAATCCGAGGATTGGACGATCCAGGAAAAAAAGAATACCGGAAGCAGCGGGAGAGACATTTTTAGAAAAGGTTTGATGTGGGAAATCGCAATTGTGAAAGTGTAGGCAATGTGTTTGAAAACAATTCTGTAGAGTAAAACAGCTGATATGAATAATCCGATGGCGCTTGCGAGAACAAGTCCTTTAAAGGACAATCCCGCCCACACAAGCAAAATCGAGAGTATCGCCACCGAAATGTCTCTGAAAAATACATTTTTAAGCACAATATCGGTTTTCTGATAGATGACGAGTAAGGAGCGGGATAGCTTATAAAAGATTTCGCCGAAAATGATAAGGCCGATCCACACGGTCATGGTAAGAAGGTCGGATCGGAAAAGGACCAGGATTGTAAGAACCAGTATGGAAATGAAAACAGACCAGAGACCAATGGAATTCATCATGGTCATATACATTCTTTGGAGTTTCGAAGATGATTTTTCTTGTGCAAAGAAGATCATGGATCCATCGACAAGATTCAAAGTGAAAAGCGGAAGGACCATATTAGCCGTTACGATGATGATATTGTAAAGCCCCATTTCCTTGGGTGCCATCAAAGAGGTTAGAATCGGAAGCGTGATGAATCCTTTCATTTTTACGATCACTCGGATCAATATGCTGTTGAAGGCGCTTTTGGTGATGGTTTTGCGGTTCGGGGTGAAATCGAAAAAATTCACGGGATCGGAAGGTGAGTTCGTTTTGTCAACTTTTTCCGGATTTGATTTGCTCACGAAATATTGACCTTGTGATTCCGATCGCTATTCGGGATCCTCGAAAACGGGATGAAATTTTTATTGTCGATTCTCATATCGTCCTTGCTTGAAGGAAGCGCCATTTGGGATTTGTTCTTTTTCGTAGAATCTCAATAACTCCATTATCCGGTTTAACCGATTAGAACGGGCGTCTTTTCTCCGGGAAGGATCGCCAAATGCTACTTTTTGAATTACATCATCGGAATAATACACAGAACCAACATATCCCGTCAATGGTAAATAGATAGGGAAGGAACCGGAATAAAATTCCAGGAGAAAACTCCGCCGGTAGCCACAATCGAACGATGATAGGAATAGCATGCATCATTTCGGAGCATTGGATTGAAAGGCATGATCAATAATCGCATTTTACTCTTAGGCGGAAGACCGTGAGCATCCGATCTTTTTTGTTTTGAGAGGGAAAAATCCTGTTTCGGGAGATTGACGGCCTATGATTTGCGTCGGCTGATCCATACCGGAAGTTTGAAAGAAGTCCCGTTATAAGTCGAACGCAGGTATATGTCGGCATTTAATCTGATTGAAAATTTATGGTTTCCTTGCTATCATCGCATTAAATGAAGAAGTTCCCCTTGCCTACAATCACGGAGTGACTTCAGAAAGATGCAGTGAAATAAATTCCCGGAATTCGATGTGAGAAGGGCGTCGGAAAACCAACGAAGAGCGGGTATAAACCTGAAAAATGAGCAATAATGAAATAATACGGAAATATAGGCAAGGGGATGAAACCGGCATTCTTAAACTATATGAAGAGGTATACGAAGAAGAAAGCAACCTTGAATTCTGGAATTGGAAATTCAGAGAATGCGAACAAGGCCCTGCACTTATTTACGTCGTTGAGAACAACAAAGAAATCATCGCATGCTCAAGTTGGATCCATTCTCACTTGAATTTCATGGGGCGCGAAATCCCCGCATTTCAGACCGTGGATATGATGGTTCGATCGGATCATCGTGGGAAGAGCTTGTACACAAAGCTCCGCGCTCCCATGCATGAGGAAGCTGCAGAAAAAGGTATAAAAGCGGTTTTTGCTTTCGCAAACCGGACCGCCCTGCCGCGGCACATAGCAAAATTCGATTGGGTTCGAATCCTTCAGTTGAAACGCTATGAATACCGTATTGGATATCGTGAGATACTGGGAACTTCATTGGATGCTGTTTACAAAATGCTCCATAAAAACTGTCGCATGAATGAAGTAAAAAAAACACTTCGGAATATCCGAGCCCGGTCTTTGGGGAGAGGGTGTAAGGTTGTCGTGTCTTCCCGCACACCGGATGATCTCGCCGAATGCTTGGAAAAGGCGAGAGAAAAAGAAGTTCTGGCTGTAAATAAAGACTTGTCATATCTGAAATGGCGATATGATAAAAATCCGGAATACGACTATAGTTTTCATGTCCTTTACGCTGGTGGAATACCGAAGGGTTTTATCGTCACCAGAAATTGCGGGAGGGAAATTACTATCTGCGATTTTATTCACCAAACAAATGATATCATTCAATCCGCATCTCTTCTTGCACACGTGGTGAATTATTATCACTTGTCCAAGGCTCAGGTTATCCAGTTCTACGGTCATGACAATGTGTTTTTCGACTGGGTGTTTCATGGCTGTGGCTTCAAAGCTTTTCCTGCCTCAGGTATGGTTTTCGCCGGTCGGGTGTTCGATGATATAAATTTGCAGAGGCATTTCCTTCAACCTTACAATTGGTCCCTTTCTCACGGCGATAGTGACCTTATTTGATAGAGTCTGCCTTTGGAAAGAGAACAGGATTTTTCATGAAATGGTTTGTGAATTTGCTGCGGCGTCTTATCAATCGGATTCTCAGAATCACATCAGCGCTCATCGATTCCTACAGCTTGTATCTCAACCTGCTGCCTCCGCATTTTCGCCTTAAGGAGCTAATGCGTTTTTCCTGTTTGGGAAAAGGTGTAAGCGTGAAGGGACGAATCCGTGTCCCTACGCCTTTCTATATTGAAATGGGAAACAATGTTTCGATCAGGGATATGAAAATTGCTCCCGAAAAGTACGTGCTGATCGAGAGAGATACAGTTGTCAATGATCTCGACTGTCAGGAACACAGCATCGTGTCCAATCGAAAGCATTATACAGGCAAGGAGATCGCCGGAAACATCATAACCATCTCAATAGATTTTGAAGGAGGCGTTGCTCTTTCTCATGCCCAAAAAGAGCAGTGGGATTATTTGAAAAGGTTTTGGGATAGCAGAGATGCGACGATGAGGCTGGCTTCCCTTTTTAAAAAATATCAAATTCCGGTAACCTGGGCGGCATGCGGCCACCTTTTCTTAAAGGAATGTGCAGGGGATCATGGAATCACCGAAAAAGATTGGTTTGGGGAATGGTTTGCATATGATCCCGCTTCGAATTATTTGGATGATCCTTCCTGGTATATGCCCTTAGAGTTAAAGAAATTAGCTGAAGAACCGCTGTTTGAAATCGGATACCATTCATTCGGACATTATTTTTACAAAAAATGCTCAAGAGAAACCATGCTTAATGATATTCGCATGGCGGAAACGATACGTAAAGAATGGGGATTGAAACTTGAGAGCTTCGTTTTTCCTTATAATCAATGCGATGGCTTCAATCTTCTGGTTGAAAAGGGTGGATTCCGCAACTTAAGAGGAAATATCGGCTGTAAATGGCCAATGTACGGGGTCTATGATTTTAAGGTGTTTCGGTTCTTCAATACGACCCAAATGATATCTCCGGATACAATGGATATTTGCACTGAGCAGCTCAACCACCTGTCGTCAAACAAACGAATTTCGAATTATTTCACGCATTGTTATCAATGGAGCGAGAAAGATGCCTGGGATGCCCTTGAAGTCTGGTTGAAAGAACTGAAATTTCTGAGAGACTCGGGGAAGATTGGAATAAAGGCGATGTGCGACATATGATTTTCATACCGTTATCTCTTTCAATATGAAATAATTAAGTTCAAATCTCGATTCCATGGTAAGGCGATACCGGACTGCGGATATTTCCAAACTCGAGATCGCATGCTTCCCCAAATACCCTAGAGGAGGGAGACAGGCACCTTCCGAGAGGAAGGGTGGAGAGGAAGATGCCTGTCTTTATTCTTTGTAGGTAAAGGAAACGGAGCATGAGGAGGGGCTCATGCCGGATATATCGTCTTTATATGAAGAAATGGTTATCGTGCTGTTGTCTCCATTGCTGAATCCGCTGCCGATGACTTTGAAGTGGGCGACGGCGATGCTTCCGCTGCTTCCAACCGGGATGGTGCTGCCGCCTCCGAACCCCCCGATATTGATGACTCCGGTTCCATAACCGGCTACGGAAGCGAAACTTCCGGTCAGAGATCCTTTGTCCACTCCCTGGAATTCGAACATGTTGGTGTCGTAAGACATCGTCAGGCCGAAGGCCTTGATCTCCAGGGCGTTTCCGCCTATGGAGATCGGGACGCTGATCGTACTGTCCTTGACGGCGGAGCTTGGATTGATGTCGAGTCCGATGCGGTTGGGGGTTGGCGGCGTGTTCAGTTTCAGGGTGACGCTTACGACCTGGGGGTTGTTGGCGGCCCGGCTGTCCACGCACGTGATGTTTGCGTGATAAGTTCCGGCGCTCAGGCCGTCGATTTGAGCGGTGACTTGATGAGACTTTATCTCACCTGAAGACGTTCCCCCGGTCGGATAGACCCGCAGCCAGGATTCATCGGAATTCAAAACATATTTCAGAATGCCGCCGCCGCTGTTGCGCACATCGAGATTCCGGGTGGGATTGTTGCCGCCGACGGCGGCCTCGATGGTCATGGCTCCGGTATGGGTCCAGATTTTCGGAGGAGGCTCCTGAGTGATATCGAGCGTGATGTTGACGGTTTGAGGAGAATTGGCGGCGCTGTTGCTGTTTATGGACAGCACGCCTTTATATGAACCGGAGCCCATGTTGACGATGTTAGCTTTTATGGAGTGGGATTGGGCGGTTCCTTGGGATTGACCGCTGGGAGGCTGAACCCGCAGCCAGGGGACATCACTGGTGATGGTGTAATTGAGCGTACCCGGTCCTGTATTGTTGATGATGAGGTCTCGAATCGTCGGATTGGCTCCCGATTCCTGGGCATTGAGCGAAATAGTCTTGGGATTGACCCAGATTTTCGGGGGGGCCTGTTTGGAAATATTGAGGTTTACGGCTACGGTTTGAGGGCTGTTATACCCTTCGCCGCTGCTGATGGTGATCAAGGCGGAATAGGGCTCATTGCGGGCCTTCATTCCGGATTTGTCGATAATAACTTGATGAGAAACCATCTGACCGGATGAAGTTCCGCCGGCCGGTTGGATCTGCAGCCATTCGACATCATCCGACAAAGAATATTCCAATGTATTGATTCCCGAATTCTTGACCTTGAGTACTTGAGGCGCCGGATTTCCCCCGGCTTCGAGAGCCTGAAAACCTATTTCAAACATATTGAGCCAAATAACGGGACGGGTAAGATCCTCCACTGCCGGCGATGTTGCGTCTTTTTTACAACCGACGGCCGTCAGCATGATAAGCATCATGAGCGCTATGGAAAGAAAAGAATGTTTTTTTTCTGACATGATCGCAATCCTATTCGTGTTCGAAACTCATGGCGCCTTGTATGGAAGCGGCGCTGATATCGTCTACGGTATTCGTGACCAGGAACGGTCCCGGTGTCGATGATTTGTTCTTTAGTTTGAAAATCAGATTGATGAGGATGCCCTCCGATTGGATCTTTTTCAGAGGCTCGGATCGGTATCCTCCCACCCGAAGTTGTCCCGGAGCGATTTCGAAAGCATCCGCTTGGGTGAAGGTTTTCAGGATCGGGGTGCTCCGGATCCCTACGAAATCCATTTTTTCTTGATCATAAAGCAGATCGAATCCAAAGGATTCGATGTGATTCGGATCGCTGACGTACATAGGTATGATGATTTCACGGGAGCCCCGGATGAGAACGGAATTGAATATGAGATTTTGAAGGGGTTCGGTCGGTCTGCTGAAGGTTTGAACCCCGCCGCCCCCGGCGCGGATTTTGGCGGAACAGTCGGCGGGAAGATCTTTGATGCCGAGGAACTTTTCAAAGATAGCCTGAGCGTCTCCGGGGGTAACCTTAGGAGATTCGACGGTGCCGTCGCAGTTGACGTCCGCGTTCTCCAGCTGTGCAAAGGTGGGATTGGGTTGGATGCCCAGGAAAATCTCAAAAGCCGCCTGAGCATCGGACGGAGTCAATCCCAGATCGCCGTTGACATCTCCGCAGCTGGCGCAGAATACGGCTGTCAGCGATCGATTTTGATCCATGCTCAAATCGAGATCGGATTCGTAAGCGGAATTTCCCGTTATGTCTCCGGTCCACCTCGAAAAGCGGTACAAAGGATTCGCTGACGCCGTGAGATGCACGACATCCCCCACGGAAAAGGCATGATTTCCGGGAGTTGGATCCGTTGTTCCTCCGGGGCCTGGAGCGGGAGATGAGGTAAGGGAAGAGAGCGAAAGCATGAATGAAGGAGTGTTTTCGATGGATACCCGAAGACCGCTGGTCCAGGCGGAGAGAATGGATCCTTCGGCGGCGCAGCGTGCCTGAGCGCGTACGCTGTACGATCCGGCTGAAGTCCACATTTTCTCGGCGTGAGCGGAGGAATTCCAGGGAGACGTGGTCCCGTCTCCCCAATCAAAGCGGTATTCCACGTCATGACCGTGAGAGCAAAGCGCGTTTCCGGAGCTGTATTGATAAGCGATGTTCGGACCTCCTGAAACGGGCCCTGAAGGGACTTGGGGTGGTGAAACCGTGTGCGGCGGCGATGAAACCGTGACCGCGGCGGAATCGCTGTCCTGCTTGCCGCCGCTGTCGAAGACAACCAGTGTCATCGTGAAGGTGCCGATCCGGGTGAAGGTGTGAATGGGATTCTGAGCGGTCGAATCGTCGCCGTCTCCGAACTCCCAATGGTATGTGTAGGGTGGCGTTCCTCCCGAGGCATGGGCGGTGCAGCTCACCGCCAGCGGTGCGACTCCTGAAAGAGGAGACACGGACAGGGATGCCTGTGGGGGAGGGGGATTGATGAGTGCGCCGATGAGTATCTCGG
>Ga0180433_10008596_pt1 | contig 12670 bp, 11 predicted proteins | sample SS_ome_8_FD_132980 | JGI IMG/M metagenome (GOLD analysis project Ga0180433, IMG submission 132980) | Hypersaline lake sediment archaeal communities from the Salton Sea, California, USA - SS_1_D_1 metaG | ecosystem: Environmental > Aquatic > Non-marine Saline and Alkaline > Hypersaline >... | reverse complement strand
GCCACCCGGTGGTGAGAAATGCGATCAGAATAATGGCAAAAAATATGACGTTCATGATCTCCTGTCTTTCCGGGCGGCTATGTTTTTGCTCTCATACAACACCATCAGCAGCGCATCGTCGTCTCCATAGTAGCCTTGAATCCTTCCAGCTGCTTTCATACCCATACATTTGTAAAATCCTATGGCTCCCTTGTTTTCTGATCTGACTTCGAGCCATAAGCGCTTCTTGGCACACCTTGCAGCGTGCATGAACAACATCGTGCCGAGCCCCTGCCTTCTATGCGTGGGTTTGACAGCCATAGAATGGATATGGCCGTCCGTATCAAAGATCATGTATCCCAAGATATCTTCACCCCATTCTATAACAACAAAATGGTCTGGGAACCTGTCTGCATAGCTTAGAAAAGCCTCTTTGGGGTAAGCTGTCTTTGGAAAGGCCTGTTGCTCAATCTCAAGGATCAGGCTGATGTCTTCCATGCTGTAAGTTCTGATTTTGGGGAGAGGCGTTCCCTTTATATTGATATTCGACACGGTCGGAAATGGCCCTCTATGCTCGGAGATATTCAGTGCATTCCTTTTTTAATTGGCGGATCATGGCCGCATCTTGAAGGTTGCATCCCCTTGCTTCTTATTCCGTTAAATCTTGGAGCCGCCATTTGACAACTACTATGATATCGTTTAAAAATTTGCAATTACTCTTTCTACACTGACAGGCCCAATCCATGACGTCTACCCGTCAAACCAACAACCCGTTTCTCCATTCACAAACCCGCCCATCAGTTCATGTGGCAGCGGGAGAGGGTGCCTATGGTAACACTTGCGTGGCACTGTCCAAGATGGATCTTTCACCTGCCCGTGGGAAACGAGTGCTCCTCAAACCCAATGTCGGTCGGCTTGCGCCTCCTGGCTCAGGGATCACCACACATCCGCAGGTCGTGGCTGCGGCTATTGACACGTTTCGCAAGGCGGGGGCTGATGTGGCTATTGGCGAAAGTCCCATAGTAGGCGTCAAGACCGAAGATGCCTTTGACGCCACGGGTATCGCATCGATTGCCCGTGAGCGGGATTGTCCCCTGATAGACATGAATGCTCGCCGCTTCGTCGAGGTGCCAGTCCCCCATGGTCTTGCAATCGATGCTCTCAAGGTTTGCCCGGAAGTGCTTGAACATGATCTTGTCGTGTCCATGCCGGTCATGAAGATGCACATGCACACCGGCGTGACACTAGCTATCAAGAATATGAAAGGCTGTCTCTGGCGGCGCAGCAAGGTGGGTTTTCATATGTTGCCGCCAGTCGAAGGGTTGGACGAAAAACCAATCGATATCGCTATTGCCGATATGTCCTCAGTGCTGCGCCCCCATCTTTCCATCATCGACGGTACTGTGGGTATGGAGGGGCTGGGTCCCAGCGCTGGGAAAGCCAAACCTCTGGGCATCATCGTCGTCAGCGCTGATGCCTTCGCAGCAGACTCTGTAGCGTGCAAGTTGATGGGTACAGAAGCGGAAGCGATTCCCCATATACGCATTGGCGCAGAGCGCGGTTACGGGGTGATCGACCTTGATTGTCTGGCAGTCACCCCGGACAACTGGCACGATTGGACCTCGCCGTTTTCCCCCCCACCAGAAAATTTGTCGATCGAGTTTCCAAACATCGATGTTTTGGACAAAAACGCATGTAGCGCCTGCCAGTCGACCCTTTTCTTGTTTCTGAAGCATTACGGCAATCGCCTTTTTGAGTACTTTCCTGCAGATACCCCTATACGCATTGCTATCGGCAAGGGCCATGCTGACGTCCCGGACGGCACGATCTGCATCGGTAATTGCACAGCAGGCCACCGCGGCAATGGCATCTTCATTCGGGGATGCCCCCCGATTAGTAGTCAAATCCTTACCACTATCTCAGGCGAGCCGTCGGTAGACACGAGGGACGGGCACATCACGACATCGGACATAGAATAGCGGTGGGTTGTGGCGTTTGACAAATGTTGTATTTCGACATAAAGACATCCCTCATCACCTTCCTTGGATATGGGATGTGGATCAGGAGGCCTTAATGAGAAATGGGATCTACCTGCCTGTCTTACTCACACTTTTCTTCACTTTCCAGTGTATGGATGAACCCTTTGCCAGGGCACAAGGAGGGGCCGTCATGAATTTGGCGAGTTCGGCATTTCAGAACAGCGGGATGATCCCCGGCAAGTACACCTGTGACGGAATCGATGTCTCACCCCCACTCGCGTGGGATGCCGTCCCCAAGGGCACAAAGAGTCTCGCCCTTATTTGCGACGACCCGGATGCTCCCATGGGCACGTGGGTCCACTGGGTATGCTATGACATACCGCCAGGGACAGGGGGTCTGCCGGAAAACGTAGCTCCACAAGAGCACACAGCAAATCATGGAAAGCAGGGGATCAATGATTTTCGAAAGATAGGCTATGGTGGCCCATGTCCTCCTAGCGGGACCCACAGGTACTATTTTAAAATCTACGCCCTAGATGACATGCTGAACTTAGATCCCGGGGCCACCAAGGAGCAACTTTTAAAGAAAATGGAGAATCATATACTGGGCCAGGCGCAACTTATGGGAAAATACAAACGATGATTGTTTCCTTGAGCGCATGTTTTTTGATCACCCCTGGGTCTCAGAAATGAGACCTCTGAGAAACGCCTTCTCACGCATTTGCACGCAAGGTTTTTCCGCCGAATCATGGAGGTATGAACCATGGAAGGAAATAAAAAAGTCAGAACCATTGGGATTCTTACAGGAGGCGGTGACGTCCCGGGCCTGAATCCGTGCATCAAGGCCATCGTTTGCCGGGCCATTGACGAAGGGATGCGTGTTTTTGGCATAAGAAGAGGATGGGCAGGCCTTGTGGGATACCACATTGAAGATGAAACCACCCATGATGCCAACGTCTTCGCCATGGACAAAGGCATGGTGCGGACCATTGACCGGTCTGGCGGCACCATGTTGCATACCTCACGCACGAATCCCAGTGCGGTCAAGAAGGGCGAGATGCCAGCCTTCTTAGACGCTCATCCAACTGAAGAGAAAACTGATGTGACCACCCATGTCCTAAAGAACCTGGAACATCTTGGTATTGATTTGATGATTCCCATCGGTGGCGACGATACCTTGAGTTACGGGGAGCGCCTACATGCCGAAGGCTTCCCAGTCATTGCCATCCCTAAGACAATGGATAACGACGTATTTGGGACCGATTACTGCATAGGGTTTTCCACGGCGGTGACCCGGTCGGTGAATTTTGTTCATGCCTTACGAACCTCTAGTGGTTCCCATGAGCGTATTGCGGTGGTTGAACTCTTTGGTAGAAATTGTGGGGAGACCTCATTGATATCGGCGTACCTTGCAGGGGTTGACCGGGCTATCATTTCCGAGGTTGCCTTTGATCCTGAAAAGCTGGCCAAACTTATTATGAAGGACAAGAAGGCCAATCCGAGCAACTATGCGATGTTGACTATCTCGGAAGGGGCTCAAATGGTGGGCGGAAAGGTGCATGAGTACGGCGAAGAGGACGCATACGGCCACAGAAAACTCGGTGGGATTGGCATCGTGACCGGAGATGCTTTAAAGAAATTAACCGGTCAAGGGATCATCTTTCAACAGCTTTCCTATCTCATGAGAAGCGGTGCCCCAGATTCCCTTGATCTTATGGTGGCTATCAATTTTGCCAACATGACGGTTAACCTGACAAAGAAGGGAGTCGCAGGCCGCATGGTCGCGTTGTCTGGAGGAAGGTACACGGATATCCCCATCAGCACGGTCACGTCCGGCCAAAAGCGGGTCGATGTTCGCGAACTCTATGACGTCGATGAATATCGGCCAAAGGTTGACACAATTGTCGGCAAACCCATGTTTCTGTACTAATCCCTGACCGGACCGCTTTGCAAAGAGTCCATTCTCCTCACTCCCTCCTGTAGGGCGCTTTCATGTTCGGTCTCTATTATCTCCTGCGAGATGTCATCGTCTCAGCAGCGGCCTTCGGTGGTGGCTTCCTGTGGCAAATCGGGCCCACCACCAACTTTATGGTGGCGTTTTCATGTGGCCTTGCCGGCACCATAGGCTTTGCATGGTGGGGCAGTGACTTGTCGACAAGACGCTGATCTTCATGACGAGGTCGTGTCAGGCCCCGTTCTATGTGGGCGGTCATACAAGAAAAGGGAATGCCTTTTCTCAGCACAATCTCAAAAGGCTCTTATGCACAACCGTGTCTTGCTGAGGCGGGTAACCGGAAGATGGCATGTTATATGTCAGGGGGAATCACGACACATGCGGGTTGGCTTATTGGAGGCTTAAACTTCTTTCTTGTGGCGAGATGTTACTAAGGGGCCTTCCAAACCACCTTTCCTTTTTCATCAGCTAACACGAGAGAGCATATATTACGCATTTCCTCGGCCCCAGTGTCTTTGTGTATGAGTGCGGTGGTTCCGAGCACGGCACGGGACTTTCCATCTTTATCAAGCAAATCTATGTGAGAGCCAGTTCGGTCTATACGGATGTCTATCTCGCTTTTTTTGCTATCTAGACCACAATGCGCCAAATTTTCTGATACTAGCAAGCTTATAGAATTACGTCTGTCGCCAGAATCAATGCCAACATTAACTCCAGAAGGTGATACAATCGCACTGAAGGCATAATCTGTTTCTTGTGGAATCAGCAAGAGCGATGTGGTGCCGTATTCTGAGCGGCTCAAACTAGCGTGAACATTACCATCTTGATCCACCACTTCGAAGCTTTCTGCCCTAATCACCTTTTCATGTGCTGCCTTCTTCTCAGCAAATACCAACTGCCCTGTGAAGAATTGATTTGAGACCACACCACCCACCAGCCCAGCCATTAGGGCCAGCAATATCGTCAAGCTGTGTCCTTGTTTGCTCATGTCGCCCCCTGCTGTGTTCGTTTTCTTCTGTGTCCTTACACTACAAGTTCCAATCCCTGCAAAACCAACCACAATGCCTTTCGTAAGACTTTCAAATGAAGAAAAACAAAACAATGCTTAATACAACCCCTGTGCCGATAATAATAAGTGCCACTAATTCTGTTAACAACGCTGCATCGTGTTTCATTCCAGACGTCTCCAGATGTAAATGAGTTTAATGTGGTCGCCCTGTAATGCCCGCTAGGCTCATAACCATATTTGCACACCTAGACGCACGCAACTACCACATCTTGTGGCACATAGCGAATAAAAACACAAGAGTTTCTCCCGGACAAATAAATAATAACAAAGGCGGTGCGTCCTCAGACCCACCCCTGCGTTTTGACAGTAGACCTCGGGGAAGCGAGAAAAGGAAAAATGAAGGGCCGTGGACCCTTTTCCAAGGCAGGCCGACAGGGAAGGCTAGGCTCTCCTACAAGCAAGCGCTTCGTCTGTGGTCAGGGTTCTTGGGGGTGAGGATGCCCGAACGGCCCCGTTCATTTTTTGTACTGGTACAATACGGCAGCAAAACAGATGCCAAATCTAGAGCGCTCGACGCATTTTATGATTAGTACATTTAATTCAACTGCTTAGCACATATGCGACACAACCGTATCTCAAGAGAAGTTGGCAACCGACGTTACGGAGTTGTTACAAGTTACACAGTTGTCATAGATTCCTCAGAATGGGACTTTCAGGACTCAGAGGAACGCAACGACAACAGAACCGAGGGGGGGCCTAAATGATACGTTTCGTGGACCTGACGGGTTAGAGGGAATTTGTGGAGCGAAGAAAGCGTTTGGTGCATAGGGCAAAAGCTGTGGATATCACCTCAAACGTTTCATCTCCAACACCTGCGCATCACCGTCACGTAGCTCGACTGTGACTATTTCACCAGTGTTTTTCCCCAAATAGGGAACAGAAGCAGCTGCCATGATGGGCATAATTCGTCTTAAATCGTCTAACTTGCTGGTAGTCGTTATGGTGGTTTTCCACAGTGTTTCCATGCTGTTGTCCGTCTGTCCCTCTGTCCCATGTATCTCTTCAGCTTCCAGTATGGCATGGGCGGTGAAGACTGTGTAGCTTTCTCTTCTCGTTTCCACGCCCACAACGCGAGTTGTTGAGGGTATGGTCACAGTCTTTGTTGTCTTAATCTTTCTCCCTGCGGGATCCGTTTCCGTCTCTCTGATGTCGACTGTTTCTCCACCAACTGTTGCATAAACAGGTCTCGTGTATGTGTAATGAACTTCCGTGCCACCGGTTATCCCGTAGCTGAAGTAAATGGCCAAATCAGCGACCTCTGGTTGGTGTACTTGGCGATACCCATTCTTTTTGAGAACCTCAAGAAAGTACTTACCATATTCTCGAAAATACAGATCATTTGCTGACGTGCCCCTCATTCCGCTATAGAAGATATAGTCTTTTTCTTGAAGCACCGCCCCCTGGGCCACAATGGAGTCAATCCGAACGGCAAGCTTCGGACTACATCCGACCAAGAAAAGCGCTACAAGGATCACCATCAGTCTGTGCCAAGACATGGAACTCTACCTTCTATGCTTGCCTCAGGCCGGGGAGGCTGGCTGTCATGATGGGTGTCGTGCTCTGTCTTTATCAGAGAGCTCTATTTGCCGAAAAACCCCTTGACTTTGTCAGTGGCGCCTTCCAGTTCCTTCTTGGCACCCTCGGCGACGCCCTCCAGTTGCTTCTTAGCGCCTTCGCCCACGGCCTCCATGCCTGGATATAGCGCCTTGAGTTCCTGGTTCAGGACATCAGCCACGGCACGGGAGGTGATCTTTTCATACAGGGCCGCGAATACTTCCTCAAATGCCTTGGCAGGAGACGCACCTCCCTTCCCCACGTCTTTAAGATGGATGTCCGGCAGTGAGGCGCTGACACTCTTGCCGGCGAGCATGGACATAGACAGATTCACCTTGCCGCCCTCCACAATGAAATCTCTGATCAGGATCTTCTTCCCCGCGCCTTCTTTCTCAGTCTCCTTCTTTGAGGCCCCCCCCGCCCCCACGGTCCTTTTCACGTTATTTAGAATCGTCTGGAAGTTGTCCGTGCCGCGGGCTTTTTCATAGGTGATCTCAGGGCGGACCACCGCAATCTTGTCGATGATCATCGTGTCTCCGGTCAGGGACCCCTCATCCACATCCACATAAACGGATCCCACTTTCATAGCCTCCGGCGACTTGAACCCCTTGGGATTTCCGAGATAAAACCCCTTGAGCTTAGCCTCTCCCGAAAAGATGGAGATGCCCACATCTGCAAGGCGCATCTCAGTTTTTGTGATTTTCGGCCCGTATGTGTTGACCGCATTCTTGATCAGAGGCCCAAGGTTGGATACCCCCAAGACGAGAAAAATGATGATGACGATGACGATGACACCGCCTATGAGGAACCATTTTTTCATCAGTTAACCTCCTTTGTCCGGCATTCGCGGATTTTTCTTTGCTTGGGTTTAGGGGATTTGATAGGAATTTGTTGTTGAAAAAGAGATATAGAATAGATGTTCTCTTATGTCAATTCAATGGTCACCTGACACGGCATATGTATTGGATCGTTTGAACCCCTGCTTCTCGTAGGATGTTCACCCATGCAAAGGGGATTTGTTGGGGCCCTTGACCAGGTCCCAAGAAAATTGGAACACAAGGCCGCAAAGGCTTATAGGCAGGTTTACTGATGAAACAGCGTGTTCCCGAAAGCCGCCGCCCTAGATTTCCAAGAGGACGCTTGGGGACTTTTGCCGGGGTTTTCACGCCAAGCGTCCTGACGATTCTCGGCATCATACTCTTTCTGCGCCTGGCACACGTGGTTGGCAATGCAGGTTTGGGGCGTGCCCTGCTCATTATCGGCTTGGCGAACATCATATCCGTGCTAACCAGTGTTTCCCTTTCTGCGATTGCCACCAACCTCAAGGTCAAAGGCGGCGGTGACTATTATCTTATCTCTCGAACCCTTGGGGTGGAGTTCGGTGGAGCCATTGGCGTCGTCCTGTTCCTTGCCCAATCGGTTTCTATCGCCTTTTACTGCATCGGTTTTGGTGAGGCAGTGGCTTCCATGCTCTCTGGAGGTGGTGGCGGACCGCCTCAAATCATCGCTGTTCTTGCCGTGTCTTTCCTGTTTGTTTTCGCTTGGCTGGGTGCGGATTGGGCCACGCGCTTTCAATATGTCGTCATGAGCTTAATCGCAGCTGCCCTGATCTCGTTTTTTGTCGGAGGTTTGGTCAAGTGGGATACGGCTCTTCTCACGGGTAATTGGGTGCCGCCGGTTGGTCGCCCCGACTTTTGGATCCTTTTTGCCATTTTTTTCCCCGCCGTGACCGGTTTCACTCAGGGCGTGAGTATGTCTGGGGATCTCAAAGATGCCGGCAGGAGTCTGCCGCTGGGCACCTTCCTTGCCGTGGGGATCTCCATAATTGTGTACTTTGGTGCAGCGGTCGTTCTGGCTGGGGCTTTGTCCCGTGATGTGATGATAAACGACTATGGTGCCATGAAGCGAGTGGCCTCGATTGACGTACTCATCGACGCTGGCGTCATTGCCGCCACCCTGTCCTCTGCCATGGCCTCGTTTTTAGGGGCCCCCCGGATTCTGCAGTCCTTGGCCAGCGACCGCATTTTTTCCTTCCTCTTGCCCTTCGCTAAGGGATCCAGACGCACCGGGAATCCTCGACGGGGGGTTCTGCTCTCTGCTGCGATAGCGTTCGCCACCATTGGTTTGGGAAAGCTGAACGTAATCGCGCCAGTTGTGTCCATGTTCTTTCTGATTTCCTATGGTCTTATCAACTACGCCACCTTCTACGAAGCCCGGACATCCAGTCCTTCCTTCCGCCCTCGATTCCGCTGGTTTGACCTCCGACTCAGCCTCCTGGGCTGTTTGGCATGTTTTGGAGCGATGCTGGCCATCAACGTGGCCGCTGGTGTGGTGGCCATGGCTGTTTTGTTTGCCATTTACCAATATCTGAAGCGCACGGCTGGTCCGGCGCGCTGGGCTGACAGCCGCCGCTCCTACCACCTTCAGCACATGCGGGAGCATTTACTGGCCGCAGCTGTGGAGCCAGAGCATCCTCGAGACTGGCGACCCCAAATCCTGGCCTTCTCCGATGATCGGCACAGGCGACGGCAGCTCCTTCGGTTTTCTTCTTGGATCGAAGGCGGCAGTGGCCTTACCACAGCAGTTCGGGTCCTGGAGGGTGAAGGCGGCAGGATGTTAAAGGCCCGCGAGGAGGCTGAAGCAGAACTCCGGAAGGATATTCTTGAGTTCGGCCTGGATGCCTTTCCCTTAGTGGTGGATGCCCCAAACCTTCAGATTGGGATTCATGCCCTTATCCAGGCCTTTGGTGTGGGCCCCCTGAAGGCGAATACCATCTTGCTCAACTGGCCGGAGCAGTTTCCTAAAGGGCGTCTGAGGCGCGGGGCGCTGAGTTATGGACGAAATCTCCGTGTGGCCTTCCGACTTGGATGCAATATCATTGTGTTGGACGCCAAGGAGGAAGAGTGGGCGGCCCTCGAGGCGGTGCCCTCCGATAGGCGACGCATTGACGTCTGGTGGTGGGGTGATGCGACCAGCCGTCTCATGCTTTTGATGGCTTATCTGATGACTCGAAGCGATGTCTGGCGGGAAGCGAAAATCAGGGTCCTTGCTACAGGCGACGAGGACGTGTCCGAAGAAACCATCCGAGACCTTGGAAAGACACTTGAGGAGGTGCGCATTGAAGCTGAGCCGGAAGTCGTGGCAAGGGGGAGTCAAGATGCCATCGCAGGGTATTCTGCTGGGTCAGCCATCGTGTTTTTTCCATTTCGCCTCCAAGGGAATCAACTGATGGACCCTTTTGGCGGTCAGCTGCAGGACCTTCTGCCTCGCTTGCCTATCGTGGCACTGGGGTTGGCCGCTGAAGACATCGATCTGGATGCCGAGCCGGAGGAGGGAAGGGCGGGAGAGATTGCTGCAGCCCTCGACGCCCTGGCAGATGCAGAGAACAAGGCCAAAGGTGCGGAGAAGGAAGCAGCGGAAGCCGCGGAGAAAGCAGAGCAGATCCTGGGAGAGATGGCGGAAGCCGCAAGCTCCGGAGCCGATGAGGCAGCTATGGCGGAGTTAGAGGCAGCTCACAAAGAGGCTCAAGAGAAAGCTGGCAAAACGGCTCGACGGGCCGCCAAGGCTGCAGCAAAAGCAGAGGACGCGGGCCGGGCCGTGGAAGCCCTGGAGGCGAAGCCCCATGAGATGGACAAGGAGCCGAGTTTGCCGTAGATATGGGCAGACTCTGTTTTGGTTAAAGGGCTGGTTCTACCCTAACCTTGACTGTCCCAGTATCGTGCTTATTTTGGTGATAAGGCCGGGGGAACCGTCCTTCCAAAAAGCCATTTCTTGGCGGGAAACAGCTTAGGAATATCTTAACCCTCCGTTAAGTAGGTTCTCTCCGGCCTTACCTTTATAGAGCGCCCTCAGCGACGGGTTAACTGTCGAGAACCTGCCTGATGGTGTGAGAGAGTTGCTTCACGGAAAAGGGCTTCTGAATGAATCCGTTACAGCCCCGGGCCAATATGTTGCTGGCCTGCCCCTCTATGCTGTATCCGCTTGAAAGAAGGACTTTGACATTGGGATTGACCTCCTTCATTCGGTCATAGGCCTCGCCGCCTCCCATGTCTGGCATGATCATATCGAGAATGACCATGTCAATCTTGTGCTTGTTTTTTTCGTAGGTCTCTATGGCTTCCTTGCCGCTTCTGGCCAGGAACACCTTGTAACCCATTTCTTCCAAAATTTCCTGACCAACATCGATGATCATATCCTCGTCATCCACGAGGAGCACCGACTCTGTTCCCCTCAACACCGTCGTCGGTCCATCCTCCTCTTTTGGGATCTTTCTTGCCGAGGCCGGCAGGTAAATGTTGAAGGTGGTTCCTTTGCCTTCCTTGCTGTCCACATCAATGATACCGCCGTGGTTTTGGATGATGCCGTAAGCAGAAGCAAGGCCAAGGCCTGTCCCCCTGCCCATTTCCTTGGTCGTAAAAAATGGCTCGAATATCCTTCTTTGGGTTTCCTCATCAATACCCACGCCCGTGTCTGTGACAGATATCTTCACATAATCTCCAGGCACGACGCCAAGGGGCGCGACGTCCTTCTTCTCAAGAGTTACATTCTTGGTTTGAAGGTATAAATCCCCACCTCCATCCATGGCGTGCCAGGCATTGACGTAGAGATTCAACAGCACCTGCTCTATCTGCCCACGGTCCACTTCTGACGGCCAAATGTCTTTCTGATAGCTTGTATGAAGCGTTACCTCTTTTTTGGTCCGGCCGAACATGTTGGCAGTCTTGTCGATTAAGTCATTCAGACTCGTTGGCTTGACTTCATATTTGCCGCCCCTGGCAAAGCCCAACAGCTGCTTCGTAAGACCGGCCCCACTTTCAACGATGTTTTCTATTCCCTTAAGATGTTCATAGTGGGGATGATCAGAATCGGTACCCAGAAACATCAGAGAGGCGCGACCTTGAATCCCCATGAGCAGATTGTTGAAGTCATGGGCAATGCCTCCGGCAAGGGTGCCGATAGCCTTCATCTTTTGGGCTTGAGCGAGTTCGCCTTCCAAGTGGCGTTGTTCGGTGATGTCTTTGAAAACGCCCACCATTCCAATCACGTTTCCTCCTGCATCTAGATTGGGGGCGCCGCTCATACTGAAAAGTCGGGGAGTGCCTGTCTTGTGTGTCAGAGTGCAGGATGTATCTCTGGTCGTCTCGCCTCCTTCTTTTACCTTGGTGAATAGACGGACACATTGGGCGACGTCTTCTTCCTGGGCAAAGGCCGCAAAAGACTTGCCTATCACCTCTTCTGTCTTGTGTCCCAAGACTTTTTCCCAAGCAGGATTGACATAGGTGAACGACCCGTCTAGGCCCAAGGTATAAATAATATCTGGAGAATTGTTGACCAGGCATTCATATCGCTTTTCGGACAGGGCCAACTTGCCGTTGACAATCTCATATTCCTTTTTCAGTCGTTTCTGGTCGAGGGCATTTTTTACTCTTTTTAGCAATTCCTCAAACTCAAAGGGCTTTCTAAGATAGTCGTAAGCCCCTCTTCTCAAAGATTCTATGGCCGAATCCACGGAAGCATGCCCCGTGATGACGATGACGAACGTGTCCAGGTTCCGTTTCTTGATATGGTCCATGATCTGGAGACCATTCATGTCAGGCATGACAATGTCTAGCAGGGCGAGGTCAATATCGCTCTTGGCAAGACATGCCAGCGCTTCCTGACCACTGTAACCTGTTTGGGTCTCATAACCCTCATTGCTTAACAGGACCTTCAGACTATCGCACATACGGGGTTCATCATCGACGATGAGGATTTTGGGCGTATAGGCCATCCCGACCTCCAAGGGTTAAGCTTTTTGGTTCTGTCTCACGGGCAACACAATCTTGAAAATGGTTCCAGTCTTTTTACCGCTTTCACAGGTAATGGCGCCTTTTAATTGGTTCATTATGTTGTATGCAACGGACAAACCTAGCCCCGCGTGTTCGCCGCTCTTCGAGGTAACAAAGGGCTCGAAAAGCCGTGACCTGATGTTATCAGGTATGCCCGGTCCCTCATCCTGGATACGAATTTCCACGGAGTCGAAGGCGCCTTTCATGTCCTGTTCTGTCTGGGTTTGAAGTCTGTTGCTGAGGCGTCGTGTATTGATATAAAGGTTTCCTCCCTGAGGCATTGCTTCGCCTGCATTTTTGACCAGGT
>Ga0180433_10008595_pt1 | contig 12672 bp, 11 predicted proteins | sample SS_ome_8_FD_132980 | JGI IMG/M metagenome (GOLD analysis project Ga0180433, IMG submission 132980) | Hypersaline lake sediment archaeal communities from the Salton Sea, California, USA - SS_1_D_1 metaG | ecosystem: Environmental > Aquatic > Non-marine Saline and Alkaline > Hypersaline >... | reverse complement strand
TCAAATTTTCCAGTGTGTTGATTTAATTTATTTAGACCTCCTCCATAAGTGCCGATCCAGATGTGGCCTTCACTGTCTTCACAAATAGTTCTGACATTGTTAAAACTTAGGGACTCAGTATTATCGGTTTCATGGATATATTGATAAAATCTTTCGGTTTTCAGGTCAAAGGAATGTAGACCAGCAAAATCAGTTCCTATCCAAATGATGCCTGCTTTATCTTCAAAGATTGTCCGAATAATATTATGTCCTAAACTATTTGGATTTGCGGGATCATGCTTATAAATTGTAAAGTTATAGCCATCATACTTATTCAAACCATACCAGGTGGCAAACCACATAAATCCTATCTTATCCTGTAGAATTTTTGTTACGGTGTTTTGGGATAGTCCGTCGGTAACTGAAATACGTTCGAAATTTTCAGCATCCTGACTATAAAGAAAAAAAAGGAATAAAAAAGGAACTAAAATATTCCAGATCAGGACTTTTTTTTTGGTCATATTATCAGGTTACACTTTTTCTTGCTGTCAATCATACATTATTTTAGAACGAAGTATAAATAGGAAAGTGTTCCTATTTTGATTGTCTATCCCTTTTACCGATTGAATTAGATCTGATTATCATTGAGGATAATCTCTTATGTATTACTAGCCTGGATTATTCATGAATCGAGCTTGGGCCAGCAGTTAGAAGAAGCAGGATATGAATTGATACGGATCGAAGACTGGCTGCCGCGTGACTTTATGTATTTTTTTAAAGTCAGAATCAACCATAATAATGCACCATGATCCTATAGGATGGAGGATGGGTGCTTCGTTCTATTTAATGGGGCCAATAAAAAAAATTGACTCGTGAATTATCCTGGTTAGTATTTTATTCCTCTATAAATAAACAAGGCAAAAAAAACAAAAAAATCTTGACATTTTACTGTTATGACACTACATTAAAGAGTGCTATAAGAGTGTTATAGGAGTATAGTTGAGTAAGGTCATCAATGTCCGTTCCAAAAAAATCAGCATTATTATACATCTTCCCAAATGTGGAATATTTTCCCTTTTAAAGAGGAGAGATCATGAAAAATTCAATAATTATTCTGTTTATGGCGCTTTTATTGTTTTGTGGCTGTGGAAATGATCACAAGAAAGAGGGCAGTGATACTATAATCCTGGTATTAGGGGCCTACACTGTTCCCAAGGAAGCCTACGAAAAGGAGATCATTCCTGCATTTAAAGAATACTGGTTGAAAAAAACAGGACAAATAGTGAAATTTGAAGAATCCTATATCGCTTCCGGGGCACAGTCAAGGGCGATTTCAGCGGGTTTTGAAGCCGACATAGCTGCTCTATCTTTAGAAAAAGATGTTGAAAGACTCAGAGAAGAGGGACTGATCACTCACGATTGGAAAAACAGAAAATATGGTGGGTATGTAACCAGATCCGTGGTAGTGATAGCATTTAGAGAAGGAAATCCTAAAAAAATTGCCGACTGGATCGATCTTGCCGAAAATGATATTGAAGTTCTCTATCCCAATCCAAAGACTTCGGGTGGAGCTATGTGGGACATCAATGCTATCTATGGAGCGGGTTTGAAAATGAGTGAAGTAGATACAGGTAAACCTGACAAAGAATATGCTTATAACCTTCTGAAAAATATTCAAAAAAACGTTAAGGTCATGGATAAATCTGGGAGAGCCTCAGTTACAACCTTTGAAAATGGAATAGGAGATGCCTTAGTGACATACGAAAATGAGATCTTGCTGCGTATAAAAGAAGGTCGGGATATTGATTTTGTTATACCGGAAGCCACACTATTGATAGAAAATCCGATCGCAGTGATCGATAAAAATGTAGATAAACATGGCTCAAGAGAAGCCGCTGAAGCGTTTGTCGAATTTGTTTTGTCCGCAGATTCGCAAAGAGCCTTTGCCCGTTATGGATTTCGTCCTGTGGATGATACTGTGGCTGTGGAATTTACTGAGCAGTACCCTGTCCCCAAATATTTGTTTGATATAAATTTATTGGGAGGATGGGACAAAGTTCACACAGAAATATATGGAACAAAGGGGATTTGGACAACGATCATGGAAGAACTATCTCATGAGTAAGCTGACTGGAGACTATTTTTCTTCAAAAAAAATAGATGTGAGCCTACGCTCTATATCATTTTTATACGTTGGAACACTAATCCTTCTTCCCATAGCAGCCATCACTGTGGAAGCCTTTAAAGGAGGAATTGAAAATTTATGGACGAATATAACCAATTATCAGGCATTACAGGCGGTCAAGCTTACATTTATAGCTGCAGTAGTTATGGTTGTGATCAATGTTCTTACAGGAGTGACTACTGCATGGGTATTGGTTAGATATAATTTCCCTCTGAAAAATCTAATGAATGCCCTCATAGATCTTCCTTTTGCAATTCCAACGGTTGTTACAGGGATCATGCTGGTAGCGCTCTATGGCCCGAATAGTTTTTTAGGCGGGATATTGGAGAAATATGGGATCGGCATTGTTTTCGAACGGCCGGGCATAATACTGGCTTTGATGTACGTATCGTTTCCCTTTGTTGTAAGGGCTGTACAGCCTGTGCTTCAGGAAATGGACCAGGACATGGAGGAAGCGGCAAAAACCCTTGGAGCGAAACCATTTGCAATCTTCCGGCGGGTGGTTGTGCCGACTATTACTCCGGCAGTTTTAACCGGAGCGGCCCTTTCCTTCAGCCGTGCTATCGGTGAATTTGGTTCCATCGTGATAATTTCAGGTAATATTCCCTTCAAGACTCAAGTAGCGTCGGTTTATATATACGGGGAACTGGAAAGTTATAATCCCCAGGGTGCATTGGGGGTATCAGTGGTTTTACTTTTATGTTCATTTATTGTTTTGATCTTTCTTAACCGGATACAAGCCTGGAGCAGAAAACATGAACAGATCAGATGATATTGTCAGATTAGTGCGTCCTTCCAGGAGAATTGGGAAAAACCTCTTAATAATATTTGTTTTTCTCTGGTTTTTTTGCCTGATATTGCTTCCTGTATTCGGGATAGTCCGGGAAGCATTCAAAGAAGGCTGGCAGGTTTTTTGGAATAAATTGTTATCACCTGAAGCGATCCATTCATTCTATCTGACATTTTTAATCACTTTAGCTGCGGTTCTACTGAATACTTTTTTCGGGATCGTCCTGGCAGTAACATTAGTCAAACAAAAGTTTCGCGGCAAACTGTTTTTTGAAGGATTGGTCGATCTTCCCTTCGCAGTTTCTCCAGTGGTTGCCGGATTTATGTTCATACTTCTTTTTGGCCCAAATGGATGGATAGGGAACTGGTTTGAAAGCGGAGGGATCAAGATCGTATACGCCTTTCCGGGAATGCTGATCGCAACTCTTTTTGTAACCCTTCCTTTTGTTGCCAGAGAAATAATCCCGGTTCTAAGAGAGTTTGGGCTCCAACAGGAAGAAGCCGCCTATGTACTCGGTGCTTCCCGCTGGCAGGCATTTTGGAGAGTGACTATTCCTTCCATAAAATGGGGTTTAGCCTATGGTGTAACCCTTACCATCGCACGCTCTATAGGTGAATTTGGAGCCGTTCTGGTTGTAAGCGGCAGTATCATCAATAAAACCCAGACTGCTACTCTGCATATTCACCAGCAGTTCACAGATTTTAATTATGTGGGGGCCTTTTCAGCAGCCATCTTTTTGGCGGCAGCCTCTTTTTTGATCTTAACTGTTATGCAGCGTGTTTACAGAAGAAAAGAGGTAAGTTGAAATGGGAATTTTGGTTAAGAATATATCAAAAAAATTCGGTTCATTTTCAGCTGTGGATGATGTCACTTTCCAAGTGCATGAAGGAGAATTGGTAGCTTTATTAGGCCCCAGTGGATCTGGAAAGAGTACTATCCTGCGTATAATTGCAGGATTGGAAACACCAGATCGAGGTGAGATCTACTTGACAGGAAAAGATGTAACCGGTCTTTCCACCCAAAAGCGTAAGGTTGGGTTCGTTTTCCAGCATTATGCATTGTTTAAACATATGACAGTAGAAAAAAATATTTCATTTGGAATGGAGATCCAAAAAAAATCAAAAGAATGTATTCAAGAGAAAGTTAGTGAGCTGATTCATTTAGTTAAATTGAACGGATATGAAAAACACTATCCGGATCAACTCTCCGGCGGTCAAAGACAAAGAGTGGCTTTAGCCCGGGCCTTAGCCACCGAACCGAGGGTGCTTTTGTTAGATGAGCCCTTCGGTTCTCTGGATGCCAAAGTTCGAAGCAACCTGGCTCAATGGCTTCGGGATTTTCATGACACCTGCAATATCACCAGTGTTTTTGTCACCCATGATCAAAGTGAGGCGATCGAGATCGCTGATAAGATCGTTTTAATCAATCGCGGGAAAGTAGAACAATATGGAAATGCCCGTGAGGTTTATGAGCATCCTGAAAGCAAGTTTGTGGCCAGCTTTATCGGTCAGGTCAATGTACTTGATGCAGTGATCGAAAACAAACAAATTCGAATAAATGGAACTAATGCCGTTATTGACTATCCGGGAAAAAACACATCAACAAATGAAGCCGTGCTCTTGGTCAGGCCTGAAGATATCGAGCTCGTGGAAGCAGCTGTGAAACAGTCGCTTATTGCCAAGATCAAAACCATACACTATCGAGGAAGTTTTTATGAGATCGATTGTGATATCGGTGCTTCTATGGTTACCATGATCGTTGGGAAGACCGATTTCAATAGATCACCTCAGGAAGAGGGCGCACAGGTCTTTTTGAATCTTAAATCTTTTCGTTTATTCAGCGCCGAAGAAGGACATGCGAAATTAAGGGAAAAACTTCGGGATCTGGGCTATATTGAATAAATAAATCTAATAACAATATCTTGATATTTTATATGCATGGCAAAAAAAATGAACACTCACTCTTCACTCATCCTTTCAGCTCTTTGAATTATTCCCTTTACCATGCCGGGGAATATTAATGAATGAAAAGGTTTGGTCAACCACCAGTAAATCCGCCCCCAAACTCCTTTAGGAAGGAAATATGCCGTCTGGATCAAATGATCATTTTTAAGAGAGAATTCGAGCCAAGCCTTACCTGGGACTTTCATCTGATTGGAAAGAAGCAGTCTTTTATTCTCTTTCAGATCAGCGACTTTCCAAAAGTCGAGACTGTCACCGATGCGGAGTGAAAGAGGATCCCTCCTGCCTCGATGAAGCCCGGGGCCTCCAATGAGTTTGTCAATGGCACCTCGGATTCTCCAGATCCAGTTATATTTCAACCAGCCTTTTTTCCCTCCCAGGGCAAGTATTGATCGAAAAACTTTATCCCTCGGGACCTTAACTATATTTTGGGAAATTTTATCTATATAAACCGCACTCTCAATATTATCTTGATCTCTAATATCGCACTTCTCTTGAGCGCTGCTGTCACACCATCGGCTTATAACCTGTTTTTTTTCGATCTCTTTCAGGGCGTCACTAAAAGATCGTTCATAGGGAAAAGGAATCACTTGGGGAAAGTATATTTTAGCGTTGTCATTCTGGATGATCGTCTCAGATTTTAAGCCTTCTACAAGAGACTTGGCAAGTTTAAATCCAACCGGGGTGATCAATACAAGCCAGTAAGACGAAAGTTTTGGGGAAAAAAAAGGAATGGTTATGATAGGCCTATTTAAATCCATGACCTTGGCCGCCCTCATCAGCATTTCCTTGAAACTCATCTCTTCGGATCCGATATCCACAACTAGATTTTTATCGAAAGCAAGATCTTTGGCCAGGTATAAATATTGAATCACATTGTAGATGCTTATGGGTTGGGTTTTTGTGCGCACCCATTTAGGAGTAGTCATTAAAGGTATTTTTTGTACCAGATTTCGTATGATCTCAAAACTGGCACTCCCTGATCCGATAATGATACCTGCTCTAAACCAGATTGTTTGGATCTGATCTGGAGCGCTGCTGAGGATCTCACCGGTTTCCAATCGGCTTCGGAGATGTTTGCTGGCTGTTTCTTTTTTTCCCAAACCACCAAGATAAATGATCCGCTTGACCTTATTTTGAATGCAGGCTCGAAGAAAATTCTCTGCACTGATCCGGTCAAGATTCTCGAAATCACCCTTAGCACCCATGGAATGGATTAAATAGTAGGCAGTGTCAATACCTTTTAAGGCTTGATCAAGGGATTCTATGTCAAAGGTATCACCCTCATTGATGGTTACCCGATCTGAAATATATCCCTCAACCTTTTTCTTATTCCGGACAAATAACCTGAGATTTATTGATTCGTTTTCTAAAAGAGTACTGATGAGACGTCTTCCTATGTATCCGGTTGCACCCGTTAAAAGTATGTTCATATCTTTTTATAAAATTATGCTGGACAATTCAGATTAAATATATATGTAATATATCATAATCTAACCTAATAATATATCATCAGTAGAACTGGGATCACATTCTATATATAACGCAGAACAACATGAAAAAAGAAAGGATAAGGACATTATCAGACGGTCAAAAAATCAAGGGACCGGTCATCTACTGGATGAGCCGGGATCAGAGAGCATCCGATAACTGGGCTTTGATCTATGCCCAGGAGATGGCTCTAAAACAGGGGACGCCTTTGATGGTTATCTTTTGTCTCGTTCCGGAGTTTTTGGGAGCTTCTATCCGACAATTTAGTTTCATGCTCAAAGGATTAAAGAAAACAGAAGAATATCTAAAAAAGAATAACATCGTGTTAAAACTGCTGATTGGTCATCCTAAAGAAAAGATTCCAGATTTTGTGGGCAGAAATAAAATAAGTGCACTTGTAACCGATTTTGATCCTCTGAGGATCAAAAGGACATGGAAAAAAGATATAATAAACGCTGTTGATATTCCCGTATATGAAGTTGATGCCCATAATATTATTCCATGCTGGTCGGCTTCTCCCAAGCAGGAATGGGCCGCTTATACTTTTAGACCAAAAGTTAACCTGGTATTGAATGAATTTCTGGATGAATTTCCTGATATAAAAAGACATCCTTTCACTTGGAAAGGTGACAGAAAAGAAATTCAATGGGAGAAAGTAATTAATAAATTGAATGTGGATAGAACTATCGGAGAACTTGATTGGATCAAACCAGGTGAGAGATCAGCAAAAAAGATGTTGGATGATTTTTTGACAAAAAGATTGAAGGATTATGCTACAGTTAGAAATGATCCCAATCAAAATGGTCAATCAGGTCTATCGCCGTATCTCCATTTCGGCCAGCTTTCCGCACAGCGTACAGCACTTGAAATAATAAAAGTCAAAGTCGAAAAAAAAGAAAAAGAGGCTTTTATTGATGAGCTCATAGTAAGGCGGGAATTGGCTGATAATTTTTGTTTTTATAATCAATACTATGATGATTTTGAGGGTTTTCCCGACTGGGCAAAAAAAACACTGGACCTACACCGGAAAGATAAAAGAGAGTATTTATATCCAACAGAGTTATTCGAACAAGCTGAAACCCATGATGAACTGTGGAACGCCGCTCAAATTGAAATGATCCAGACAGGAAAAATGCATGGGTATTTGCGTATGTACTGGGCCAAAAAAATTCTGGAATGGACCAAAAGTCCTGAAGAAGCTCTGAGGACAGCGATCTATCTTAACGATAAATATGAACTGGACGGCAGGGATCCCAACGGTTATACCGGGATTGTGTGGTCTATAGGCGGTGTCCATGACAGACCCTGGTTTGAGAGGCCTATATTTGGAAAGATCCGATACATGAGCTCTGGTGGAGCACAAAAAAAATTTGATGTTCAGAAATATATAGCAAATAACTCTATTTCGAAAAAGACAAAAAATTAAATATATAATGCTGGTATTTTTTTTATTTAAGCCGGATCTCCGCATACACAGGATAATGATCGGATGCATAGCGATTGTCCCATTTTTCAGCAATAATACCATGCTGTAAAACCGTCTCCACGGATCTGACAAAGATAAAATCAATGATCAAACCCGGACGGAGAGCTTCCTGAAAACCATTAAAGGTCTGAGTGCCTCCATAATGGCCATTGAGTGAAATATCCATTGAATTCTTCAGTCCGGATTTTCCATTTAATCCCGTGATCAGGATCTTGTAAGGATCGTCGTGACGGGTGCAGTTGAAGTCTCCCGATAAGATAAGGGGGGTTTTTTCTTCCATTTGGTCTATTTTTTTCATAATTAAGACAGCGCTGTTTGTTCGAGCTTCCGAGCCCATGTGATCAAAATGAGTATTAAAGAAATAAAAAATAGTTCCACTGCCTTTGTCCTTGAACTCGATCCAGGTAACAATCCTTGGACAGGCTGCATCCCAGCCTATGCTGCCTGGTTTATCAGGACCTTCTGATAACCAAAAATGACCGGTTTGTATTACGTGAAAGAAATCTTTTTTATAAAAGATGGGCGTGAACTCTCCTTTTTTTTGACCGTCGTCCCGGCCTGCGCCCCTCCAATCATATTCAGGAAGAAGTGATTGCAGATCCAGGATCTGGTTATACAAAGCTTCCTGGATCCCAATAATGTCGACATTGTGAAAGCGGATAGTCTGTGCGACCATTTGTTTCCGATTCGGCCAAGCATTTTTTCCATCACTTGAACTGTTATACCGGATGTTAAAACTCATGACCTGAATATTGTTGTTTTCGTAAGATCTTAGGCCGGTTGAATTGAATAAAAAAGCCGAGCAGATCAGAGATAGAATTAATAACTTTGAATTTGATCGTAACTTCATATTATTTTTCCTATGCAAGTGTCATTATAGCAAAAAATGGTAAGAATTTGGTATCATTGAGTGACTTGGTTACTGTTCTGAATGGGCTTAAGACGAGCTATTTATCTTTATTGGGGAGTTTAAAATCAATCGTAACCGGGAACATCACGGAGACGGATCTTCCATTTTTGATCACTTTCTCATATTTCCATTTCGATAGGGTTTCCTTAGCGATCTTATCCAACTCGGGATGAGCTGATTTAAGTATCTCCACTTCCATAACATTTCCTCTATTATCGGTTTGGATCTGAAGCACCACCGTTCCTTCTATCTTGGCTTTTATTAAATGCTCAGGATATTCCGGAAGGGGAGAGAAGACTGGACTGGGAGATCTAAGTAAGTTGATCTCCTTATAACCACGAAAGGAATCTGTGTAGGCTCTGAAGGGGCTTTTTCTTTTGCTGAAATTAAGAGCATAAAAATAAGTATGGCCATTGACAGGAAATCCCAGCATCACAGTTTGATCAAAGATAAGTTCTAATTCGGTTTTTAATATAAGTTCACCGGGTCCTGATTGTATATTTACCGCTTTTTCACCTGTTTTTTGATCTTCTTTTATTTGTGAGATCTCAACCAGAAGCTGAATATTCTTATTAGAGAGTAGTTCCGGCGTCAATTTAATGGGAAAGATCTGTCCTTCGATCTGTATCCGTTCAGTCAGGATTTCTTTTTTCCCATCCCAGATAAAACGTCCGGTTGAAATGTGAGTCACATTATTCATCCTATATATCTCGGTGATCTCATTTTGTATATTTAGATTGATGCGTGAATCAGTCTCGATGATCGATTGATCCGAGGGTAAAAAAAACGGCGGTGAATAAGCAGAGGCTACCACCCTCAAATCAGAGGTCTCCAGTCCTTTAGCTCCTCTGAATAAGCGCGATTCAACCATGATCCTTTCCTGAGCGGATAGTTCCAATTGGGAAAAAAAGCTCAGTAAAACAAGTATGATCATCGGTTTTAACCTATCCATTTTATCCTCCGCTGTTTTGAGATTTAAGAAATAAAATGTAATATTTATCCTCAGCTTGATAAATATGATAATGTGCCTTTTCGCCGTCGACTTCTCCATATTTAACTTTAACCATTACTCCCGGGGAGCCGGCTGCCGGATCGATCACTTTCCGGGTAGAATTAAGATTAGTGAGATAAAAAAGAGCTGCAGCTGTACAAATGATGAGCACGGCAGCGGCCCATCCCCAGGCTGGAAAGAAAAGGGTTGTTTTTTTTGGTTTTGATCGTGTTGATAATGTATCTGATTTAAGTTTAGATTTTATTTCCGGCCACATGTTTTTTTCTTCAAGGACCCAGGCAGGGGGTGTAAAAATCGTCCGCAATTCATTGTCATTAGGATAGTCCTTGCGGCAAAGATCACAATTTTTGATATGTTTTTGGATTATAAGAGCCTTTAATCGCGTGAAAGGTAAAAAACTATATAAAAATTTATGCCACTGACACTTCATTTCCTGTCTCCTTGAAATATTTTTGGAGTTTTTTTCGAGCATTCATGAGATAAACTCTCACTGTGCTTTCCGCACAATTGAAAATTTCAGCGATCTCGGGCGATGTGTATCCTTCTTGAATTTTTAAATGTAGGAAAATACGTTCACGTTCATTCAATTTATCCAGCAAATTGTTTAATTTTCCCCCGTACTCAATTACTGACCGATCCATGTTATTTTGATATGAAAGGGACTTTTTATATCCCATAAAATTTTGGACGGTCCTCAATATACTCTTATCCTTACGTAAATGATCTAGACTTTTATTGGAGGCAATGGTAAAAAGCCAGTTTTTGAAACTTTTAGAAGGATCGATTATATCCAGATTCCTATAAGCCTGAATAAATGATTCCTGGGTTACATCTCTGGCTTTTTCTTTGTCTTTGAGAATGCTCCATGTGAAAGACAAAATTGAGGTTTGGTATTTTTTTACCAGGAGGCCAAATGTTTCTTTATTTCCCTGTTTGCACATGGAGATTATCTCATTGTCTTCCATTTTTTATCGGTCCACTTACTGTACGAAAATCAATTTTAAAACGTTTAGATCGCTTAAGATAATAAAATAAGAGAAGATAAAATATAGTTGAAACAGGAAAGATGCGATCAAGGCAAATGGTCTTTGGTTTCATAGCTGCGTTTTGTTCTCTCCGGCATGACATAAGCTGAGATAAGGCTTTCATGTCCTTTTTTATCCACAGCACTGACACCGAAAACATACTCATCAATGCTGATATTTTTTAGGACGTATTCAGTTGTATCACCGGTATAAAGTTCTTTTTCCCAAAAGGGAACAGAGGTTGCTCTCCAATAAATTTTGTATCCGGCAAGATCTTCGCTTATGACAGGGAGCCAGCGCAAATGGGCGTCATATCCGCTTTCGCCTCTACCCAGGAGAGGTCGGCCGTTTTTGTTATTTACTTCAGGTTGTGGTGGAGCGGATGCAAGAGAAGCTAATACAGCAGCCACGATCTTGATATTGCGTGTGCAGTAATCCAAACAAAGATTCTCCAGAGTATCGTAAATCGTATGCTGCCGGGAATAGTTTTCATTGGCTTCCATCATTCGGATTCCCGGCCATCCTTCTAAGACAAAAGGAGTATGGTCCCCTCCACGGCCGAAACGGTCTTCCCGGAAGATCAATTGTATATGAGCGGACGGGAAATAAGCTTCTCCCACTTTTTTTACATAGCGGGCTAAATGCCGTGATGATGAATCCATCGGGCCGCCGGAAAATACACGCAGGCGGCGGTTATCTATCATTCCATTCCCGCCTTCAATATTACCGAGCATGTCCAATCCTATGACTCCCACTATATTTTTTTCCTGTTTTTTCAGCCGTTCCGCCATCAGGGTGCTTCCGATAAGACCGACCTCTTCTCCACTGAAGGCTGCAAAATACAGAGTGGCATTAAAGTTGGAAGAAATAAAAATCCGTGCCATTTCCAGGAGGGCGGCAATGCCTGATCCATCGTCGTTGACGCCGGGGGCAAAGTTGTCGAAATAGTCTCTGGAAAAACTTCCCTCTTCATTTCGGGCGATAGAATCATAATGGGCATTTACGATGAAGATACGTTCATCCGATCCCTGAAGTTTGCCTGGTAGAACAGCAACAATGTTCCGGATCGTTGTTTCTTTATTCATACGGCCTCCTTGCGCTTTGAGGTCATATGTATCGAAATAGACGTTCAATTCCTGATTTAATTCCTGGAAGGTATCATAGATCCATTCAGCGGCGGCGTTGATCCCGAATCCTTCGTGATCAGAACTGAAAACATGGCGTGTTTTAAATGATTCCAATTTTTTAAGGATCTGCTCAACTTTGTTCTGGTCAATTTTATTAATAAGAGATTGAATATCAGGATCTTGGCGGGATAAAATTGGAGAAACGAAAAAAATAAAAATTCCCGCAAAAAAAATGAGAGGTTTTGACTTCATTTTATTCTCCTTTTTATACTTAATTTCACCAATAAAAATGAGTATGTTCCGGTTAAGAAAAAGAATTATGACATAGAAAGAAATCAGAGTAAACATTCCAAAGAATACATATGGGTATACAGAAGAAAAACATTGTGTATTACGGGTGTCTGTTGAAGTGTTTTTATTGACAATTTATACTAAATAAGTGAAACTAAATCCGAGGAGAAACAATTATGAAATACAAAACAAATTTTATTTTCCTGCTCATATTTTTCTGTTTAATAACGATCAATTCATTGTCCCAGGAGCAGAAAACAGTTGAACCTATCAACTGGAGAGAACTGATTACTTTTCTTAAAGATATACCGGGCTGGGAGGCAGAAGGCGATCCAACCGGTCAGACTATGTCCATGGGCATGTATTCAGCTACAACAGTGGAAAGGGAATATACCTCAGGTGATAAGAATCTCGT
>Ga0180433_10008593_pt1 | contig 12673 bp, 10 predicted proteins | sample SS_ome_8_FD_132980 | JGI IMG/M metagenome (GOLD analysis project Ga0180433, IMG submission 132980) | Hypersaline lake sediment archaeal communities from the Salton Sea, California, USA - SS_1_D_1 metaG | ecosystem: Environmental > Aquatic > Non-marine Saline and Alkaline > Hypersaline >... | reverse complement strand
TGCTAAGAAAGTGCAAGTTGTAGTGTTAAATTTCCCTGTCGCGTTTTTGTAATTTTTTGTATTTTAGTCAGTTAAACACTACAGCTTCCAAACTTGGGTTAACAATTAGCTGTTTTGGATTTTTCTCTCTGAGAAGTAGCTGAAGACGAGATCATACACCAATCGTGTAGGCGAGGAGTCAGCTGCTTTTCAGAGAGAAAAAGACGATGCAGATAATGTAATGAATTTGCGCAACTAAACACTAGAATACCTAGTTGACAGCTTTCCTGTGGAAGCCTGTCTAAATGCAAGAAGCTATAGATGTAAACTATTTCATGGGGCGAAATTTATGGGTTTTTGTAAGGCAAAAAAGAAGTATTATTATGGTCTTAAAGTTCATATGATAACTACTCATATAGGACAGTCTGTAGAGTTTCTAATTACGCCTGCCTCTACAGCAGATATCACCGGACTACAAAAAATGGAGCTCGATAGCATGGCCCGTGTACACGGTATATTCAAAGTGTCAAAAGAAAAAGAATATAATCAGCGTTCAGCAATATTGTGAAGATGTTTCCTCGGAAAATCCATGCTGTAACATCAAAAGGATTTATACTGAAGCTTAGCTATTTATTCTTTCCTTTTCGCTTCAATAGTGTTCTGAAGCAGTCTAGAGGCTGTTTATGCAATTAATCTAGCAAAAATTTTGATTTGACAAGGGGAAGGAGAGGATAGCAAAGGGTGAGAATCACCCTTTGCTTAAGATTAGTTTTGCTATTCTTCGATTTTTAAGACGAAGAAGGCAGGATGGGCAAAATGGTTGTTTGGTCTTTCTGTAACGATCAAGTTGACATTCTTGTTGATGAGTGTAGAAAGATCAATGTGTGTGCTGTATAAGAATGCAGCTTGCACATGAGTCTTTGCATTTTGCAAGATGAAGTCGCCAGGTGCATTTTTAATCTGCTTGGTGTATGGCTGGACGACACCTGTGATCATGCTGCTTCGTAGAAGCTCCTTTTCATAGAACTCTGTTTCGTCCTTTACATCACCCATTTCAATTGCCTTCTGTATGATCTCTGCCTCTCTTTCTTTGAAAGAAAGGGGAGATGGCAATGCTGCCTCTTGGTGGCGTATAGGCTCGAGAGCAGAGATGTTGTCTGCTACAAAGGCAGAGGGGGTGGCTTGTTCGTTAGAGACATGAATGGACTTTTTCTCTACCATGCTACGTTGCACAAAACGGTCTTGCATATTGCTGAGGAGGAGTTTTGCCTGGTCTGCAAGTTCAGGGAAGTCAGAGGTCTCTTCGATAATGGTTTTAAGTTCGGAAGAGAGTTCGTTGAGTGCAATTTCCTCATATGGCTTTGTAAGTTCGCTGTCAATGGATGCTGCAAGCTCTTGTAATTTTTGCTCAAGATTGTGCTGCTTGTTATGAATAGCAAAGAAGACTTTTTCATCACCAATATTGTTTACATACTCTTTTGCGACAAAGAACCGTACAGGCTCTGGCATAGCTATCTCAAGCCATTTGTTATTCTTTTTTGCAGAAGAGCCTTCGACATGCTGTCCTGAATTGTACTGGTAGACGATAGGGCTTACAGTGTCTGGTTCAAGGCGTACGTTTACGTGTGAGCCAACTACTTCACCATCGAGAATGTAGCTTCTGAAAATATAGCCTTTAGACTCAGGTGTGGGCTTTACTGCGTAAAAATCATCAATCTCACCTGTTACGATGATGAGCTCTTCTTGAGAGAGTTCTTTGAGAATAGGAGCATCGAGATGTGGTTTTAAGCGTAGGCGTACGCGGTTTCTTTTGATCTTTCCTGTGAAAGATGAAATGGGGGTGACATCTTGGATGTATTGTGGGGTGCAGCATTTTGTCTCTTCAATAGAATCATATGCGTCTGAAGTGTCTTCTGGAGCTGCTGCGGTAAGCGTAGAGCAGAAGAAAAGTGACACACACAAGTATAAATATTTCATAAAAACCTCGATTCTCGTTTGTTTTAGAATAGTAGTGTAGGTTCTTTGCGAATTTTCTACAATTGATTAAGAGCGTAAAACGGCGATAACGTGTGCGCAATTTTCTTCGCCGCATGTGCATCCCACTGGACTGCCTAGGTAGACAGTGTAATGTTCATCTGGTTTGAGTTTGCGCGATACTTTGAACATCTTATTTTCAAGGGGCTCGACCTTCCACTCATCAAAGCGAAGCTCGTCTTCAGACACTTCATCTGCATCTAAATCTGGGTGGTCTGGAAGTTCAAGCTCTTGCCCTAAAATTTTCTCCCGTAAAAGGCGGGTAATTTGGCAGTACATGCAGTTACAGTGCATGACGGGCTCTTCCATTAGTTCTATTTCTTCTTTAGAGATCATGCCGGTAAGTGCAGTAACTTTTTCTGTGATTTCTGGAGGAAGGGGGGGTAGGTGAGAAAGGGCAGGGTTATGCTGTAACGACTGTCCAAGAGACTGTATCGTCTCTTTCGACATACCAAGCGGGAGGGTAAAGACCTGGTCAGTAGACTCGCTAGGTTCATTTGCCTGCTCAAAGTAGGAGGCGTGAGCGTCAAAGATCTCTTCAACCGTCTTTTCGTCTAGCCCTGGAATAGAGACAGTCTTGCCATTATGGAGTTCAAAAATAAGGTTGTCACCCTCTTTGCCTATCGATACTACCTCATCCCATGAGGTAGAAATGTAAGGAGGGATACTTATCATTTTGTCATTGTATTTCATAAAAATGTACTCTTTTAAATGTGATTGTAATGGAAATGGTGGCTAACAGTCAACAAATTTAGCACTCTTTTTAAGGAAGTGCTACAAAAATTCCTGTTGCACTTTCTCTTCATGGTGGATAAAGTGCAGAAAAAAAGAGGTACAAGTGGCAGTAAAAAGTTTTGTTCTCGATACTAACGTGTTAGTCTATGACCCCCAGTCAATTTTTAAGTTTCCTCGCCATGAGGTGATCATTCCGGTTACGGTTTTGGAGGAGCTTGATAAATTAAAAAAGAGCTTCGGAGATGTGGGTCGAAGTGCTCGTTTGGCAATTAGAGAAATTGAGGGTATTAAGCAGCAGGGCGATGGGACCTTTCATGATGGTATTCTGCTCGATAATGACTCAAAAATTTTTATTTCGTTAGAGATTAAGGCTGATTATAAGGAGAGTTTCTCTCTCTCTGTAAGTGATAATAAGATTCTCATGTCTGCCTATGCTTTGCATGAGAGGGGACGACGTATTATTTTTGTCTCTAAGGATTTTGCAGCGCGCATTAAGGCCTCAGCGATTGGTCTAGAGGCGGTCGATTATGAGAATTTAAAGTTTAGCTATGAGGGGCTTTCGAGAGGCGCAAAGCACATAGAGCTTGAAAAAAGTGAGATAGATCATTTCTTCAAAGATGGCCATTACACCCTTCCTGAGCTTGAAGCTGCCTCTAATGAATACTTTCACCTCTATTCCAAAGAGGGATCAAAATCACTTGCTCGTTATAGTGTGGGCAAAGAACGGCTTGAGTCTCTTGTAAACATTCCTCCTCTTTGGGGGATTAAACCTCGTAACGTAGAGCAAAAATGTGCTCTTGACGCCCTTTTGAGAGATGATGTCAAGCTCGTTACCCTTATGGGGCCTGCAGGGACTGGAAAAACGCTTCTTGCGCTTGCCTGTGCATTGCGGAAGGTTTACGATGAGGGGACCTACCATAAAATTTTGGTTTCAAGGCCTATTGTGCCTTTAGGTCGTGATATTGGCTTTTTGCCTGGCACAAAAGAGGAGAAGTTGTCGAGCTGGATGCAGCCTATATTTGATAACTTAGAGCTTCTGTGTGCCTCTTTAGGAGGGGGTGGAGAGACGTCAGATACGCTTCAGTGGGTGCTTGAGAGTAAGAAAATTGAGATGGAAGCGGTAACCTATATAAGAGGGCGCTCGCTACCTCGTATGTTTATCATTATTGACGAAGCACAGAACTTAACGCCTCATGAGCTTAAAACGTTTATTTCGCGTGCTGGAGAGGATACGAAGGTGGTATTGACTGGTGATCCGACACAGATCGATAATCCTTATTTGGGTAAGGATTCCAATGGTCTGACCTATACAGTGGGTAAGTTTAGCTCATCGCCGATGTTTACTAACGTATTTCTTGAAAAAGGAGAACGCTCTGAGCTTGCCGCCTTGGCGAGTGAGTTGTTGTGATGGCTCAGAGAAAGGGCTGTTGTCGCAAGGCTGCTTTACCGATCATGTAGCAAAATAGAGGGGCAGGGATAGTTATATACTTCTTATTTTCAATAGGTTCTAGTTCTGTGTAGGTTTTTGATATAATATAGCCGCATGGGATAGTCGGCTTTTGTTTCATAAACTCGATGAGTCCTTGTATGTCTCTTTTTTTTATGGGTTGAGTTTGGTATTTTACTTCAAATGGTACTGTGAGGCCATTGAGTTCTACTATGCAGTCGACTTCTTTATCTTTCTGTCCTCGGTAATAGCTCAATCGGGCTTGATATGTCTTGCAATGAGCGTGTAAGTGGTTAATTACAGCGGTCTCAACGCAGTGACCGAGAGCGTGGGAATTTTCGAGGGTGGTTTTTCCTTTAAGAAGAACGGCGGAGGGTATTGCAGGGTCGTTGAGGTAGATTTTATTTTTTCCTCGAAGAATGGCTTTTCCATAGCCATATGGGGGCAATTTATGGATCAGATAGGTCGTTTCAAAAAGGTCGACAAAATTTTGAACGGTATTTTTAGAAATGCCCAGGTCTCTTGAGATAGCTTGCATATCCTGAATGCCTCCGTCGTGCAAGCAGAGGAAGATAAACATTTGTTCGAGCTCATGGATTCTTCTTACGCCAAAAAGAGCAGTCATATCTCTTTTTAAAACTTTATCCAGGATATCTTCTCGTAGGAGTTTTTGTGCTTGTGTGATGCTTTCAATCACCGTGGTTTGTGGAAAGCCTCCCCGAATAAGGTATTCGTGAAAATGGCCGATGAGAAAAGAGGAGAGTTCTTTCAAGAGGAGCTTTTCCTTTGGCGACGAGTTGTGCAAGGACTGTATGGAGGGAAATGAGGGGATGCTAGGGAGTTCAATATTTTTGAGTTGAAGGTACTCATAAAAAGAGAGAGGGCCGATTTCAATTGTGTGCCAACGGCCTACACCAGATTCCTCATTTTTTTGAATGCGTGGTGTTGCTGACCCTGTAAAAATAATTCGCTTGTTTTTAAAAAAGTCCACTTGGTGTTTTGTCCATGTGCCAATGTTTGGGATGTGTTGCGCTTCATCAAGAAAAAGGTACTCGGGGCCCTTCTTTTGGGGTTCGAGCTCGCGCCAAACCTCGAGTATAGCCTCTAGTCCTTCTAGCTTGCATATAGGGTGGTCAAATGTGATGTATAAGATATTTGATGAAGGGACACCGGAGGCTAAAAGGTTTTCAATTGCTTGTAAGATAAGTGTCGTTTTGCCAACTTGACGAGCTCCTGAGAGGAGAATGGCTCTTTGTGTGGGAGGTTCCTGGATCCATTTCATGAGCTCTAAGAAGAGGCTTCTTTTCCATGTTGGAAGGTCGGGAATCTTCTCATTTTTCCACCATGGATTGAACTGGGCTACAATTGAAATGAGTTCATTTTTGGTTATTTTCATGTATACTGACCTTAATTTTGCCTTATAAGGTCAGTATGCTGACCCTAGGCATTATTTGCAAGGTCCTTATACTTTCTGTCCAGTTCCCTTGCCGGTAAAGAGGTCTTTGGGAGGGGGAATGTTGTAGGCGAGCTGGCGGACTTCGTATGCAAGAGGTAGGCAGCTAAAGCGGAAGGGATGTGTTCTGTTTGCTCGAAGCCACGCTACAATAAAGGCAACAAGGCGCCAGTTGTGCGCTCGCAGCTGAAAAGGTCTACACCTCTCTTGTAAGGGTTCTGGAACTTCAGCTTCAGCTTCTGCAAGGAGTCGTACAATGCCCCAGTGTTGTTTTTCAGCTGCTGCTGTGAGGGCGGTGTGGTGTGTGTTGTTTTGTATATTCAGATTGGCTCTTTTTTCGATAAGCTTCTGTACCACACCTTCGTGTCCATTGGATGCTGCTTTAGTCAAAGCGGTATCCTTAAGATCGTCTTGAAGGTCAATTGAGGCCTCTCCTTGTAGGAGGGCGTCTACGGTATCTAGAAACCCTTGCTGGGCGGCTTCTTTGAGAGGGGTGCTTTCATAATCATTGCGATAATTGACATCTGCCCTGTGTTGAACGAGAGCCTTTGTAAGTTGGGCATTTGGTAGGGCTAAGAGCAATGGGGTATCTTTCCTGTAATTTGGCATGTTGGGATTAGCCCCAGCATCGAGCAAGATGCTCAGGGCTGCTGCATGTCCGTGAAAAGCAGTTAAGTGAAGAGCAGTGTTGCCAGCAGAGCTTTGCTTGTCAAGATCTGCTTTTGCATCGCTGAGGATCTGTACAATACGTGTATGGCCTTTGCGTGTTGCCCACATAAGAGGAGTATAACCATTTTCATCGGAGCCGTTAAGCGATATGTCTTCTTTAGCATACTGTTCTACGATGTCTTCTATTCCCTCTTTTGCTGCATACAAAAGGTCTTCGGAACCACGAAGATAGAGGGAGAGTAATGCTTTTTCTGTTTCCGGTAAAGAAAGTGCGCTCATATATGGTCCTCCTCAATAAAAAAAGCCTATCAGAAATGATAGGCTTTTTCTATTGCAAATATGGAGGTGGAGAGAATCGAACTCTCGTCCTTGTCAAATAGAACCATAAGCGTCTACATGCATAGACCCTTTAGCTTATTTAAAGAGCTCTACTTAGCGTGAAAAGGTCGACACAAAAAGTAAAACTCTCACATATATCCATCTCGGAACTTCCCCACTCATATGCTAGAAGGGAGGACTCCACACCAAGTAGGTATGACGACATTCCTCTTACCCTTGGTCCAATAAGAAAGTGTCGAGTAAAAAAACTGGTTAAAGTAGTTTTACATTAAGCTGCAGCAGCAAATGCCTGCTCTTGAGGAGCAAAGCATACTGTCACAACTTTTTTGCTATTTTGTTTAGCATTTGTTGTTTTATCGGCTTTTTACGAGGCCAACCGATAAACCTCGACACGCAGCATTATAGCTTACTTGCAAGTCGAAGCCTTTCACCCCCACATATATTGTAACAGTTTAACTTTTAAAAATAAACGAATTGGAGTATTATTTGCTACAAAAATGATTAAATCCAAGTTGTGCCCTATTGTCAGCCCCGGCAAACTCAGAGCTGAGAGAGAAGCGCAGCAGATTCATGCTTTGAATTTGAATGGGGTTGACAATAGGGCACAACTTGGGTTTAAAAAAGGACCCTTTATTTATGTTTGATGCACTTGATCCGACAGAGACACTTTCAAGACGTGAAGAACGAATCCTTTCTTTTTGGAAAGAACACGATATATTTATTCAGTCATTAAAGCAACGAGAGGGGAAAGAGCTCTTTTCCTTTTATGATGGCCCCCCTTTTGCAACGGGTCTTCCTCATTATGGCCACCTTCTTGCAGGCACCATCAAGGACGTCATTCCTCGTTATAAGACGATGAAGGGCTATTATGTCCCTCGCCGTTTTGGCTGGGACTGTCATGGCCTGCCGGTGGAAAATGAGATTGAAAAGCTTCACAATTTGTCCGGTGCCGCATCTATTGAAGAGTATGGTATCGCCCGTTTTAACGAAGAGTGTCGAAGCATCGTCCTTCGCTATACCAATGAATGGAAGACGACTGTTGAGCGTATGGGGCGCTGGGTTGACTTTTCAAAAACCTATAAAACGATGGATAGACCTTTTATGGAGTCTGTTTGGTGGGTCTTTAAAGAACTCTATAAAAAAGGTCTTGTCTACCAAGGTTTTAAGGTGATGCCTTTTTCTGCTAAGTTGGGAACACCGCTTTCTAACTTTGAAGCAACGCAAAACTATAAGGAGGTAGATGATCCCTCTTTGACTGTGTCTTTTGCTTTAGAGGGAGAGGAGAATACCTTTTTACTCGTTTGGACGACAACTCCTTGGACGCTCGTTTCAAACTTAGCCATTACAGTAGGCTCAGAAATTGAATATGTGAAAGTTTTTGATGGTGAGCGCAACTACATTGTAGCGAAGGCTCTCCTTCCTGTTTATTTTAAGGAAGGGGATAAGGTTGTTGGGACTCTTATGGGTAAGGACTTAGAGGGCAAGCGATATGAACCGCTGTTCTCCAATTTTGCCCACTTGAAAGAAGAAGGAGCCTTTCAGATTATCTGTGATGGCTTTGTCACCCTTGAAGATGGTACGGGGTTGGTCCATACCGCTCCAGGTTTTGGTGAGGCTGACTTTTTTGCTTGCAAGGCCCGCAATATGCCTCTTGTTTGCCCTGTCGACAATAATGGGCAGTTTACACATGAGGTTCCAGAGTTTCAAGGGCGTCATGTCAAAGAGTGCGACAAAGATATTATCAAAAAACTAAAAGGGGAAGACAAGGTTTTTCGTGCAGAGCGGTGTCACCACAGGTATCCCTTCTGCTGGCGCTCTGATACGCCACTTATTTACAAAGCGGTCGCTTCTTGGTTTGTATCGGTTGAAAAAATTAAAGATGACATCATTAAGTCGAATGACGCGATCTACTGGGTTCCAGACCACTTAAAGTATGGTCGCTTTGGAAAGTGGCTTGAGAACGCACGTGACTGGGCAATTTCAAGAAATCGCTACTGGGGAACGCCGATACCTATCTGGCAGGCAGAAGATGGAGAGACTGTGGTTATTGGTAGCGTGGAAGAGCTTGAAGAAAAAACAGGACAGAAAATCGATGACCTTCATAGGCACAATATTGATGAATTGACCTTTGAGCAGGATGGCAAGGTGTTTCATCGTATTCCTGAAGTTTTTGACTGCTGGTTTGAATCAGGCTCGATGCCATATGCACAAAACCACTATCCATTTGAAGATAAAGAGGGCTTTCAAGACCACTTCCCAGCTGACTTTATCGCAGAAGGACTCGATCAGACAAGGGGCTGGTTTTATACGCTCAATGTGCTCTCGACCGCATTATTTTCAAAACCTGCGTTTAAAAATGTCGTTGTAAATGGCATTATTCTCGCTGAAGATGGTGCGAAGATGTCCAAGCGCTTGAAAAACTATCCCGACCCACATGAGGTGATTCACAAGTATGGAGCTGATGCAACACGTCTCTATATGCTCAATAGCCCTGTGGTTCAGGCCGATGATTTACGTTTCTCAGAGCATGGTGTTGAAGGTGTTTTAAGACAGATCCTTCTTCCTTTGTGGCACTCATATTCCTTCTTCTTAACCTATGCAAGGCTGTATAAGTGGGATCCTGAAAAAGATGAGAAAAAACTTCTTGAGAATGAGATTGACAGATGGATGGTTTCCCTCTTGCAGACCTTTGTATTAGAGGTGACAGAGGCGCTTGATCGATATGACCTCCAAGCAGCTTCAGAGGTCTTTATTGGTTTTATTGACCAGTTGACCAACTGGTACATTCGCCGTTCGAGAAGGCGTTTTTGGAATGATGAGGACTCATTAGATCGACGTCAAGCTTTTGAGACGCTCTACAGGGTGCTTATGACAGTTGTAAGGGTCGCAGCGCCCTTTACACCATTTGTATCAGAGGCGATATACCAGAACTTGAGAAAGGAAAAGGATCCCCTTTCTGTTCATATGTGTGATTTCCCTGAGTATGATGCGTCGGTGTGTGATAAGGATTTAGAGCTTTCTATGGGCCTTACACAACAGGCAGTAAGCTTAGGTCACCGTTTGCGAAAGGAAAAAGAGCTTAAGGTGCGTCAGCCCTTGAGTGAGGTGTTTATTGCAATAGGTGACTCTACAAAACGTTCGTTACTAGAGCGCCATAAAGGGCTTATTGAAGAGGAGCTTAATGTGCAAAAAGCGACCTTTATTGCTGATGAAAAACGCTTTGTAGAGTTGCAGGCAAAGCCAAACTTCCCAGTCTTAGGAAAAAAGGTCGGGAAATTGATGCGCCAATGCCAGCAGAAAATTGGAGCTTTTGGTGATGAAGAGATTGAGGCTCTTTTAGATGGTAAGTCAGTGTCGATTGATTGTGAGGGCACAGGGGTTGTGCTTGTGCAAGAGGATGTTTCTATTCAACGACTGCCCAAAGAGGGTATCGTTGCAGCAAATGAGAAAGAGGTAACGATTGCACTTGATACCCATCTTACACAAGAGTTGATCGAGCAAGGCTTTGTTCGAGAATTGGTTAACAAGGTAAACACAACGAGAAAAGAGCTTAAGCTTGATATATCTGACCGCATCCACTTAGCGCTTGATTTGAGCGGTGATGAGAGAGCGGCAGTAGAAAAGTATGAACAATTTATCTCTGATGAGGTGCTCGCTCTTTCAATCGCCTTTGCATCATGCTCTCAGACAGCTTGTAGCATTAACGGAATCGACTTTATGATGGATGTACGCAAAAATGATTAAAGGCGTTATTTTTGACTTTGATGGGGTGATTGTTCATTCTGAATCACTCCATGAAAAGGCGTGGATTGCGGTACTTCAAAAAAAGGGTTTTTCTCTTACAAAGGGACAGTTTTTAGCCGGGTTCGGCTTAAAAAATGAGCGGTTTATTCGGGAGATTTTACAGCTCGATGTAACTGATAATGAGATGAGAACAATCATTGAGGAAAAAGAAGCGCTTTTTCAAGAGATTATTCAAAAAGAGTCGATTCGGGCAATAGAGGGCGTTGAAAAGCTCATTCACATGCTTGTAGAAAAGGGCTTTATTTGCGCAGTAGGCTCCTCTTCTATTTATTCCAACATCGAAATCATTTTAAAAAAGCTCAATCTGTTCAAATATTTCCAAGCGATTACCTCTGCAGAGGATGTCAAAGAGGGAAAACCCTCCCCTGAGGTATTTCTGAGGTGCGCAGAAAAAGTGGGTCTTCCTCCAGAGGAGTGTCTTGTGTTTGAAGATGCTCCCCTTGGCATTGAGGCGGCAAAAAGAGCATCGATGCAGGCAGTTGCGATAACCACAACATTTCCTCGAGAGGTTTTTGAGAAGCTTTCCTATAAACCTGACCGCATTATTCCGAGATATGAAGATATATCTTTAGAGGCCGGCAATTTTTTTAATTTTAATTGATGCTCCAACACTTCCTGGTGAACTGGTATTGCCTAAAACTATGTCATAATAACCGCCAGAAACTAAGTTAGGAATGTCGCAGTCATTACGTACTTTAAAAGTTGCTGTTTGTGTTGTAACAGTCACAATCGTAGAGATGGATGTGTAATCGATGGGAGGATCTTGTCGAGCATACATAAGAGCGCTTTCAATTGGAATATCGTTTACCAGTACTTGTAATTCACGCGGTCCTAGTCTTCCGTCTTCTACTTGCCACATCACACAACATGTAATTTCGTATTGTCCTGGACCGGCAGTTGTTTCAATGACACCATTACCGTCAGAGGAAAAGTTTTTTGAAGCAAAAACATGAGAAAAGGGAATAAATCCAAGATATGCAACAGAAACTTGCTTCTCCTCATAAGCTGAAAAGTAGGCTTCTAGACTAGGGTTATAAGAGATTCCTGTTGGACCTGTAGTTCCCCTTATCCCTTCTCGACCTGTTTTCCCTCGATGCCCTCGTGAGCCTTTTACTGGTTTTCTATAGAATCCCTTTCTGAGGGAAGTTTCTTTGGTTTCAAGAGGGGATATGCATAAACACAAGAGGCTGAAAAGGGTAATGATTATTCGGTACATTTTTACTCCTTAACTAATTTTCTTTATGGTGATGAACGCATTTGCAGAAGCATCTGCCTGACTGGATAATATAATCGGATCGCTGCTTGTATTTTTTATTTCAAATTTTGTCGTAGCAGTCGTGGTAGGAATAATGATAGAAATCGTACTATAATCAAGATTTCTTTCTGGTAAAATGACAGTTCCTTGAATGAGGACATCATTGATATAAAGCGCGATTGGCGAGGGTGTGCTTTCCCACTGTGCGCCAAAAATGATTTCGTAATCTCCCGGACCTGATTGAGTCGTAAAAACGCCGGATGCATCATGAGTAAACTCTTTAGATGAGACATTTTGAGAAAATACAATATTTTGATTTCCTAGGATAGTTGTTCCGCTTTGTTCATATGCTGACACAAAAGCTGTAAGCGAAGAAATAGGGCTGTTACTTGGTCCAGTGTATCCTTTTTCTCCTTCAGAGCCCTCTTTTCCCCGCTTTCCCCTATGTCCTCTTTTTCCTCGCGTGTAGGAAGGAGGGCGTTTTTTTTGAGAAAATGAGGTGAAGAGATTTCTCTGTATAGAGGAAGCTTTCAGAGGAAGATCTGCTCCAAAGAGCGGTACACAGAGGTGTATAGAAATGAGCAAAAGAGAGATAAAAAAGGGTGTTTTTTTTGTCATATGCTTGTTTTTCCTTAGAGGTCTGCTATTTTTTGTATGTTGATGAAATAGCATACGGGTTCTGGTGAAAGTGTTCCTCCATACGGGTTAAAGGAAGATTCGTTTTGGATCGCAAGTTGAGCGTTTTCAGTAGTAATGGGCAGAATAAGAGAGATTGTCATATAATCGGGGGCATCTCCTTTAAAGGTAAGCCGTCCAGCAGGCACTTTTACACCATTCAGAGTGCATATGAAGGAACCTTGATACATGCCCTGTTCGAAAGCAATGTACGTACAACCAAAAGTGATTTCATAATACCCTGTGCCTTGAAGCGTTGTAAAAGTACCGGTGTTTGTATCAT
>Ga0180433_10008592_pt1 | contig 12674 bp, 6 predicted proteins | sample SS_ome_8_FD_132980 | JGI IMG/M metagenome (GOLD analysis project Ga0180433, IMG submission 132980) | Hypersaline lake sediment archaeal communities from the Salton Sea, California, USA - SS_1_D_1 metaG | ecosystem: Environmental > Aquatic > Non-marine Saline and Alkaline > Hypersaline > Sediment... | reverse complement strand
TGTAGATGACGGTGCATGGCATCAGTACTCCCTTGCCCTTTCCGATTTTGCTTATGTAGACGGAACAACCGGACTTGATACTTCGGCCATCAGTGTTTTGCAGATCATGGCTGAAGGAAATGCGGTGGCAGGCAATACCATCTATATTGACGATCTCTGGACCGGCAATCCGGTTATTGATATTATTCCACCGGCAGCTCCTACAGGAATCAGTGCAGTAACTGCTGATTACTATAATCTGGTGATCTGGACTGATGTTCCAGGAGAATCTGAGGAAGTGTATAATGTTTATGCCAGTAATCAGCCCATAACTGATGTCAGTGCTCAGGGTGTGGAAACTGTAGCTACAGGAATTGCAGAAGATGTGCAGACTGCAACTCACTGGCTCTATTATCCTCTTCAAGATACAGATCTGGATTATTATTATGCAGTTACCTGTACAGATGGATCCGGTAATACCGGTAATTTCGGTGCAACCGCAGGTGCTACAAACAATACAGCCAAGGGTATACCCACCATATCACTTAATCCTCCTTCCAATTTTACTGCAGACGGTGATCTGAGTGAATGGGATGCTTCCGGTATTATGCCTTTCGATCTTTCACCTGAAGATGACAATGTCTGGGAGTCTGTTGATGATGCTGGTGATCTTAGTGCTTTGATTTATATGGCAATTGACGATAATGCTCTTTATATAGCTGCAGATGTCATTGATGATGTATATAACTACGGAACAGGTGACTGGTGGAATCAGGATGTATTTCAGATCTTCCTCGGCCTCTACAATCAAACCGGGCCTGCTCATACCTCTATCAAACGCGGTGAAGAACCGGATTATATTTTTTATGCTAATGAAGAAAATTTTGTCCGTGATTATGCTGGTATGGGGGCTCTTTGGACACCGGAAGATGCAAACTATTACTTCAGCGATCTGGGTGGTGCAGACTATATAGTAGAAGTAAAAATTCCTCTGGATTCGCTTGTTGCTTCATCAGGAAATGATGTACGATTTCACCCAATACGCGGTATGAGAGTGCCAATTGATCTCTATCTGCATGATAATGACGGTACCTGGGAAGGGAATCTGGGCTTCTCCCCCAATGCTAACGATCTGCAGTGGTCAACAGTAACTGAATGGGCATATACCTGGATCGGTGACACAGCCGGTATAGCAACTGGTATCAACGATAAAGATATATCACTGCCTTCCCGCTTCGAATTATCACAGAATTATCCTAATCCGTTTAATCCTCTAACTACAATCCATTTTAGTCTTCCTGCCAAGCATAATGTAAAACTTGAGGTGTATGATGTAATTGGCCGTAAAGTATCAACATTAGTCAATGGATTCAGAGAAGCAGGTCAACATACTGTTACTTTCGATGCATCAGATCTGTCATCCGGTATTTATTTTTATCGTATTCAGGCCGGGAAGTTTACAGAAATGAAGAAAATGATCTTTATGAAGTAACAGATAATAAAAGCGGAGATGTCTAAAAAACATAGAATAAAGTGAATATGTCATACTGGGCGCAGCCGAAACATACCTCTTTACAGAATGTGTCTTCGGCTTCGCTCAGACTGACTTTATATCTGTTTATTAAACAAACCGCACAAGTTAAAAATATTATAGTAACTAATGAACTACTGCAAGATTAAATTGTAAAAAAGGAAAAATTATGAAAGGGATGGGCTTGATAATAAAAATACTAGTTTTAGCGATTCTTTTCCCTGCAATGCTTTTAGCACAGACAACCGGAAAAATTATTGGTAAAGTGATAGATGCTAATACTGGTGAAGGATTAGTAGCAGCAAATGTAATAATAGAAGAAACCAGCAGAGGAACTGCCACTGATGACAAAGGTGATTTTAATATATTGAATATTCCACCTGGAGATTATACAGTTAAAATAATGTATATGGGATACAAAACTAAACGTATTGAAAATGTACGGATTTCTGTCAACAGAACGACCTATCTGGATGTTGACATGGAAGAAAGTGTTATTCAAGGTGAATCTGTAGTAATTCAGGCAGATAGAGTAACACTGAAAAAAGATCAGACCAGTTCTATTCGAAATGTATCAGGAGAGCAGATGGAAATTATGCCGGTAGAAGATATAGGGACTGCAGTAAGCATGCAGGCCGGTGTCGTTGAAGGACATTTCAGAGGAGGCCGTTTAACAGAAGTATCCTATCTGATTGATGGTATTCCGGTTACGGAGTCGTTTGGCGGAGCTGGTAAATCAGTTGATCTTGAGCCTGATGCTGTTGCAGATCTGGAAGTAATCACCGGAACATTTAATGCTGAATATGGTCAGGCAATGAGCGGTATTGTCAATGCTGTTACTAAAAGCGGTAGCCAAAATTTTCATGGAACTGTTTCTGCTCAATTAGCCAATTATTTCACTCCCAACAAGGATATTTTTCTAGGATTGAAAGACAGAGAACTGAACAGAAATCAGGATTATAAATTCAGTTTAAGCGGGCCCATATGGAAAGACAAACTTACTTTCTTTACCAATATGCGTTATCAGGACAATGAAAATCATTTAAATGGTATCCGTCGTTTTAATCCCTGGGATTACAGTAATTATGAATCAGTAGATCCATCTTTATGGTATACTGAGCATACAGGAGACAGCAGTTATGTACCCATGAACCGAAGTAAAAATTTCTCCTTCATGGGAAAAATAACCGCTAAACCTTTTTTAGCATTAAAAACTTCTCTCCTGGCTACATACAATAAAGATAACTGGCATGACTATAATCATGCTTTTAAATATAACCCGGACGGAATGGCTTCCACCCACCGCGAATCTAAACTGATTGCCCTGGAAATAAACCACTTGATCACCAACAAAATGTTCTATGAATTAAAACTCTCGGCAATGCAACATGATCATGGATGGTATGTGTACGAAGATCCACTGGACTCGAATTATGTACATGATAAATTTCTGCGTAATACAGGACCAGGGTTTTACACTGGTGGTCAGCAAAAAGGTCATGATGTTCGCATTAAAAAAGAATATACAGCAAAATTTGATATAAGCTGGCAAATAACGAAAAATCATAATATTAAAACAGGTGTTCATTACATTCAGCATGATCTGGATAATCAATATCATGATATCCGTAATAAATATTACGGCACTCAATGGGAGAATGAACTTTATGAGCCTACAATACTTCCCGACTCCTCGATTTATGCGGACGTATACAGAGTAAAACCTGTTGAATTTGCAGGGTATATTCAGGATAAAATGGAATTCAATGAAATGGTAATCAACTTAGGTGTACGGTATGAATATTTCGATCCGAAAACCGTATATCCTACTCAGCGCCGTAATCCCGCAAATCAGCTCGATTTTCCAGATGATCCGGAAAGAATGTCAGAATACAAAGATGCCGATCCTAAAATTCAGGTAAGCCCCAGACTTGGACTTGCCTATCAACTGGGTGAAGCTGCTCTGTTAAGATTCAGTTATGGTCATTTCCGTAAGATGCCTCCATTTTATGCTTTGTATCAAAATCATACCTTTCGTGTAGCTCCTACAGATTTCCAGACTACCATGGGAAATGCCCAGATAAAGGCAGAAAAAACCATTCAGTATGAAATCGGATTGTGGCAGCAGATAATGGAAGGAATGGGAATAGAAATAGCTCTTTATTATCGTGATATTTATGATATGCTGAGTGCAAAGGTAGTAACTACCTATAATCAGATTGAATATGGTCTTTATTCTAATAAGGACTATGGGAATGCAAAAGGTATTGAATTGAAGTATGATTTTGTTACTGGCCCTTTCTCTGCTTATCTGAATTATACCCTTCAGTATACAAGGGGAAATGCGGATAACCCCTTACAAACATTCACCAGAGCCGGAAACAGTATGGACCCTATTCCCAGACTTATCCCTATGAGCTGGGATCAGCGTCATACACTCAATTTGACTTTGGGATATAATACCAAAGATTACGGACTTACTATGACCGGCTATTATAACAGTGGTTCACCTTACACCTGGACACCGGTGAGTGAAAGCATGCTCTCAAGAGTTAATCTTTATCCTAATAATGCCTCCCAGCCCGCCCGGCTGAATTTCGATCTTACCGGGTACTATAAAATTAAAATTCCCGGACCTTTTACCGCAAAATTATTGTTAAATGTATATAATGTATTTGATACCTTGAATGAATTATGGGTTAATGCAGAAACAGGAAGAGCATACACTGCCATTATTCGTGAAACTGATCGGGCGGCTCATCACAGTGATTTTAATACTTTTGAGGATGTGGTGCAAAATCCATCCATGTACTCAGCTCCCAGATTAGTAAAAGTAGGTTTGGAATTAGTTTTTTAATGAGAAAAGTATGAAAGAGTTATCTAAATCCGGGAAAACACCCGGTAAAATATCAAGGAAATGGAAAAAGAGAGGTCATTTCGTATGAAAAAATGGACGATGATTTTAAGTGTTTCCCTTCTCTGTATATTTACAGCAGCAGTACCGCTTATGAGTCAGGGAAAATTATATGAAGGTCCGGATGATCCGGCAGGTGATATCGCTGCTGAGAGAGAAGGGTATATGACTGGAAATAGAGTCTATCTTTATTTTCAGAATACTACAGAACTAGCAAAATGGGTTTCCGGTGCAGTAGGTTCACAGTGGTCCCGCTGGCCGAATAATCTGGATGGTGTAAGGATGTTGGATGGTATCGCACTCCTTATTGGTGCTCGTGTATATATTGAAAATGATACTATCCCGGTTACTGATATAAATGAGATAAAAAGCAGATCTGATCTGGATACACTCTACTTTCTGCAGACAAGCTACCGGGAAGAAATGGATACTGATCCTACAGGAACTATTGAATGGGGATTTTATCCGGTTTTCGGCTACTTTAATGAAAGCAGTGAATATCCGGCCATGAGCAATCGTTCCAGTTCCTGGCCGGAAGCAGGTTGGCCTGCAGGAGGTAATCAGCTTATCTGGCCCGGTGAATGGAACGGCCGTTTCGGACGAGGTAAAATCGAAGCTGATCTGGAAAGCTACTTTGTGGTTAATGATGCACATGATCAGGAATATCTGGGTCCTGAAGACAGAGTAAAATATTATCCCCGTCCCGGTGTTCATATTGGTGATAAACTGTCCGATGTCACTATTCAATATGGAAAACCCTGGGGTGGTCTAGGCTTACGAGTGGAACAGCGGGGGTTCCAGTGGAATAATCCGCAGGCCCGTGACTGCATTTTCTGGGAATATACCATTGCCAATATTTCTGATTATGATCTGCCTGAAGTTGCTTTCGGGTACTGGGTGGACAATGGAATCGGCGGTGAGCGGGACGATGAACTTGGCTATTTTAACCGAAAAATTGATCTGGCCTATTCCTGGGACATTGACGGGGTTGGCCAGGGCGGTTTAACTCCCGGAACTATGGGATTTGCCTACCTTGAAAGTCCGGGTATATCCTGGGATAATGAAGATAATGATCAGGATGGACTGATTGATGAAAAACGGGATAATAATGCAACGACCATCGTTGGTCCATATGACGGAATCAGTAATCTGGCAAATTTTCTTGACTTTTATAATCTGAAAGAAGAAGATCTTAAGGAACACTGGGATGCTGATGAAGATCAGGACTGGGATGATGGTATTGATCTTAACGGAGACGGTATTTATCAAATTACCGAAGAAGCGGGTGATGATGTGGGACTGGACGGAGTTGGTCCGAAAGAAATAAATTATCCTGGTCCTGATGAAGGCGAATGTAATCATAAGCCCGACCGCAGAGAAGGCGACAGTGAACCAGATTTTGCGGAAACTGATGTTTCTGAATCTGATATGGTTGGTCTTACCAGTTTTCAGTTATTTCCTGTACCAAGTCATGCTTCAGAGTATCGCTGGTTCCGCGGGGATGAATCTATGTGGGATATAATGAGCAGTGATACTCTCATTGAGTATCTTGGCAATATCTCAAATCTTATTGAAACCTTTGCTTCCGGTCCTTTCCCGCTCTACCAGGGACGAACAGAGCGTATTTCTATGGCAGAGGTTCATTCTTATGATCCCCTCTCCTTGCTTAATTCCGAAGAACATCAAGCACCAGCGTTATTTGAAGCAAAAAGGATAGTTCAGGTAATTTATGAAAGTGATTATCGTTTTGCCAAACCGCCTGAAATGCCTACTCTGGAAGCTACTGCTGGTGACGGTCGGGTTATTCTGACCTGGGATAATCGTGCTGACACCCAAACCCGTGATCCTTTTCTGGGTAATGTTAATGATTTTGAAGGATACAAACTGTTTAAAGCAACTGATAAACGTATGTCTGATGCTGAAGTGATAACAGACGGATACGGAACCCCCATGCTAAAAAAACCAATATTTCAATGCGATATCATCGATGGTAAAAGAGGTTTTACTGATTTTGGCCTGGTTAATGGTGTTGGTTATTATCTGGGAGATGATACTGGTATTACTCATTATTTTGTTGATAATGAAGTTGAAAACGGCCGAACATATTATTATGCGTTGGTTGCCTATGATTACGGTGCTCCTGACATAGGACCAGGTATAGCCCCCTCTGAAAACAGTATTTATATTGATCTGGATGAAAGTGAACAGATTCGTTCAGTTGGTCCTAATGTCCAGGTAGTCACGCCTCATCAGATTGCAGCCGGATACATCCCCCCGGATCTTGAGAGTGATGAAAAGGGCATTACATTCGGAGCAGGAACAGTGTCTGCAGAAATACTGGCACAGGGAAGCCTGAAGGGTGATCATCAATATAAAGTGACTTTTTCAATAGATACTGTCTACTCTGTTGAAGATTATGATTTTGGTTTTCAGTATGTCACGAACGGATTATATGTGTATGATGTCACAGATGGTAATAGATTAGTGTATCAGGAATCACCGGATCAATTTGCTTTTGAAAATATAGTATATGATGATTCTCTTGATGTTTATTATCTGAAAAGCGGTGAAACCGTTTATACAGATATTTTTGAAGGTTTACGACTCAACATTTATCAACCTCTTACTGTACCAAAATTTGATGCAGGAAATTCAGGCTGGATTATTGGCAGTGCCCCCTTAAAAATAATCCCGACTTCAGAAGAATCAGCTTATTTTGCCTGGGATTATGATATTATTTTCACTGATAATGATTCTGCTTATACCGGGAGAGTGACCATAAAAACTATGCGTGATGAAAACGGTAAACGGATTTCCCGATCAGCTCTGATAACTGAGTATAGTTATCCTTTTTATGTAATCAATAAATCTTTTCCGGATAAAGAAAACGGTTATGAACTTATGGATCTGGTCGTTCATGATGTAAATGGAGATGGTCAGTTTACCTATGCTGAAGACAGAGTGCTGGTAGGACCCGTAACAGATAACGGACGTTGGGCAGGTACTGCTTTTATTATGGATTTTCAGAGTAATACAGAAATGCCTCAGGCAAGTGATTTATACAGAGTGACATTCAGAAGACCATTTTTCAATCAGGATTCTTTGCTTTTTACCGTAAATGAAACTCAGGGACTGGATGAAGAAGCGCTTGAAAAAACTATGAAAGATATAAAAGTTGTTCCCAACCCCTATGTAGCAACTAATTCGATGGAACCTGCAGTCGGTAATTGGCGTCTTAATCAGCGCAGACGTCTTATTTTTACCAATATTCCTGCTGAATGTACTATTAAAATATTTACAGTAAGCGGAGTACTGGTGGATAAGATTGAAGTTAATAATGATGCTGATGAAGGTATTGCACACTGGGATCTGCTGACTAAGGAAGGACTGGAAGTGGCAGCCGGTATGTATCTCTATCATGTACAGGCTAGTACAGGTGATGAACATATGGGCAAATTCGCCATAATAAAATAGACGTAATACATATGTCTTTTAAGTAGTAATCAGATGAGAGAGGCAACAAATATGATTAAGAAAATAAACAAAGATACAGTAATACTGATAGTCATAATTATTGCAGGGACTTTCAGCCTGCTTTCGGCTCAGGAACCCTATCGCCAGGGAACAACAGCAGCCAATTTTCTGGAAATAGGCTATGGTAGTGCAGGTACGGCTATGGGTGATGCATATGTTAGTATAGCTGATGATATATCAGCAGCATACTGGAATCCGGCTGGACTTGCTTATATGGATCAAAAAGAAGCGTATTTCAATTATCAACCATGGTTGCTTGATATTAATGCTATTTCCTTAGCTGCTGGTATGCCTCTGGGGACTATTGGCACTTTTGCTCTCAGTTTTATCCAGATGGATTACGGTACAAATGAAGTTACAACCATGGATATGCAGGATGGAACCGGAGAAATATTTAATGCATCGGATTATGCCATAGGTTTATCGTATGCACGAAAGCTGGCGCAGTGGTTTTCATTTGGAGCTACAGGTAAATATGTAGCATCACAGATCTGGCAGACTTCCGCAAGTGCCTTTGCTCTGGACCTGGGAGTTATTATCCAGACTAACTTTTTTTCTCCCACGAACAACAGAAATGATGGTATGAATATTGGCATGAGTATTTCAAATTTCGGAACAAAAATGAAATATACAGGTAAAAATTTATTGAATCCTATTGATATTCTGCCTGACGAAGCAGGAAATTATCAGGATGTTCCGGGAATGTTCAAGACTGAGGGTTGGGAACTGCCCCTTATTTTTCGGGTAGGTGTTTCAGTGCATCCAATTGTAACGGAAAATCATCGTCTTACTGTTGCTCTTGATGCAGTTCATCCTAACAATAACAGTGAATCTGTTAATATCGGTGGAGAATACAAACTGACCACCCCCATCGGCTGGACATTCTTTTTACGGGGAGGATATAAAGCACTTTTTATGGTAGATTCAGAATATGGCATGGCTTTTGGCGGTGGCCTGATCATGCATATGATGCAAGGCAAGGGGCTGAAGATCGAGTATTCCTACCGAGAAATTGGTTTACTCGGTACTGTCCATGCATATAATATAGGACTGATGTTTTAGACTGAAAATGGACAAATAATAATTTATGGTAAGAGTCATTTTTCAACATGGACAACTGAGCAGAAAATGGTTGTCCATGTTTATTATATTTTCACTTCTTATTATTTCCTGTCAGAAAACCAAAAAACAGGAACCAGATGAAAAAATATTAGCACGTATCGGAGATAAAACTATATCAGTAAATGAATTTATCCGTCGGGCTGAATATACGATAAGACCGGTATATTGCAATAATGATAATTACATTCATCGTAAAATCATATTAAATTCCCTCATTGCTGAAAAACTACTGGCAATTGAAGCTGGTAAGGATAATCTTCTGAATAACAACCGCTATTTTCAGGATTATCTGCGTGGTCGGAAAGAACAAGCCATGCGTCAATGGCTGTATTATAAAGATTTTTACCGTAAAGTAAAAGTTGAACCGAAACGACTGCAGGAACGATTTGAATTATCCGGCCGGACGTACGATATTTCTTATTTTTCCATACCAGACAAACAACTCGCTGACCAAATCACTCATGATTTACAGAGTTCGGGTGATTTTAAAAAAATATGTAATAAAATTAGCAATGATGTTGACCTTCCGCATCGGAAAGTGCAGTGGAGCAATATAGAAAGCAGCAGTGTCATCAATGCCTTATACAGCGGTTCTCCGAACAAAGGAGATGTTTTCGGACCTTTGCAGGAAAATAATATGTTTACATTTATAAAAATAAACGGATGGACAGAAAGAATTCAGCTTTCTGATAAAAATCTTCATCAAAGAAAGGAAGATGTAAGAAAACAGCTGCAAAGACAAATGGCTGAAAAAGAATATTTACAGTTCGTTCAGGAAGTAATGAAGGGGAAAGAACTGCAATTTTATTCCAATACATTTAAAAATCTGGTTCCGTTACTGGCAGAACGTTATCTTAAATCACCGGACGAAAAAAAAGAGGCATTCAATACACGTTTTTGGGGTAAAGAACCGATTCAACAGAATATCAAAGAGAATATTGCCACATTAGAAGAAATTCGTCCCCAACCCTTGTTTACAGTAGATGATAGCATCTGGACTGTACGGCAATTTGAAATGGAATTAATTTCTCATCCTCTGGTTTTCAGAAAGCGCAACATTCAACAATCTGAATTTGCTGAACAATTAAAATTGGCAATTGCCGATCTGATACGTGATAAATATATTACAGAAAAAGCGTATAAAAAAGGGTATGATACTATAAATGTTGTTGAGCGTAACCTGAATATGTGGCAGGATAACCTCACAGCTGTATACTATCGTAATCAGTGGCTGAAATCAAAGGGCAAAAATGAAGCATTCAGCAAATCAGTTCTTAACGTGATTGAGAATGACTTGAATCCTTATATTCAGTCACTCCAGGAAAAATACAGCAACCAGATTAAAATTGATACAGATACATTTGAAAAAATAAGACTGAGTCGTATTGACAGCTTTATGCTTCAGAAAGATGTACCTTTCCCCATCATGGTACCATCATTCCCTATAATCACAACCTATAGTAAACTGGATTACGGCAGTAAAATGCTGAGTGAATAGTATTAAAAATCGTTATGAGGTAGTTGTATGCGATATATTTATGTCTGTTTAATACTAATGATATCGGTAATGTATTTGCAGGCGAAAAACTATAAAGGTGCTGAATTACGAACTAAAGAGGCCTACCTTTACGGTCGATTTGAAGTGAGTTATAAAGCAAGCTGGGGCAGCGGCCAGACTTCAACTTTTTTCACCTATAATGATAATTATCCTGATACTCCCTGGAACGAAATTGATATTGAAATTATGGGCAGATACAGCGATGATGTTCAGTTTAACACTATAACTCCTAAACAGACAAACCATGTCCGTCATCAGTATGTTAATTTTGATCCCACAGTGGATTATCATACCTACGTTTTCGAATGGACCCCCACCTATGTTGCCTGGTTTATTGACGGAAACGAAGTGTACCGGCAAACCGTAGAACATATTACCGAGCTGCAGTATCCTCAGAAAATTATGATGAATATATGGTATCCGGCTTATTCCAGTTGGGCCGGCACCCTGGATGACAGATGCTTGCCGTTTTTTGCTTATTATGATTATGTCAGTTACAGTTCATATACGCCTGGTCAGGGTGATTGCGGATCTGATAATAATTTCACCTATGAGTGGACTGATAATTTCGACAGTTTCAATCCGGAAAGATGGCAGAAAGCAACTCATACCTGGACCGGAAATAATGTTGATTTTATTCATGATAACTGTGTATTCCGGGATGGGAAAATGATTCTTTGTTTGACTGATAATGACAACACTGGTTTTACTGATAAAAACCCCCCGGTTATTCTCTGGGCCTGCTGCCGGGGAGATAGTATAACTGTCCAATTCTCTGAAAAAGTGAATAAAACAAGTGCAGAAACTACTGACAATTATGTTATATCAGGAATTCAAATAATGGAGGCACGTATTTTACAGGATCATAGAACCGTACGCTTAATGACCCAGGGAATGCAGAGCGGAACAGATTACAATCTCGTTTGTCTCAATATTAAGGATGATGCAGATTCTCCTAACAAACAGATGGGACAGAGTATAAGAATTATTGAACGAGAACTTATCCAATTTCCTTTTAAAATCAATGTCGGTTCAAATGCTCATGGAGACTATCGAACTGACCAACCCTGGGATCCTGAATATAATTATGGATATGAAGATGGCAGTTCCCAGGGAACAACTCAACCTATTGAAGATACAGATAATGATATGATTTACCGAAGTTGGCGTCAGGGATTAGTTACCTACCGTATTCGGGTTCCTGATGGTACATATTCAATAGATTTATTTTTTGCTGAAAATATATATGATTCTGCAGATATCCGGACTTTTGATGTCTATGCTGAAGACAGTAAAAGAATCAATGCTCTTGATATATATCAGGTAGCAGGAAAACATCATGCTTACAAAGAAACAATCTCTGATATCACTGTGTCTGACGGACAACTGGATATTCATTTTTCTGCATTCAAAAAAGAACCGGTTCTCTGCGGTATAGAAATCCAACAATTATCTACATCTGTAAATAACATAGATACAGGAATTAATAATTATTTTATATTAGGTTCGAATTATCCAAATCCTTTTAATAATCAGACAATTATTCCCTATATACTTTATGACAAAGGGAATATATCTTTAGACATTTATGATCTCAAAGGTCGTTTGGTATATACATCTGAAATTGGTGAAAAGCTGCCTGGCCAGCATATGATTCCATGGAAAGCAACTGTTCCCTCCGGACAATATTTCTATCGTCTTCTTCTTGAAACTGATCAGTATATCTGGTCTGACAGTAAAAAAATGACATACATCAGGTAAAAGGTTACATGGTATGAAAAATTATTATAAATATTTACGATTGACCGTTTTTACTGCTATAATGATAGCTTTTATAGCAATACATTGTACAGATGTCAGTAGTAATCCCTCGGGTTCTGAACAGGATTCCATACCAACTCCAGATGGTTATGTGCTGGTCTGGAATGACGAATTTAACGGATCAGGCATAAATCCGGAAAAATGGGAACATGAAGTCAATGCTCAGGGTGGAGGTAATAATGAACTTCAATACTATACTGACCGGCAGGAAAATT
>Ga0180433_10008591_pt1 | contig 12675 bp, 15 predicted proteins | sample SS_ome_8_FD_132980 | JGI IMG/M metagenome (GOLD analysis project Ga0180433, IMG submission 132980) | Hypersaline lake sediment archaeal communities from the Salton Sea, California, USA - SS_1_D_1 metaG | ecosystem: Environmental > Aquatic > Non-marine Saline and Alkaline > Hypersaline >... | reverse complement strand
GCGATGAAGGGAAGATCCAGAGCAGCGCAGGTCTTGCCGAGGTGAACCTCACCCGGCGTGAACGCAGCCGCTGGCTGGTAATCACCATCGGGCAGCAGCTCCAGCCCATCGCGGTGGCCCCAAACACCGAGCTGCTGTTCCAGGGCGCTGTAGTGAGGGGCCAGATCCTCATGGCCTACAGGCCAACCCTGGGCAAACTCCCGCTCGGAGAGGCGCAGGGTGATGCCGCCCCAGCTGAGGCTCTTGCCCCCCACCTGGCGGCCCCGTGTCCACAGGAAGGGCTGCTCAGCAGGGGTTGTGTAGGGATTCAGCTGCTCATCGATGTAGAGATCCGGGTTGTTTTTCCAGTAGCCCGGGTGCTGGCTTTGCAGGCGATGGCGCCCAGCCAGCAAATGCTGGAAGCGGCGAGCGATGTTGCGAGGTTCTGAGCCGAGCGCCTGCTGCGCCGATAACTCCGGCCCGGCCTCAAGCACCAACACCTGCAAACCCTGCTCCGCCAAGGTCTGAGCGGCCACAGCACCTGTGGCACCGCTACCCACCACCACGGCGTCGTAGGTGAGGGTTGGATCAAAGCGGCGTGCCACGCCTCGGTCGCTGTTACACCTGATGCTGCCGCAAGCCAGATCGGCAGAGGCGGCTCCTACACTCCGCCTGATTCAGATCCCCTGCAATGGCCTCCGCCTTGGCTTCTCTGCTGCGTCGACTCGCCGCCGTGGCACTGGTTCTTCTGCTTTGTGTTGGCTTCATCTCTCCAGCTGAGGCCAAAGGCAAAGCGGCCAAGACCATCAGCCCTGAAGACATGGCGGTGATCCGCCGTCAGGCTGAAGAGTTCATGGAAGCCAAGGATCGCCTGCCCGAACTGGCCACCTTGGTGAACGAGAGGGATTGGGTCTTCACCCGCAACCTGATTCGCGGCCCCATGCAGCCCCTCGGCCGCGAAATGCTCTACATCAACCAGCGCCTGCTGCCCGAGGACCGCAAGGAAGCTGACAAGCGCGCAGCTGAGCTCAAAACCGCGCTGGCTGAGCTCGATGAAGCGGCCCGCCTGCAGGACGGCTCACGCCTGACCAAGGAATACAGCCGGGTGGCGAGCGGCTTTGGTGCCTACGCCGAGATGATCCCCGCTGAAGCCCTGAGCTGAGCGCCCAAGCCCGAATTGCCGTCATTGGCGGTGGCTTCGTTGGCCACTGCTGCGCTTGGTTGCTGCAACAGCAGGGCCACCAGGTCCAGCTGATTGCTCCAGCCACGGCTCCCCCAGGCAGTGCCGCAGCCCTCGGGCTGTTGATGGCAGAGGTGTATCAACGCCGCAGCGGCCGCGGCTGGCGCATGCGGCGCCGATCGATGCAGTTGCTGCAGCACTGGCAGGAGCAACTCCAGCTACCAATCCAGCGTGGCTTGCTGCTGCTGGCGTCCGAGCCCCAGGAATGGGAGCGCCAGCAACGGATGGTTCAGCAGAGCCAAGGCTTGGAACTGCTGAGCCCTGCCGATCTCAACAAGCGGGTCAACCAAGCAGCCCTCCCCGAACTACCGGATGGGGTGCTCGGTGGGGTTTGGTCGGGCGGTGACGGGCAGCTCGATCCAATGCAATGGATCCAGCAGCTGCAGCTCTCAGCTGCTGAGCAAGGCCTTGAGTGCTTGCAGGCCAGCGTTACAGGCATCGATGGCAAGGGCCGTGGGCCCTGGCATCTCAGGCTCAGCAATGGCTCAGAACTCAGCTGTGACTGGCTCGTGATCGCTGCAGGGCTGGGCAGCAGCGAGTTACTGGAATCACTAGGCCACTCCCTACCCATGGAGCCGGTGTTGGGGCAGGCCTTGGAGCTGCAACTAGGCAGCGAACCACCGGCATGGAACGGTTGCCTGATTTGGAAAGGCATCAACCTGGTGCCGCGGCCCAACCGGCGGCTCTGGCTGGGGGCCACCGTGGAGCCTGGGGCCGAGGCGTCGGCTCCAGCACTGGCTGAATTGCAGAACCTGAAGGGCACAGCTCCAACCTGGCTGCAACAGGCCCAAGTGCTGCGCCAATGGCAGGGCCTGCGGGCACGCCCCAGCGGCCAACCGGCACCGGTGCTGGAGCAACCACAACCCCGTCTGCTGGTGGTGAGCGGTCATTACCGCAACGGCATCCTGTTGGCTCCGGCCAGCGCTGAATGGGCAGCAGAACAAATTGCCGAGGGTTAATTCAACGGTTGCGAGCGCTTAAAGCGCGCTTTCTAAACCTTGCGTTGGTCATCATTCATCGCTTCATGGCCCGCAGATTTCTTGCGCTGGCAACAGCCGGCGGCCTCACCGCTCTCAGCCTCACGGGGTGCTCCTTATTCACCGGAAGTAGCGGTGGCGGCAAGCTCACCGGAGCCGGCGCCTCCTTCCCCGCTGCGATCTACAACCGCTGGTTCCAACAATTGGCTCAGAAGCCAGAAGGCGTCAAGGTGGCCTACCAGTCCGTGGGATCAGGCTCCGGAGTGCGTCAGTTCATCGGCGAAACGGTGGACTTCGGTGCCAGTGACGTGCCGATGAAGCCCGAACAAATTGCGCAAGTGAAGCGGGGCGTGGTGCAACTGCCCATGACAGCTGGCGCCATTGCCGTGGCTTACAACAAGCCAGGCTGTGATTTGAAACTCGATCAACAACAGCTGGCCGATGTCTTCCTCGGCAAAATCACCAATTGGAAAGATCTGGGTTGCGGCGACCAGAAGTTGACCGTTGTTCATCGCTCCGATGGCTCAGGTACCACCGCCAACTTCACAGCCCACTTGGCCGCGATCAGTCCTGCCTGGGCCAATGGTCCAAGCAAAGGCAAAACGATCAACTGGCCAACCGGTGTTGGCGCCAAAGGCAATGAAGGTGTCGCCGCACAGTTAGGCCAACTGGAAGGCGGCATTGGCTACGTGGAAGTGGCTTACGTCAAAGGAGCACTCCAAGCAGCCGCCCTCACCAATGCCTCCGGCGAGGTCGTGAAGCCCACGGCAGAAAGTGAAAGTGAGGCACTTGCCTCCATTGATCTGGGCCCTGACCTCACAGGCAGCAATCCCAACCCTGCCAAGGGCTATCCAATCGTCACCTTCACCTGGATCCTTCTCTACAAAGAAGGGAACGGCGACAAGCTCAAACCTCTGCAGACAGCGTTTGAATACACGCTCTCTCCTGAGGCTCAGCAGCAGGCTCCAGAGATTGGCTACGTGACCTTGCCGGAGGAAGTGGTGACCAAAGCCAAAGAGGCCCTTCAGACCATCCAATAGGCCAATTCGGCACAACACAAAAAAAGCCCCCCTATCTGGGGGGCTTTCTTGATGGAACGGTGAGCTCTATTTGGTCTCGGTGAATTCAGCGTCGATGACGTCATCACCTGCTGCGCTGCTATCAGCACCACCGGCACCATTCGCCCCACCGGCGGCGGCCGCAGCACCATCAGCACCCTGTTGATACACCGCAGCACCAGCGGCATACAGCGCCTGCTGCAGCTCTTCCTGGACGCTCTTCATGGTCTCGAAGTCGTCTTTTTCGATCGCCTCCTTGAGCTGGGTGGCGAAACCTTCCACCTTGCTCTTGTCATCAGCCGACACCTTGTCGCCAAGGTCGCTGAGCTGTTTTTCAGCTTGGTAGACCAGGGTCTCCGACTGGTTCTTGAGGTCGATGCGCTCGCGCTTCTCCTTGTCGACCGAGGCATTGACTTCAGCGTCCTTGACCATCTTCTCCACCTCGTTGTCGCTGAGGGTGGAGGCACCGGTGATGGAGATGGTCTGCTCCTTGCCGCTGCCCTTGTCCTTGGCGGTCACGCTGAGGATGCCGTTGGCGTCGATGTCGAAAGTCACCTCGATCTGGGGCACGCCACGGGGAGCCGGGGGAATGCCATCCAGGCGGAAGGTGCCGAGGCTCTTGTTGTCAGAGGCCATCTCGCGCTCACCCTGGAGCACATGAATTTCGACGTTGGTCTGGCCATCCACAGCGGTGGAGTAGGTCTCGGTCTTCTTGGTGGGAACCGTGGTGTTGCGATTGATCATCTTGGTCATCACACCGCCGAGGGTTTCCACACCCAATGACAGCGGGGTGACATCCAACAGCAGGATGTCCTTGACCTCACCAGCGAGCACACCGCCCTGGATGGCGGCGCCAACGGCCACCACCTCATCGGGGTTCACGGTTTGGTTGGGATCTTTGCCGGTGACGCGCTTGACCAGCTCCTGAACGGAGGGGATCCGAGTCGAACCACCCACCATCACGATCTCGTCGAGCTCACTGGAGGCGAGCTTGGCGTCTTTGAGGGCCTGCTCAACAGGCACCTTGCAACGGTCGATGAGCTTGGCGGCAAGCTCCTCAAACTTGGCCCGGGTCAAGTTCAGATCCAGGTGCTTGGGACCCTCAGGAGTGGCCGTGATGAACGGCAGGTTGATCTCGCTTTGGGTGGCGCTGGAGAGCTCGATCTTGGCTTTTTCAGCCGCCTCGGTCAGGCGCTGCAGGGCTTGCTTGTCCTGGCGCAGGTCGATGCCTTCGTTGGACTTGAAGGTGTCCGCCAGGTGATCAACGATCACCTTGTCGAAGTCATCACCGCCGAGGTGGGTGTCACCAGAGGTGGAGAGCACCTCAAACACACCATCACCAACCTCCAGCACCGAGACGTCGAAAGTGCCGCCGCCGAGGTCGAACACCAAGATGCGCTCGTTGCTCTTCTTATCGAGGCCGTAGGCCAGAGCCGCTGCCGTGGGCTCATTGATGATGCGAAGCACCTCAAGACCAGCGATCTTGCCGGCGTCCTTGGTGGCCTGACGCTGGGAGTCGTTGAAGTAGGCGGGAACGGTGATCACCGCCTGGGTCACGGTTTCGCCGAGGTATTTGCCGGCGTCTTCCGCCAGCTTGCGCAACACCTGAGCTGATACCTCTTCCGGAGCGAACTGCTTATCGAGAACAGGGCACTTGACCTTCACATTGGAGCCGGCCTTTTCAACGCCGTAGCTCACCTCTTTCGATTCCTCGTTGACCTCATCAACCCGGCGACCAATGAAGCGCTTGACCGAATAAAAGGTGTTGTCGGGATTCATGACCGCCTGGCGCTTGGCGATCTGCCCCACCAGCTGGTCCTGGTTCTTGGTGTAAGCCACCACAGAGGGGGTGGTGCGGAACCCTTCCGCATTGGCGATCACGGTGGGCTTGCCGCCCTCCATCACCGATACGCAGCTGTTGGTGGTACCCAGATCAATGCCGACGACCTTGCCCATACGAACTCCTCGTTAGACCTCTCAAACTTGTTGCATCTTCGTCAGCAGTTCCCCCTCCCGACGAGGTGTGGTTCCCGAACAACGGCCGCCCATGAACTCCACAGCTGCAGCCCCAATCAACGCCTCCACTGAGCTGCTGGGGGTGATTGGCCAACCCATCCACCACTCCCTCTCACCGGTGATGCACAACGCAGCTATCGCTGAGCTGGGGCTGAACTGGCGTTATCTCGCCTTTGCTGTGGCGCCCGATCGGCTGCAGCAAGCCATCGAGGGCCTGGCCGCCATGGGCTGCCGCGGCCTCAGCGTCACCATCCCGCACAAAGAGACGGTGCAGCCGCTGCTGAGCAGCGTGGATGCGGTGGCACGCGAACTCGGAGCTGTGAACTGCCTGATCCCCGATGGCCAAGGCGGCTGGCGGGGCACCAACACCGACTGGAGTGGCTTCCTCACCCCCTTGAGCGGGCGCTTGCAGCAGGGCGGCCAGGCCCTGATTCTGGGCAGCGGCGGCGTGGTGCGGGCCGTGCTGCGCAGCTGCTGCGAGCTGGGTATTGAGCAGGTGGTGTTGCGCGGGCGCAACCGCAGCAAGTTGGAAGCCCTGGCGGAAGACGTCAGGAACTGGGCACCGCCTTTGCTGCTCAGCAGCGGCGATGAACCCCTCGAACCCCTCCTGGAACGCAGCAACTTGGTGGTGAATGGAACACCGCTGGGCATGGCCGAGATGCGCGATCAAACGCCCCTCAGCGCTCAGCAACTCGCCCTGCTGCCGGCCTCCGCCGTCGTCTACGACGTGGTCTACACACCCCGGCCAACGCTGCTGTTGAAGCTGGCCGCCCAGCGAGGCCTCAGCGTCTTCGATGGGCTCGAGATGCTGGTGCAACAAGGTGCTGCCGCCCTCAAGCTCTGGACTGGGCTGGAGCAGGTCCCCGTGGATGCGATGCGCCGAGCAGCCGCCCTAGCCTTGGAACCTGGCGCGGCAGACCATGGCTGAGATTCCCCTTTGGCAACGGCTCCTGGGCTTGCTCGCCTACCTGTTGCCCTGGTCAGACGCCCTCAGCTTTGGGCGTGAGCTCTACAACCTCTTTCCCTGGATCTCCTACCTGGCCCTACCGGCCACACCGGTGTTGCTGCTGGAGCGCTCGATCCCCTTTGGAGGTTTTCTGCTCTTCCTGGTGCTGTTCCTGGTGGTGGTGCGCAACCCAAACGTGCCCTACTACCTGCGCTTCAACGTGCTGCAAGCGATCTTGCTGGACATCCTCTTGGTGGTGCTGGCCTTGGCCTTCAACGTCTTGCTCAGCCCCTTGGGCAACAGCCTGATGATCCGCACCCTCAACAACACCGTCTTCATTGGTGCCCTGGTGTTGGTGCTCTATGCCTCCATCCAGTGCATCCGCGGCAAAGAAGCTGATCTGCCCACCCTCTCGGACGCGGTGCGAATGCAGCTCTAAGGCCAAGGGGTAGGGTGATCAGTTCGACGCACCGTCGAAGTCCGCCTCCGGACCGTTGGTCCGGGTTCACCCCACAGGCAGCATGAGCGCGAAGCCCAATTACGAAACCATGTACATCCTCCGGCCGGATATCGCCGAGGAGGAAGTTGAGTCCCACGCCAACAAGTACCGCGACCTGGTGGTCGAAGCCGGTGGTGAGGTGATCGACAGCCAAATGCGTGGCAAGCGCCGCCTGGCTTACAACATCGGCAAGCACCGCGAAGGCATCTATATCCAGCTGAACTACAGCGGTGATGGCAAGCAGGTGGGCCCGCTGGAGAAGGCGATGCGCCTCAGCGAAGACGTGATCCGTTATCTGACCGTCAAGTACGAAGGTCAGCACAGCTCCCTGGGCCGCAGCACCGCCCCAGCCAACCCGATGGCCAGCAACACCCCTCGCACCGAAGGCCAGGAGCAAGCCAAAACCGAGCCTCAAACCGCCCCAGCCTGATCTGGAGCGCTGACGCCCAGCAGACCGTCACGGCTTGCTGGGCTCGTTTGTGACCGATAGGGTCCGGCCAGAAGGCTTGGGCCCCATGCAGGCGGAGTGGACAGCAGATCGGGAACCCCTGCCCCACTGGCTTGAAGAGCTAGAGGATCAAGCCAGCGCCGCGCGCCTGGAACTGGAGAGGGATCAGGCCGCTTCCAAGCTCGAGGAGCTGGAAAGCCTGCTGGAAAACCTCCCCGACATTTTTGAACGCAAGTTCTCGCAGCGCCTCGCCCCAGTGCTGGAGCGCCAGAAGTTGCTGATTGAGGAAAACGAGCACCTGCGCTCTCAAGTGGAGCGCTTGATGCCCCAGCCGGGCGAAGTGCGTCTCAAATTTCCGCAAGCCAACAGCAACGACACGCCTCCCCAAGCCAATGAGGAGAGCCTGCCGCCGCTGCTGCAGCTCATCCGTGGTGGCCGCGCCGACGCTTGGCCGCGGCCCACAGCCGCGTGGGAAGACCCCAGACGTAAATGAACCCTGAAGCGGCGCGATGGTCGAATTGATCTTCGGCGCCGTAGGTCGCCATATCCGGCTCATAGAGGCTGTCGCTGCTGGAGCGACCCACCACGGTGGCGGAACCACGGTGCAGCTTGATCCGCACGCTGCCATTCACGGTGAGTTGGGTGCGCTCAATGAAGCCATCCAGCGCATCTTTCAACGGCCCGAACCAGAGGCCCTGATAAACCAGATCAGCCCACTGCATCTCGAGCTGGCGCTTGGTGCGCAGCACATCAGCCGCGAGGGTCAAACTCTCCAATTCCTGGTGGGCCTGAATGAGCAGCAACAGGCCGGGGGTTTCGTAGATCTCGCGGCTCTTGATGCCCACCACCCGGTTTTCGATCATGTCGAGGCGGCCAAAGCCATGGCTCCCGGCCAGGCGATTGGCTTCGCGGATCAAGCTGACCGGGTCCAAGCGCTGGCCATTGATGCTCACCGGTAGGCCGGCTTCAAAAGCAATGCTGACCAGCTCAGGCTGCGCCGGGGCCGCCTCGGTGGAGCAGGTCATCGCGAACACCTCTTCTGGGGGCTCCACATCGGGATCCTCCAGGGGACCCGCCTCAATCGAGCGACCCAGCAGGTTCAGGTCGATCGAATAGGGGGAGCGCTTGCTCACAGGCGAGGGCAGGCCATAACGCTCGCCGTAGGCGATGGTTTCCTCGCGGCTCATGCCCCACTCACGGGCCGGGGTCAGCACCTTGAGATCAGGCGCCAGGGCACCAATGGCCACATCAAAGCGCACCTGATCGTTGCCTTTGCCGGTGCAGCCATGGGCCACGGCATCGGCCCCCACCTCACGGGCAATCTCCACCAAGCGACGCGCAATCAGCGGCCGCGCCAAGGCGGTGCTGAGGGGATAACGGCCTTCGTAGAGGGCGTTGGCCCGGATGGCTGGAAACGCAAATTCGGTGATAAACGGTTCAATCAGATCACCCACCAACGACTGGCTGGCTCCGGCATCCAGTGCCTTCTGGCGAATCGGTTCGAGCTCATCACCTTGACCCAGGTCGGCAGCAAAGGTGATCACCTCCTCCACGCCCCACTCGTGTTTGAGGTAAGGAATGCAGACGCTGGTGTCCACTCCGCCGGAGTAAGCCAGCACCACCTTGTTTGCCCGCGCCATGAATCCGGTCGTCACTTAATCCACAGGATTGTCCGATGCCGAGCGCCAGGCAATCCAAACGCCCATCACCAGCGGCGGCAGAAACACCAAACTCAGCAGCAATGGCAGCCCCGGAGAAGGCAGCTCGAGATGGGCACCACCCCAACGCAGCAGGGCTGCGCCGGCCAGGGCACCGCCCCATGCCACTAGCAGTTGCATGGCTTTGGTGTTCATCGGTTAAGTTGATGGATTGTCAATCACGGGGCGAGACGTCAGCTGATGAGCACGATGAGCACCCTCGATAGTTTCAACCCTTCGCTCACCCGTTACGACCGCAACGACCCTGCACCGGTGCTGCCGCTGCGGGAAGAGCCCGATCTGCTCAGCTGGCTGGAAACCAGCGGTCGCCTGGTGGCCGATGAGGAGGACGCCGCCAACGACCAGGCCACTGTGGAAGAGGAGGAGCTCTCCGCGCTGATGGGCGACAAGGAGGACTACTCCAAGGACGACGAGAGCCAGGAAGAGAACTGGGAAGACTGATTTGGGCAGCCGCGGCGCGGCTGATCTAGGTTCCCGGCGCCCGGTTCCAACCCTTTGACAGCTCAGCAGGCCCAACGCTTTCCAGGTACTGGCTTGCAATGGAGCCTGGGCCTGATTGCCCTGATCCTGGCGGCCTGCTTGATCAGTGATGGCCTCAGTGGAGGACCGCAACTGAGCTTGCCCCTGCTGCTGGCTGGCGCCCTCAGCTGGCTGGTGTGCTGGATCGGCGTTCCGCGCCTGCGCGCCTTGAAAATGGGGCAGGTGATCCGCCAAGAGGGTCCCCAATCGCACCAGAGCAAGTCCGGCACGCCCACCATGGGCGGCCTGCTGCTGGTGCCGTGTGGCGTTGTGGTGGGCAGCCTGGTCAGCCCAGGCGACCCAAGGCTGCTGCCCATCGGACTGGTGACCCTGGCCTTCATGGTGATCGGAGGCATCGATGACTGGCGCAGCCTGACCAAACGCCACAACACCGGCCTGACGCCCAAAGGCAAGCTGCTGCTGCAGGCCCTGGCGGCGGGATTGTTTTTGCTGTGGGCCGGCCTGCATGGAGCGATCCCAACGGCCATTGCACTGCCCTGGGGCTGGCTGTTGCCCATCGGACTGCTGATCTGGCCCCTGGGCCTCTTTGTGTTTCTGGCGGAAAGCAACGCCACCAACCTCACCGATGGCCTCGATGGCTTGGCTGCCGGTGTGGGCGCGATCGTGCTGGTAGGGCTCTCACTGCAGCTGATGCTGCGGGGCAATGGTGGTGATCCCGCCCTGGCTGGCTATGGCGCTGCCCTGGCTGGGGCCTGGCTGGGCTTTCTGCTCCACAACCGCCATCCCGCCCGCGTGTTCATGGGAGATACCGGATCGTTAGCCATGGGGGCCGCCCTCACGGCCATTGCCCTGTTGAGCAACAGCCTTTGGCCCCTGCTGCTGATGGGCGGCCTGCTGCTGGCCGAATCACTGTCGGTGATCCTGCAGGTGTGGGTGTTTAAAGCCACCAAAGGGGCGGACGGCCAGGGCAAACGCCTGCTGCGCATGGCGCCGTTGCACCACCACTTCGAATTGGGCGGCTGGAGTGAACGGCGCGTTGTGGTGAGCTTCTGGGGCATCAGCTTGCTGCTGGTCGCGCTCGGGCTCGTCCTCGTTCCCTGAAAACGCGGGCAGAATTAAGACAACTGCCCCCTGCTGCCGTGCCCTACTTCACCTGGAAGGAACAAGGGCTCACAGCGGAATGCGCCAGCCTCGATGCCATGGCCTCCCGCTTTGAGGAAGCAGCGCAATTGATGCGGCGCATGGCCAGCGAGGGCTTCCGCGTTGAGCGCATTGAAGGCATGCAACGCATCACCCACGACGATGAAGCCCTGTTTGATGCCTATGGCTTCATCAGCGAAGAATCACCAGAACAACAACTCGACCTGGTCTTGGAGGACAGCAGCCCAACGCCCTAACGGCGCACGTAGCCAACGATCCAAATCACCATGAACACCAGGCCCGAAAGGCCCAGGTAAAGCAGCACGCCGTTCTGTAACCCAGCCAGATTGAGATCAAACGGCATGGGGCCGGGATCACCGACAGTGGCGTAAGCAAAAAGCGGCATGGGGGCCTCGATCCGCACGACGGTCTAGCAGCCCCACACCCTTTCACCAGCCCATCGCTTCATGACCAGCACCCATCTGCCCGCCACCCTGCTGTTGCTTGGCAGCGGCGAACTCGGCAAAGAGGTGGCCATCGCCGCCCAGCGACTGGGCTGCCGCGTGGTGGCGGTCGACCGCTACGCCAACGCTCCGGCGATGCAGGTGGCCGACACCGCCGTGGTGATTCCGATGACCGACGCCGAAGCGCTCAAACAGGTGATCCGCGAACACCAACCCGCCCTGGTGATCCCTGAAATTGAGGCCCTCGCCGTTGATGCCCTCGCCGAACTCGAAGCCGAGGGCATCACCGTGATCCCCACCGCCAGGGCCACAGCGATCACGATGAACCGCGATCGCATCCGCGATCTGGCCGCCGGTGAGCTGGGCTTACGCACAGCCCGCTTTGGCTATGCGAGCTCGGCTGAAGAACTCAGCAGCGCCGCGGAGCCGCTGGGCTGGCCGGTAGTGGTCAAGCCCGTGATGAGCTCCTCCGGCAAAGGGCAAAGCGTGGCCACCAACCCCGAGGAACTGCAACAGGCCTGGACCGCCGCCACCCAAGGCGCCCGCGGCAGCTCCAGCCTGGTGATCGTGGAGGAATTTCTGCGGTTTGAGCAGGAAATCACCCTGCTCACGGTGCGCCAAAAGGACGGACCCACCCTGTTCTGCCCGCCCATTGGCCACATCCAGGAACGGGGCGACTACCAATGCAGCTGGCAGCCCGCCGAATTGCAGCAGAGTCAACTGCTGGAAGCCCAACGCATGGCCCGTCAGGTGACCGATGCCCTGGGCGGAGCCGGCATCTTTGGCGTGGAGTTCTTTATCGCCTCAGGCGAAGTGATCTTCTCGGAGTTGTCGCCACGGCCCCATGACACAGGCCTGGTGACCCTGCGCGGGCAAAACCTCAGCGAATTCGAACTGCACCTGCGGGCCGTCCTGGGACTGCCCATCCCCAGCATCACCAGCACAGGAGCTGCCGCCAGCCGCGTGGTCTTAGCCGGCGCCGACCAACAGGGGGGACCCGTTCACTACCGAGGGGTCGCCGAGGCCCTGGCTGTGCCTGAAAGCGAACTACTGCTGTTTGGTAAGCCAGAAGCGCGGCCCATGCGGCGCATGGGCGTGGCGTTGGCCAGCGGGTCGAGCTTGGCGGAGGCGCGTGGGCGCGCTGACACGGCCGCGCAGGCTGTTGGCCTTGAGATTGGCGGTTGATTCCAACTGAGCAGCAGCACAAAGGGGCCGCGCCACCTGCAGATAACGGCTGGCATGGGCTTTCCAGCTGTAAGCCTGCTGCACAGCCTCAAGGCCCTGCTGCCGCCACTGATCCCAGGAGGCATCAGCAGCCAAGGCTTTCTCCAAAGTGGTGCGCAACGCCTCGCGGCTGGAGACATCCACCAACAGACCGTTGCGGCAACGACCCAGGATGTCGATGGGACCCCCATCGTTGGTGGCCACCACCGGCAAACCACAGGCCGCAGCTTCGATCAGGGTCAAACCAAAGGGTTCGGTGAGCGCAGGGTTCACAAACACGCCACGGCGAGCGGCTGCCCAGCGATAGATCGCTGGAACCTGCGAACGGCTGTGATGTTTGGGATAGGCGACCTGGCCGTAGAGATCCTGACGATCGATGGCTTCGAGCACGTGATGCCATTCCTCCCGTTGACTGCGTTCCAGCGAGTGGAAGCCTTCGCGGTTGCCGAGCACCAGCAGCAGGTTGGCCTTCTCGCGCAGCAGCGG
>Ga0180433_10008590_pt1 | contig 12675 bp, 9 predicted proteins | sample SS_ome_8_FD_132980 | JGI IMG/M metagenome (GOLD analysis project Ga0180433, IMG submission 132980) | Hypersaline lake sediment archaeal communities from the Salton Sea, California, USA - SS_1_D_1 metaG | ecosystem: Environmental > Aquatic > Non-marine Saline and Alkaline > Hypersaline > Sediment... | reverse complement strand
AGTTGTATAATTCGCTTGACAAGAACCGCACGCTTGATATAATTCCCGACTAGGAGGTTCATTAATGGCCGTTAAAGTTGATAACGAGGCTTGCATCGGCTGCGGAGTATGTGCCGATATCTGCCCTCAGGTCTTCGAGATGAAGGATGACAAGGCAATAGTAGTGGAAGGTGCAAACTGCGACGACGCGGGTTGCTGCCAGGAAGCTGCAGATTCTTGTCCTACCGAAGCTATCGTTCTCGAATAAGACACAAGCATTCAGAATTTATAACGCGGTGGTTTTCCCCCGCGTTTTTTTTCCGTAAAAAAGCCTATCACAAGGTAGTCCTTTTTTACAATTTCTAACCCTAGAGTAATACCTTGCAAGAACAATACTCTCTGCGAAAAAGACCGCCCCCGGACGGGGGCGGTACAGGAGGTGTTTCTGAGGAGGGCTGTTTGTATTATAGTCCGAGAAAACCCGGTGTCAAGCTGAAACGGGATTATGAAGTTCTCTAACCTCAGTAACAGCTTAAGTTAATCCTTTTTTTAAGGTAACTTCGGATGAAAAAACTTGACCTGAGGGTACGACTGTGATTTGAAACGGGAATGATAAAGAGAGGAAAAAAATAACAGGAAAACTTGTCCAAACCGGATAATCATTGGAATGTTTATAGGAATCTTAAATCTATGTTACAGGCTTGTTTTGAGTGTGTTCTGAGGATGTTACGGGTGTGTTTCGGATGTATTAAGGGTGATTTGCTTGACATCAAAGACAATCGGTCTATGCTTGGATATGGATTACAAGCAAGCCGGGGTCGATATTTCCGCACTTAATAAGGTTAAGAAACGCATGGGAAGGGCGGTTAGAGCTACTTTTACAGAGAACGTGGTTACCGATTACGGGCATTTCGGCGGTGGATTCAGATTAAAAGGATTTAAGGAACCGGTACTTATTTCTTCAACTGACAGCGTTGGAACAAAGGTTAAGATAGCTCAGGCAGTAGGTTTTTACGGTACAGTCGGGGCAGATATCGTTAACCATTCGGTGAATGACCTGTTATGCACCGGAGCAAAGCCTCTTTTTTTTCTCGATTACGTAGCGTTTTCTGAACTCCATTCGGAGAAGGTCGCAGATATCGTGGTTGGTGTCGCAAAGGCTTGCAAGAGCGAAGGGATAGCTTTAATAGGTGGAGAAACCGCTCAACTGCCAGGGGTTTACAAGAAAGGGGACTTTGACCTGGTCGGCACAATCGTAGGAGCCGTCGAGGATGGGAAGATGATAGACGGCAGAAGGATAAAAGCTGGAGACTTAGCTATTGGGCTTCGTTCCTCAGGACTCCATACAAATGGTTATTCACTTGCACGAAAGGTTCTTATAGAAGGCAAGGGTGCACCAGGTATCAAAGCCAGGGTTCCGGGCTCTAAAAAAACCGTCGGACAAGCCCTATTGGCAGTTCACAAGTCTTATCGAAGCCAGGTTGAAGCTGCTAAGCCTTTGTTAAAAGGTATCGTTCACATAACCGGTGGAGGATTCGGCGACAATATCTCACGCCTGCTTCCGGAAAACACAGATTGTATCATTGACAAAAGAACATGGAAACCTTTACCCATCTTTGCATATATCAAGGAGCTTTCAAGGATAAAGGATGATGAGGCTTATCGGGTATTCAATATGGGAATGGGTATGGTTCTATTCGTGAGGGCAAAGGATGCCGAGAAGGTTTTAGACCTTACGCGGGGGAAGATTATTGGACGAGTGGAGAAAGGCTCGGGAAAGGTAGTCTTGATTTGAACGAGAGTATCTCCCGTTTAGCTAGATTGAATTCGATTGTCAAGAGTGACGCCAGGTATAAGCTCGAAGCGTACGTTTTCGTTATCGAAGCACTGTATCGCCGCGTAGAAAAGCTAAAAAAGGAAACGGACGAGGTAAGACATCTTACGGCTAAGGAACTTCTGGAAGCCATAAGAAAACTCGGCTGGGAGCGTTACGGGAGGCTGGCCAAGACCGTATTCGAGCACTGGGGAGTAAAGGATACTGCCGATTTCGGCGAGATTGTCTTCAATCTGATTGACGTGGGTGAGTTTTCCAAGACCGAGGATGATAAAAGGGAGGATTTCGCAGGAATTTTCGACCTGGATGAACTTATCACCCTATACCCCTTAGGGGATGCAAGAAAAGTTAAGGGCTGAGTTCACGGGCCGGGGACGGATTCTCAAACAACTTCCCTGCTTCGAGAAACGCACCGGTCAGCTGGAGATGGCGCTTGCAGTTGGTGAGGCATTGGAAGAATGCTCCAATCTCATGGTCGAAGCCGGTACCGGGATTGGCAAAAGCTTTGCATATCTCGTACCTCTGATACATTGGTGCAGATCGGTTGAAAAGAAGGCTGTGATCGCCACGGGCACCAAGGTTCTACAAAATCAACTTGTTTCAAAGGACCTACCCTTCCTGGCAGCCCATTCCGAAATAAACTTCTCCTTCGAGGTGCTTTTCGGACAGGAGAACTTCTTCTGCAGACGCAGGGCGGGAGCAATAACACAGTACGGTTTGTTCGATACCGATGACCAGATATCGATGCTTAGTGACATCTCAAAATGGGCATCTGAGGATTCAGGAATGTTCGAGGACTACCCCGAGCCTATACCTGCCGGTCTCAAGCAGCAGATTTCGCGACGTTCCGAAGCCTGTCCCAGAAGAAACTGTCCTTATTACACCGAGTGCCTCTATTATCGCAAGCGAAGGGCGGCTGAGGAGGCAGATATCCTGGTTATCAACCATCACCTGTTCTTTGCCCATCTGGAATCGGCTGGCAAGCTACTGCCCGAATTCGGTGTCGCCGTTTTCGACGAGGCGCACCGGCTTGAACAGGTCGCATCGACTTACTTCGGCTTGCGCGTTAACTCAATAGGTCTCGCCTTGCTCCTTTCGCGTGTATACAACTCGCGCAGGGGTACAGGGATAGTTACCAAGCTCCCGAATTTTGCCAGGTTAAAACCTTCTGTAACAGCCCTCGTCGAGGAAACTCGTCAGGCTTCGGATGTTTTTTTTACGAACCTGGGAGCCTTGCTTGGTACCTGCGAGTACAAGAAGCGCATACGTACCCCTGACTGTGTTCCCAACGATCTGGAGAGACCCCTGGGTAATCTGGGTGACTTCCTGTTTGAGATGGCAAAGGAAGTTGACGAGGAGGACCTTTCATTCGAGTTGATATCACTCGGCGACAGGATAAGGGTTGCTCTGGATGGAGTGGTGAGTTTTCTAAACAATCGGGATCCCAACGCCGTCCACTGGATAGAGGTAGCACAAAGGTCAGACAGGATATCGATTCATTCAGCCCTGATTGACGTTGCCCGGCACCTTGAAGACTCCTTGTGGACACAGGACTGGATTAATATCCTGACCTCGGCTACCTTGACTGTGGGCAAGAGTTTCGGCTTCACGGCGGGAAGGATAGGCTTCAGGGGAAAGGCCTTAAGACTTGGTTCACCGTTCGACTACGAGCATAATGCGCTTTGCTACGTAGCCCACGACTTGCCCCCACCACCTCAGAGATCGTGGCTTGAGAAGATGCCCGAACGCGTTGCGCAACTCATCGACGCGAGCGAGGGCAGGGCGCTTGTCCTTTTCACGAGTTACGCCACACTCAACGAGACGGTCGAGATGCTCGAGGAAGACCTTACAGAAAAGCACACCGTACTCGTGCAGGGACGAACGACACGTAATCAGCTTCTGGAGGAGTTCAGATCAGATACATCCTCCGTGCTTTTTGCAACCCAGTCATTCTGGGAGGGTGTGGATATCCCCGGAGAGGCACTGGTGCTTCTTATTATTACGAGACTTCCCTTCGAGGTGCCCGACGATCCGAGAGCCGAGGCTATCCTGGAAGAGTACAGGAGCAAGGGTCAGGAGCCTTTCACGGAGTATCAACTGCCTATATCGGTCTTAAGGTTCAGGCAGGGTATCGGCAGGCTCATTCGAAGGGACGCAGACTACGGGGTAATCGCCGTGCTGGATTCGAGGATTGTCAAGAAGGCCTACGGCAGACTGTTCATGGAGTCATTACCTCCGGCACCGGTTTCTTACAATCTGTTCGAGGTCCAAAGATTCTTTGAGGAACACTGATAGTTCCTGGTGTCCCCATAAAGCTACTTTGTTACTTTATGAAGATAGAATAAATCCTTGACTATCCGGTATCACCTGATATAGTAGCTTAACTAGGAGGCAACGTGCGTATATTAATGATTTCGTTTTTGACCCTATTTGTTGGATTTGCTTCTGCATTTGCAGGCAAGCTGGACGGGCTTAATCTGTCTGAAACCCAGTACGGCATAGACTACAGACTCAAACAGGCGGGTGCTGAAGTGATGGATGAATTCGGTTTCGTGCTCTACCCCACCATGCAGGAAGAGATATACGACCTGTATTGGAACTTTACTAGGTCATCTTCGACGCCGATTTTCGTATCTGCTGATCTGGCCTACCACACGCTTCATCTCATGGTTGACTATACCGTAAGAATAATTGAGCTGGAGCAGCTTTTACCGAAGCTCGAGGAGCTAACAGCGGGGATGCTCGAACAGGCCAGATACGATTATACCGAAACCACGGGTGAGTTAAAGAAAGCGGCAAGGGCTGAATTCATCTACTTTGCGGTTGCTGCAAGACTGCTCGAGCTTGATGTTGAAATATCAGGGGAGGATGCTGAACTCCTCGAGGAGGAACTTGAAAAGATTGAAGACCATAAGGGACTTTTCCAGATAGGCTTCCTGCCCCCCGATACCAAGGAGGACTACTCCCAGTACGTTCCTCGTGGACATTATACCCGGTCTGAGGACTTCCGCCGCTACTTCAAGGCAATGATGTGGTTCGGTCGGCTTCCCCTTCACATACCGGCTGAGAATAAGCCTGTCCTGCCAATGCAGACCGCCCTCTTAATATCACTCAACCTCAGTAACGACGACGAGCTTAACACTCTCTGGCACGAAATTTACGAACCCACAGCCTTCTTCTTCGGGTACGCGGACGACCTGACTACCGAGCAGTTAATCGAGGCAGCGGATGAATTCTACAACGAGAAGCTTGAACCCGGAGTATTTGCAGCTGAGGAGAGACTTCGTGAGTTTGCGACGGAGTTGCGGAAAACGTACAAACCGAGGATACTTTCCGAGTTTGCACTGTCTTCAGGAAAGGACGAAGTCGAGATTCCCCTCTCCCTTCGCTTCATGCCCCAGCGTTTTATACCCGATTCCTATATCTTCTCCCAACTTACCTTCGATAAGGTATCCTCATACGAAGGACCTTCGGAGCGCAAGCCATTCACCTGGGGTATGACCGCCGTCGGTGCCATGCGGGTATTCCCGCGGGGTCTGGACGCAATGGCCGTACTCGGCTGGAAAACGGCAGAGGCGATACTACGAAAAGACAGGGACACCGATTACGTCGGGTATAAAGAACAGTATGAGAAGATGGTAAAATGGTATGCTAACCTTCCTGAAGATGAGCGAGAATCTTCTATATACTTTCGCTGGTTCGAGCTTTTCAGGTTGTACAATAAGGCGCGAGCACCGAAGAAGGTGGACGCAGGCGCCTGGGAGCGCAAGAAGCTTTTAACCGCACTCGGTTCATGGACGGAGCTCCGGCACGACGCTATTCTTTACGCCAAGCAGAGCTACACCGCGGTTGGAACCGCAGCCCCTCCTCCGCCCTTAAGGCTGGCATACGTCGAGGAAGCACCCGAGCTTTATGCGGCAATGGCAGAATGCGCAAGAGTGATTGCAGGCTTTGCAGATGAAGGCGGAGATATCGAGGTTGCATTCGCTGACTTTTCCGGAGTGTTGGATAAATTGGCAAAGCTTTCTGTAAAACAGGAAAAAGGTCAGGCTCTGAACGCTGAAGATCATTCCTTTCTGTGGCATGTTTCTTCAAGTCTTGGTTCGCTTCCCTACCGTCTCGGGAATGTTGTCTTGTCTGATGCCGATCAGCGTATGGCTCTTATTGCAGACGTTCACACAGACCTAAACTCGGGTAAGGTTCTCGAAGAGGCAACGGGCAGTCCGGCACATATTCTGGTGTTGGTCGAAATAGACGGTAATCCTTACGTTGCACAGGGTGGAACATTCACCTACTACGAATTCAAACAGGATATGGCTGATAGATTGACGGATGAGGCTTGGCAGCAGATGTTACAGGAGGGCAATGTTCCGGATATGCCGACCTGGACTGAGGTTATTTTCACCGAGTAATGCTGGGTTTAACACATATTGTTTGACCGATAAGTGTAACGACTTCTGACTCTTAGAACATCTCTTGAATTGATTACTCCTAGGAGCGTGCATAGTAAAAGAGTTGTTGGTTAAACTTTTTTTGCTTTCCCGTGTCTTAACAAGGTATAAGAAAGGATATGACAAGGAGGCATTTTGAAAGCTTTGTTAAAGCTTACAGCTGCAATATTTCTCGCAGCATCATGCTCATGTGCGTTTCACCACATGCAAACCCCAAAAACGCTACCTCCGGGCAAAATCGAAGCAGGATTCGCAGGGATGGCCGCTTTAGACCCGGACATCCAGCCATACCCCGGGGCATGGGTAAGGATTGGTGTACTGCCTCGAATGGACATCGGTATTCATACAATGTCATACGGTGCAAAGATTGATGTCAAGTATGGTTTTTCTGAATATGTAGCGATTGGGATAGGTGGCGGCTATGGCACATCAATACTTGCGGGAGGACCAGGAAGTATATATACTTTTGAGTCCTCGATTTATGGCGGCTACCCAACCAGGTTAGTAACACCTTACTGTGTAATTCGAGCTGCAGGATTAGGCACCCAAGGAGGAGTGACAGGTGAAGGCCCAAGTGAAGACGAACTTTTCCCATTGATTACGTCGGTTGCAGGCATTAAGGTTCACCCGATAAGATTCGTATCACTCTACGCGGAGCTTGGTGGTACGTTCCTGTTCGACGAGGATGTTGAGCCGCAGTTAACTGGAGGAATAGGGCTTTCCCTGGGATACTGAAGCATAAAAAAAATATTTCTTTAAGATTCAGAGGGCAGTGGCTTATTACTTGACACCGCCCTCTAATTAGATATTCTCGTTGCATGAAGCGTGATCCGAAATCGTTCTGGAGGATGTCGGTTGCCTTCGTGTTTGCAGTTGTTCTGGCCGGGGCATCTCAACTCATCATTAATCTCTTACTGTCAGGTAATCCACTGTGGCGGCTTGTGCTGCAGCTTGCGGCTGCATCAGGACTCGTGGCGTACATCATTGCAGCCTTTCACGAAAGGGGACTGCTCTATTCAGCACTAGTCATTTTGGCAACGTCGATACTGGTTACGGTACTAGCTAAAATAGTTACACCGTGGATTCTCCAGATTCTTTTGGTGCTTGGTTTTGCCGTCCTGATAACCGGATCAATGATCGCAGGTGACATCTTAGGAAGACCTAATCTGGGGTTACGCTTACTTATTTCCGCGTCGTTGGGAACGGTTGTCTGCACGATACTGGCGGGCATACTGGGACTTTTGATAAGACTTCCCGGAGGATTCATCGAGGGAATTACCGGTTATCTGCCTGTGATATTCGAGTTGGGAATCATCCCGCCATTAGCAATTATGTTAACAAGGATAATCCTTGGAGAAAAAAGGAAAGAAATTAAAGAACAGGAGCAGGAATGAAGAAAAGTTCAAACTGGCTCAAGATAGTATTGGTACTCGCTACCGCATTTGTGGTTGCCGCTGTGTTACACGGACTTCTGCTAAGGGAGTGGTTTACGGGACTGGGTCTTAAGGTAGCCTTTCTTGCCACAGTCCTGGGATTTGTTGTCCTTTCCTGGGACGAGGAGGGTTTCTTTTACGCCCTTGGAGCGGCAATAATCCTTTCTGCCATGGTTGCCGTAACAGGTTCGGTACCCGTAAGGGACGGGCTTTTTGCATTGCTTTTCTTTGCCCTATTCGCAGGTCTGATGTTTCTCGGCGACTGGGTCAGCCGCAAGATACTGGTGCTGCGGGCGGTCGTAAGCCTGGCTGGCGGAGTAATTGCCGGAGTGATAGTTGTCTATCTGTTACCCCTCATACTTTCGGGGGTGCCCTCATTCATGCAGGGGCTTTCAGATAAAAATGAATTAATATCCTATATCGAGATATCGGGTGGAGTTGCGGTCGCAGTGCTCATAGCACGGCTTATCGGCGGTACGAAGAAGGATTCAGAGAAAGGATAGGTTTTCTCATTCGGGTGAATACACAATTCAATCCTTTTCAAGATATTGAAGGCCGGCCCGAAGGCCGGCCTTAACTTTTTTAACCGTTGGGTTTGCCTTTAACTGCTGCTAAAGGGTTCGAGAGAAGCTATTCTTCCAGTTCAAGTTCTTCGGCTGCGGCAACATCACCAAAGGCTACCACCACCGATGCTCGGTGAACAGGAGATAGATACCAGTGCCATTCGAAGCTGTAATCTACTCCGATTTCGTAGCTTACATCCTTGTAGTGAACTTCGCCGGTTTGATCCATTCTGCTTCTCTTCTTGTCAACAACCTCGCGTTCAAAAGGCAGGGTCAAGCCGAGTCCTGCAGAAGGTCCACGGCTGTTGCGGTTCGAAAGCACGCTGGTAATAAGGGTACCTGGATCGGTAGATGTGGTATCTGTATCCTCATCGTCACCTATCAGGCCTGAGGGATCAAGTCCCAATCCACCGCGAAGCGCAAGACCCATCCTGCCGATGTCCATGGCGTATTCAACACCCAGGGCAACCTTGGCAGGCTGATCTGACAGATGGTAATAGTCTAACTCTAAAGTCAGACGTGAGTTATCGGTATCAACCAGATCCATGGCCGCACCTCCACCAAAGGTAAAGGGCAGCCCGAATGATTCGGATTCATAGTTGGCCGGTAAGTCTTCTTCCTGCAAGGTGTCCTTGTTGATGTTGAAAAACAGGGCTTCGCCCTTGTAAGCCATATCGGGACCAAAGTTCTGCACAACAAAGCCCAACCTGAGGTTCTTGAAGGGAAGCAGATATGTTGCTCCGACGTCGGCCGCAATTCCCCAGGCTGCAACGTTATGCAATGTCAGGTCTATCATCTTGAAGGTTACACCGGCTGTGAACTTTTCGGTCATCTCTCGTGCGTAGGTAAGACCCACTGCGTAGTTATTGGCTGTATAGAAATTACCCGTGCCTTGCTGTTCATCGACGGTCGTAATCTCTATCTTGCCGGAAAGATGCGCGAGCATTTGAATACCAATGGCTGCATCTTCGCTGATAGGTACGCCTACCGCAATATTCTCTTCGAGCATGCCTGCAAAAAGCACAGCCTGTCCGAAGCTTGCGGATGTGGCATCCAGTTTGGCAATACCGCAGGGATTCCAGAACAGGGCGTCAGGACCATCGGCAAGAGCCGTATAGGCACAGCCCATGGCAATGGGTCTTGCACCGGCTCCCATGCTGAGAAAAGCCGCCGACGAACCCGCTCCGCCCAGACGGGCTGATAAAGGCATTGAAATAACGACCAGTGTCAGAACACCGAGGATAAGGAGTTTTTTATTGCGTTTCATCATATCCTCCTTTACCTTACGATGGCGAATTTGCCCCAGGCTTTTTCGCCATCCTCGGTTTCTACCTGCCAGATGTATAATCCACTCGTACAGTCAAGGCCTTCTTCGGTAAGCAGGTCCCACGGTTCGGAACCTGCGTTGCCGTCAATGAAGCCGTCTTCTCCCTCCCCTGCGTGCTCAATCGTTCTTATGAGCAATCCGGCGGAGCTGAAGATCCGAATGGTGCAGTTTGAAGGCAGGTATTGGAACATTACGTGTCTATCGTACTGACTCAAATCCCATTCTGCGCGTATGTAATAGGGATTAGGTACAACTTTTATGTCATCGAGCGTGCGCGTTGAATCTTCTGCGTCTACGAATGCAAACTCGGTACTGTAGCGGAAGATGTCCTGCGGGGTGGTTGAGGGAAGGGTCTTGAGTAGTATCTGATCCCCAATCAATGGAGGTGTTACCCATCGTGATGTATCGACAGTTGTATCGGTTCTAATTTCTGTCGTAACCGTATCATCGATGTATATTGTATAGTCTGCCGTCTTACCAGTAGTGTGTGCAGGCCAGTATAATTCAACCTTTGAGAGATGTCTGATTTCCATGCGATCTGCCGCGTTTGAAGGACTCCAGAAGAGATCTACTTCTCGTGACGGATCGTTGTGAAGGTAAGCCTTAAACGGAGCAGGCTGGTTAAATACATCCTGTCCGTCCGGGACAACCTCTAACACGAAATCCTGCATAACCGGTGCAGGATCGCCTGCCGTGTTACCTTCCCATTCGATGAGGAAATTCATGTCGGTTGGATTAGCTTCATTTTTTACCAGCCACCCGGTCTTCAGGGAGTCGATGAGCTCTTCAGTATCTAACGTATCCATCGATACGCCGGCAACCTTAATGAATACTCCATCCAGAACCGGGCCGGAGTACTCACCGGAGCGATATCTGAAATCGTCGAGAAGCATTAAGTCTTCGGTCTCGTTCCGGAAGTAACACAGTCGGATTGTGCCCGTGACAGGATCCTCCTTGAAGCCGACCAGGTAGGTATCTCCTGTAACCTCTTCGGGTGAAACGACCTCGACCTCGACGAGTGCGGTTCCCGAACCCGAGATTCGCTCTGCATTGGTCGTCACGGCCTCCTGCCAGCCCAACGGATTGCTGCGCGGAACAGCCCAGTAGGTCTTTCCGGTAATACCTCCTTCAAGCGAGCCAACGTCTTCTGTAGGCTGAGGTTTTGAATATGAGGTTACGGAGTAATAGTATATCTGGCCGTTTTCAACGTCATCGTCGATGTAGAAGTGTCGAAGGCCTTCCTGACCACCGAGTTGTGATGAGGCATAGGTCTTGATTGTATAGTGTTCACCAGCTCTGGGTTCAAGTATGTCACCGGGCTCGGCCTGTCCCGGATCTCCATCTTCTATAACTACCTGAACACCATCGATGAAGATAACATCACCGCTAACGTAAGCGTACTTCGTCTGACCGTCCCTACCGCCGTCGATAGCATCAGTATTGGTGACAGATGTAACACCCGATATCGGATCAACGAGAGTCGTTACCGCTCCGGGATAAACGTTTCCTGTAACACCAACAAGAACCGCTTCTACATTAATCGTTACACTTCCCGTTGAATCGATTGTATCGCGTTTGGTTGTCTCGAATTCCACATATCCGGTAATAGGATCGTCGGAGTCCGTGGCAACTATTGTTCCTAAAGGTATCTCGGTATCCTGTGTACCTGTGAACGTTACTCTACCGTCAGCCTTTTCCGCTACATCCAATTGTTCAATGCTTCCATTTGGTCCAGTCAGTACAGCGTAACCGCCTTCGGCAAGGGCATTGTTATTGTATATCAGAAGCTTCTGGCTACCTACATCGTAAACCTCATAATACATTGAATCTTCAAAGGTTATTGTGTAGGTATTGTTGGTGTAGCCAATCGCGGTTTTGTCGCCTCTTAGTAGAGGCAGGCTATGGAACCCGATAAACTCGATTGTTGACTTAGTAGGTCCAACCGAGTGTTCGGCTACAACCGTATCGGGATTGGTTGATCCCATTATATCGTAGTCTGCCAGAAGCTGCCAAGTTCCGGAGATTCCCGAAAGGCTCTTGTAAACCCTGTAACCCTCGAAGGTCTTCTGACCACTCATCGGGTCAACGTACTGCTCGGGTTCGCTGCTCCAGTTCAGGTATACCACACTGTCACCCGGAACAACGGAAAGTGCTGGGTTCGGTGGAGGAGAGTAGCCGAAGTAGCCGTTTTCGAACTGAATCCTTGCGGCTTCAGTCTTTTCCTTGAGTTCGTCCAGTGAGTATGCGCAGGCTACCGCAACGGTTATCTCTACTTCCTCTCCAGGAGCAAGCTCATCTATTGGGCCGCAGTTCATGAGCATCCTGACGTCGTTGGGGTTTTCCCAGGTGACAAAGTCGGTAGAAGCCATATAGGAGTATTTCAAGCTGTCGGTACCATCCCTATCTATTTCGAATCCGTTCTGCCAGGTTTCGAAACCTGTAAGACCTATGTCGTAAGGTGTTTCGAGAAATATACAGCCGATGTATCCTGCAGGTGTCATCCAGCCGGACTCCGAACCGCTTGCGTCGTATGTATAACCCATATTGAGATTCTGATCGAATCCTATCAAGTCGTCGAATGCGCCGTCATCGCCGGGATTTCTCCCATCAGTGGCTCCGATATCGTTATCCATAAACCATGAAAGGTATACCGAGTCCAGCGGGAAATCGTTCATGTTCTTTATCTTGTAGTTAAAGAATACGTAGTCCTTGTTGTAGTCGTAGTCCCAGCAATAGGTGCGCTGTTCCACCCTGATGCCCTGACCCCAGACGTCGTAAGGACCCAACTGACGTATCCAGATTGCAGTGGCATCCTTAGCAGGAATCCAGTCACCCGCGCATGCATAGGTATCCTGTTTACTGATGATGTCGCCGTTTTCGGGGGAAACTTCGGGCATTCCTATTGCACGTCTCTTCACGTTAATCACGGTATCGGCAAATGGCCAGATTGTCTGGTGTCCCAGAGGAGTCGTACCGCTCTGTGCAAAGAGATAGTCACCCACGGCTTCAAAACTACCTACATCGGGGATTGTCATATCGCTGAAGTACAAACCAAGCGCGCTGAGATTCTGCATCGTCCCGGCATTTT